>Ga0210410_10000321_pt1 | contig 58704 bp, 50 predicted proteins | sample IncBWC4MmetaG_FD_161058 | JGI IMG/M metagenome (GOLD analysis project Ga0210410, IMG submission 161058) | Forest soil microbial communities from Barre Woods Harvard Forest LTER site, Petersham, Massachusetts, United States - Inc-BW-C-4-M | ecosystem: Environmental > Terrestrial > Soil >...
GTCCAGACCAATCTGGCTTTTGGTGAGGTGCATATTCATGACCGGATCTCCTTGTCTCGCCCGGGAAGGGGGGCAGCCCGAAAGGTCGTTCGGCTCGACAGATTGATCAATCTTGATTATATCAATCAATATGAAAAAATCCGCCGAGCTCTACCTTTCCGCCCGGGAGGCGGCCGCTGAGCTGGCGATCTCGCCGGCCACGCTCTATGCCTATGTCAGCCGCGGCCTGATCCGCTCCGAGCCCGCGCCGGATTCCCGCAGCCATCGCTATCGGGCGGAAGACGTCCGCGGCCTCAAGGAGCGGCGCGCCCCGTCGACCGTCGAGCCGCGCGGCTTCCGAAGCTTTGATCCCGATCTGCCGGTGATGGATTCGGCGATCGCCACCATCACCGAGGAAGGCGCGATCTATCGCGGCGTGAACTGCGTCGATCTTTCGGAAAAGGACACGCTCGAGCACACTGCCACGCTGCTCTGGGATGTGACCGGCGTTGATCCGTTTGCGGCCGACAACTGCCCGCATGTCTCCGACGAGATGCGAGCCATCGCTGAGGCTGCGCGCCGCGCGGCGCCGATCGATCGTGCCATTGCCGTGCTGGCGCTTGCGACCAGCGCCGATCCCGGTGCATTCACCCGCGCGCCGGAGGGGCGCGCCATGGTTGGCGCGCGCATTGTGCGGCTTCTGGTGGCGACCATGCTCAATGCGGAACCTTCGAGCGAGTTGCTGCACCAGCAGATCGCGAAAGCCTGGGCGCCGGACAACAAGCATGCGCCCGATCTGATCCGCCGCGCGCTGGTGCTGCTCGCCGATCACGAGTTGAACGCTTCTACATTCACGGTGCGTTGCGCCGCCTCGACCGGGCTTAATCTCTATGACTCCGTCATCGCCGGGCTTGCCGCGCTGAAAGGCCCGATGCATGGCGGCGCCGGTGTGCTGGCCTCCCGGCTGGTGAAAACCCTGATCGACCAGGACGCCGAGCCGGTGATCCGCGAGCGTGTCGCGCTCGGTGAGCGTTTCGCCGGCTTTGGTCACGGCGTCTACAAGCGCGGCGATCCGCGCGCGATGTCGCTGCTCAATGCCCTGACGCGCGCCGGCGCCGCGCGAAAATTCACCAGGGAGGTTCCGGAAAGGATTGCGGAAGCGACAGGGGAGTTCGTCAATATCGATTATGCGCTGGCCGTGCTCGCGCACAGCCTGCGGCTTGCGCCGGGCAGCGAGCTGAGGCTGTTTGCGATGGCCCGCACCGTCGGCTGGATCGCCCACGCCAGCGAGCAGCTGCAATTCGGCCGGCTGATCCGCCCGCGCGCGCGTTATGTCGGCCCCGCGCCGGGCCGCGGCGGAAGCGCTCAATAAAACCGAAGTCTATTTGGCTGGTTTTGCCGGCTCGATGATGCCGCCGCCATTGCGGCGCCGGATGGTCCAGAACGCGAGCCCCAGGACCAATGCGCCGGCGATGACGAACGGCATCCAATGATGCTTGGCGCTGCCGCCGGTGTGCTTGAAGACATCATATTTGTCGAGCAATGACACCGCCATCACGCCCGGCAGCACATGGGCCGGTGCCCAGATCAGGATGGCCGGGATGTTGACTGCATAAAAGCGGAAAGGCGGCATCCCGAGCGCGCCCGCCGTGATCGGCACGAAAGCGCGGATCGGCGGCACGAAGCGCGCAAAGAACACGGCCCACGAGCCCCACCGCGTGAAGAAGGCTTCGCTCTGGGCGACAACGCGCGGGTAATTCGTCAGCGGCCAGGTCGACAGGATCTCGCGCTGGGAACGGTGGCCGGCCCAGAACGCGGAGCCGTCGCCCAGCAGCGCGCCGGCCGTCGCGGCCAGCAGCACCCATTGCAGCTTCAATTCGCCGCCCGGCACCAGAGCACTCAGCGCCAGAATGATGGTCGAGCCCGGGATGACCGACCCCACCACGGGAACCGCTTCCAGGAGGGCGGCGAGGAACAGCGTCAGGTAGGCGAGCCATGCATTGGCCGATACGAACGCAATCAGGGGATCGATATAGGGAGCCACAAAATTCCTGTGCCGCTGCGGGGACCGTTCGACTTTCGACCTACCATAAGTAACGAGCGGCACGGAAAGTGCCACACAAACCGGATGCGGCCCCCGGCAGGTGCGCGCCCAATCCCTCGCGAAAATGCGGCGTGATTCGCAGGGCAGCCTTCCAAAAACTGCGTCCCATGCCTATCTTTATGAAAAATCAACGGAACTTTGATTTGGGGGCGGGCTTCTGCCCGTCCAATCTCTCTGCTAGGCTTGTTGGAAGCCCACATCCGCAGCCAAACACGAATATCTGGTTTCGGGAAACGCCCGGGACCTCGGAGGATCAATGACGACCGCTGCCTTGAATAGTAAGCAGGAAATTTCAGGTTTGCCCGACATGAAGGTGTCGGTGCGGCAGGTGTTCGGCATCGACAGCGACCTCGAAGTGCCGGCCTATTCCGAAGTGGACCCGCATGTGCCGGAAGTCGACACTGATTATCGCTTCGACCGCGCCACTACGCTTGCCATCCTCGCGGGCTTTGCCAAGAACCGCCGCGTGATGGTCACCGGCTATCACGGCACGGGTAAATCCACTCATATCGAGCAGGTCGCGGCGCGGCTGAACTGGCCCTGCGTGCGCGTCAACCTCGACAGCCACATCAGCCGTATCGATCTGGTCGGCAAGGACTCGATCGTGATCAGGGATGGCAAGCAGGTCACCGAATTCAGGGACGGCATCCTGCCCTGGGCGCTGCAGAACAACATCGCACTGGTGTTCGACGAATACGACGCCGGCCGTCCGGACGTGATGTTCGTGATCCAGCGCGTGCTGGAAGTGTCCGGCCGCCTGACCCTGCTCGACCAGAACAAGGTGATCAAGCCGCATCCGTCGTTCCGCCTGTTCTCGACGGCGAACACCGTTGGTCTCGGCGACACCTCCGGCCTCTATCACGGCACCCAGCAGATCAACCAGGGCCAGATGGACCGCTGGTCGATCGTCACGACGCTGAACTACCTCGCCCATGACGAGGAAGTCGAAATCGTGCTGGCAAAGGCGCATCATTACCGCACGCAGGAGGGCCGCGACATCGTCAACAAGATGGTGCGGCTGGCCGATCTCACCCGCAACGCCTTCGCCAATGGCGACCTGTCGACCGTGATGAGCCCGCGTACGGTGATCACCTGGGCGGAAAACGCCGATATCTTCGGCGATATCGGCTTTGCGTTCCGTGTCACCTTCCTGAACAAGTGTGACGAGCTGGAACGGTCGCTGGTGGCGGAATTCTATCAGCGCTGCTTCAACGCCGAGCTGGCGGAATCTGCAGTCAACGTGGCGCTTTCGTAAAGCGTCACGCGGCGAGGCGCGATGTCCACATCCAACAGCAAGTTCCGAACCGGAGCCAAGGAAGCGCCGACCGAGCCGTTCAAGCGCGCGGTCACCTCCTGCCTGCGCGCCATCGCGCGCGCGCCGGAGCTGGAGGTGAGCTTTGCGGCCGAGCGCCCGGGGCTTGCGCCCGGCAAGGCGCGGCTGCCGGAGCCCGCGCGCAAGATGACCAGGCGCGATGCGGCGATCGTGCGCGGCCACGCCGATTCCATCGCGTTGAAGCTCGCCTGCCACGATCCCAAGGTGCATCGCAAGCTGATGCCGGGCAATCCGCAGGCGCGCGGCGTGTTCGAGGCGGTTGAGCAGGCCCGCGTCGAGGCGATCGGCGCGCGGCGGATGTCGGGCGTTGCCAAGAATCTCACCGCGATGCTCGATGATCATTTCCATCGCGGCAAATATGACGAAATCACCGACCGCGCCGACGCGCCGCTGTCGGACGCGCTCGCTATGCTGGTGCGCGAGCGCCTGACCGGCATGGCGCCGCCTGCGGCCGCCAAGAAGATGGTCGACCTCTGGCGGCCAGCCTTGGAAGACAAGATCGGCTCGCGACTCGACCAACTCGCCCGTGTCACCGAGGACCAGGCCAAATTCGGCGACCTCGTGCACGATCTCTTGTCGGCGCTTGATCTCGGCGAGGACCGCAGCGCCGATTCTGACGAAGACGATAACGACGAGAACAATCCCGACGGCGACAGCGATCAGTCCGGCGCGGAAGGCTCGCCCGACAGCGACGCCGCGCAGGAGATGAGCGCTGATCAGGCGGAGGCGACGACGGACGAAATGTCCGACAGCGCAATGGAAAGCGCGCAGGCTTCCACCAGCGATACCTTCGACGACGGCGAGCTCGGCGACGACGAGACGCCGGGCGAGGCGACGCGGCCGAATTCGCACGGGAAGAACGAACCGCGCGGGCCGGAATATCACGCCTTCGCGCCGAAATTCGACGAGGTCATTGCCGCCGAAGACCTTTGCGATCACGACGAGCTCGAACGCCTGCGCTCCTATCTCGACAAGCAGCTCGCGCATCTGCAGGGCATTGTCGCGCGGCTTGCCAACCGCCTGCAGCGCCGCCTGATGGCGCAGCAGAACCGCGCCTGGGAGTTCGACCTCGAAGAGGGCATTCTCGATCCCGCGCGGCTGTCGCGCGTCGTCACCGATCCCTATCACCCGCTCTCCTTCATGCATGAGAAGGAAGCGACGTTCCGCGATACCGTGGTGACGCTGCTGCTCGACAATTCCGGCTCGATGCGCGGACGTCCGATCACGGTGGCTGCGACCTGCGCCGATATTCTCGCGCGCACGCTGGAGCGTTGCGGCGTCAAGGTCGAGATTCTGGGCTTCACCACCCGCGCCTGGAAGGGCGGGCAGTCGCGCGAAGCCTGGCTTGCCGCGGGCAAGCCGCCGAACCCCGGCCGTCTCAACGATCTTCGCCACATCATCTACAAGTCGGCGGACGCGCCGTGGCGGCGCTCGCGCAAGAATCTCGGCCTGATGATGCGCGAGGGCCTGCTCAAGGAGAACATTGACGGTGAAGCGCTCGACTGGGCGCACAAGCGCCTGCTCGGCCGCTCCGAGCAGCGCAAGATCCTGATGATGATCTCCGACGGTGCGCCGGTCGACGATTCCACGCTGTCGGTCAATCCCGGCAACTATCTCGAGCGGCATCTGCGCCACATCATCGAGGAGATCGAGACCCGCTCTCCGGTGGAGTTGATCGCGATCGGCATCGGCCATGACGTGACGCGCTACTATCGCCGCGCAGTCACCATCGTGGATGCCGAAGAACTCGGCGGCGCCATCACCGAAAAACTCGCCGAGCTGTTCAGCGAGACCCATAACGCGCCGTCGGCTCCGCGCGGCAATGGGCGCCGGTTGCATTCGTAACTGAGAATGCGCGCGCATCTAAGCCGCCGCCGCTTGTTGGAATATGCGGCGGCGGGGATTTCGACGCTCGCGGCTCCCGGTCTCGTTCGCGCGCAATCGGCCACCAAGCCGATCGTCAGGGACGAAACCTTCGTCGCCGCGCCGGTGTCGATCGACGTCAACGCGCGCCCCATTGCCTCCTTCGATCCGCGCGATCGCTCACATGTGCGTTTCGGCTCGCTGGAATGGCGCAGCGGGCTCGTGCTCACATCCGCATTTCATGGCTTTGGCGGCCTGTCGGCGTTGCGGCTCGATCCCAAGGGGGAGAAATTCATATCCCTCAGCGACAAGGGAAGCTGGTTCACCGGCCGCATCGTCTATTCCGGGCGCGAGATGAAGGGGCTCGCCGACGTCGAGGCCGCGCCGATGATCGGGCCGGATGGCAAGCCGATCACCGCGCGCGGCTGGTTCGATTCCGAATCGCTCGCGCTTGATGGGTCGTTCGCTTATGTCGGGCTTGAGCGAGTCAACGAGGTGCTGCGCTTCGATTTCTCCAAGGGCTATACGCGCTCGCGCAGCGAGGTGGTGCCGATGCCGCCGGGGGTGAAGAAGCTGCCCTATAACCTGGGCCTCGAGGCACTGGTGTTCGTGCCCAAGGGCCAGCCGCTTGCCGGCACACTGATCGCGATGTCGGAACGCGGACTTGATCCGCAGGGCAATTTGATCGCGTTTCTGGTCGGCGGGCCGACGCCGGGACAGTTTTCCGTCCGCCGCACCAATAATTTCGACATCAGCGATGCCGTGTTGCTCCCTTCCGGCGATCTGCTGATCCTCGAGCGGAAATTTTCCTTGTTCTCCGGGGTTGGTATCCGCATCCGGCGCATTCCCCTGGCGTCCGTCGCGCCGGGTGCGGTTGTTGACGGGCCCTCGATCTTCGATGCGGATCTGGGGCAGGAGATCGACAACATGGAAGGCATCGACGCCTATGTCACGCCCGAAGGCGACACCGTGCTGACCATGGTTTCGGACGACAATTTCTCCCTGCTCCAGCGCACGCTGTTGCTGCAATTCACGCTGGTGGAGTGAGCGCGCGGAACGGTTCTTGCAAAGCTTCCCTGCGTTCACGAAAACAGGTCAAGCATGCGTCAATTTGTAAAGCTCTTCGTTGTCCTCACGGCCTTGATCGCCACCTCCGCGCAGGCGGATGAATGGCCAGCCCACCTGATCAAGGCGACGATCCCCTTCGGCGCCGGCAGTGCGGCGGACGTGGTGCCGCGCGTGGTGTTCGATCGTCTCGCCGCGGAGCTGGGCCAGCCCATCATCATTGAAAACCGCGCCGGCGCTGGCGGCATGCTCGGCACGCTGCAGGTGACCAGGGCCGAACCTGATGGCTACACGCTCCTCGCCAACTCCTCGGCGCTGACGATCGCGCCCGCGATCTTTTCCAGCATGGCGTTCGATACCAGGGATCTCGTCTCGGTGCTGATGATCGGCTCCAGCGCCAATGTCATGATCGTTCCCAATTCGCGTCCCTGGAAGACGCTTTCCGATTTCATCGCCGACGCGAAAGCCAAGCCCGGCACGATCTCGTTCGGCTCAGTCGGCATCGGCAGCGCCGTCCATATCAGTTCGGAGAAATTCCGCCTCGCCGCCGGCATCGAGGCTTCGCACGTGCCCTATCGCGGCGGCGCGGAGGTCATTACCGACATTCTCGGCGGCCGGATCGATTTCTATTTCTGTCCGGTCGCGACCGCGCTGCCGCTGATCAGGGAAGGCAAGGTGCGCGCGCTGGTGGTCTCGACCGCGAGCCGCGTCCCCGATCTTCCTGACGTGCCGACGCTCGCGGAAGCCGGCGTGAAGAACGCCGAAAGCGAGATCTGGTTCGGCGTGTTCATGCCGGCCAAAACTCCCGGTGCGATCATCGAGAAATTTCATGCGGCCGGCCAGCGCGTGCTGAACGATCCCGCGGTGCAGGCGAGCCTGAAGAAGCTTGGCATCGAGACGCGGCCGATGAAGCCGGCCGAGATCGACGACCTGGTCCGGCAGGAGACCGCCTCGAACCTCGAAATCATCAAAGCTGCCGACATCCACCAATAGGCGAGTGCTTCAATAGGCAAGCCATTGAACTTCGGTGCGGCCTGCGCGACCAACGGGAATGCGTATCCCCCTCCTGATATCGTTCGCCGTCGTCGCCGGTCTCGCGCTGATGCCGGCGCGCGCCACCAGCGAATACAATTACGGCAAGGACGAGTACGTCACCATCCGTAACGGGCTCGCGCCGAACCAGCAGCTCTCACTGGCTTCGCATGGCGACGGCGAGTATGGGACAGGCGGCTTCCATGTCTGGCTGATGGCCGAGCCAGCGCATCGCCGGATCGAGGCGCTCGACAACATTTCCGAAGACAATATTCTCGACTCGGCGGCCGAAGCCTTTCACGCCTTCTGGTCGAAGGATTCCCGCTATGTCGGCGTCGGCCACCGCTATGACAGGCATGAGGTCGCGCTCGACCTCTATCGGATCGAGGGTCGGCGGGCCCGTCTGATTGCGGCACCAAACCTGTTCAAGGAGGTGACCAGCCGCAATGTGACCGAGGGCGATGACCTGCGCGTATATAACTCAATCGTTGAATGGCACGGCGGCAATCGTTTCCAGCTCAAAGAATTTCGATCCTTCGTCATTCCCGATGACCGTCTTTTAAAACTGCTCGGTGCCTACGGGAGCGTCGCGGAAAAGATGGATGGCGGCAAACTCTACATCGAGTTCTTTGCCAATGCCGAGTGCGAGTGGCTCGCCGGCGACCGTGTCCGCGTCATCGATCTGAAGCCGGGCAAGCACGGCGATGCCGATAACTGGTGGAATCCTTGAAGCCCCGCTGATCGCGCATGGCCGCCATCTGCGGCGCTGACGCTGGTAATCGCGGCGTCGCGACCTAAGATTAGGCTCTCGCCGACCTCCCACCCCCGGATTTCCCCGCATGAGCGCCCTGTTTTCCCCGATCGAGTTTCGCGGCCTGAAACTGGCCAATCGCATCATGGTATCGCCGATGTGCCAGTATTCGGCCGACGACGGTTCGGCCAATGACTGGCATTTCACCCACATCAACAATCTCTCGCTTTCCGGCGCCGCGATGTTCTGCATCGAGGCCACCCATGTCGAAGCCATCGGCCGCATCACGCCGGGTTGCCTCGGCCTTTACAACGACGCCAACGAGGCCGCGCTGAAGCCGATCCTGGAGTCGGTGCGCAAGCATTCGAACGCAGCGGTGGCGATGCAGCTCGCCCATGCCGGCCGCAAGGGCTCGAGCCATCGGCCATGGGAGGGTGGCCAGCAGATCGCGCCCGATGCCGAGGACGGCTGGCGGACGGTGGCGCCGTCGGCCGTGGCCCACAAGGAAGGCGAGGTGGCGCCGACTGCGCTCGATGCCGCCGGGCTGAAGCGCATCCGCGACGCCTTCGTCGAATCCGCCAAACGCGCCGAGCGGCTCGGCATTGATGCGCTCGAGCTGCACGGCGCGCACGGATATTTGATGCACCAATTTCTCTCGCCGATCTCCAACAAGCGCACCGATCAATATGGCGGCTCGCTCGAGAACCGCATGCGCTATCCGCTCGAAGTCTACGACGCCGTGCGCGCGGTGTTTCCGCACGACAAGCCGATCGGCATGCGGGTGTCGGCGACCGATTGGGTCGAGGGCGGCTGGGATGTCGCGCAAACCGTCGAATTTTCCAAAGAATTGAAGAAACGTGGCGTCGACTGGATCGACGTTTCCTCCGGCGGCGTATCGCCGTTGCAAAAAATCCCGCTCAGCCCTGGCTACCAGGTGCCGCTGTCGCAATCGGTGAGGGAAGCAACGGGGCTGACCACCATTGCCGTCGGCCTGATCACGGAAACGAAGCAGGCCGAGGACATCGTCAGCTCCGGCAAGGCCGACATGGTCGCGCTGGCGCGAGGGATGCTCTACGACCCGCGCTGGGGTTGGCACGCCGCAGCCGAGCTTCACGGCGAGGTGAGCGCGCCACCGCAATATTGGCGCTCGCAACCATCAGACCAGAAAGCCCTGTTCGGCAAGATTACCTTCGGCGCGCGGTAAACAGGAACCGCCCGTCCGCTCGGCGGTTGCCTGTCAGGTTTCTCGCCGAGCCCGGATAGGATAAGCTCCCCTTTGCCGGCGACCCGCGAGGGGGTGCGCATTGCGATTCCGCGTCCGAAAATCTGCTCACGTTCTGGAACGCATCGGGCTTGCGATGGCCGGCGCATCCTGCGGGCTGTTCGTCTCCGCCCACGTCGGATCGAGCATCGGGGCCCTGACCTCACAGGGCTTTCTCTTGAGCATGATGATCATAGGCGCGATCGCCTTCTATCTCGGCATCGACACGCCGCAGATGTCCTTTCACGGCGATGATGACCCCCAGATCGATGCCGCCGAATTCCTGAGCGCGGTCGGGACCTTCCTTGCAACGCTCACCGCTTTCCTCTCGGTCGGCATCATCATCTTGCGCCAGGAGCCGCGCATCGCCTGGACCTGGCTCATCATGATCGGCTGGGTGGCCGGCATCTCGATGCAGATCGTCGCCGGTGCGAAGGCACGCATGCGCAAGTGACGGAAGGAAATGCTTAACCCTGCGCGCCGTCTTTTGGTTGCGTCGGGTTGTCACAGCAACCAATCCGAGGCAGCATCGTTGCGCGGTCGGCGGGCGTTGGCCGGACTGGTCCGAAACCCGTTGTTCCGAGCCTTCCGTTGTCGACCGAATTGGACAATGCTGAATGCGAGCGTGGCGGCTTCTGGCGCCGCCTGCTCGCATTGCTGATCGATGCCGTCGCGATCGCCTTCATCCTGCAGCTTGCCGCCTTTGCCGCGTTCCCGCTCAGTCACGGGCGCGTGCAATATCTCGGCGGGATCGTTGCCCTCACTTGCGACAAGCTCGACAAGGTACCTGAGGGTATCTCGGTGCCCGACGATTTTGGCCCCACATCGATCAGCGATTGCCGCCGCGGACTGTTCGGCCTGATCTCGGGACGAACCCTGGTGGTCACGCGGACCAACCAAGTTGGCGCGATCACGACGATGAGGCAGATCATCCGGACGCTCGACGCCGACGGCAACCCGGTCGATGTCGTAGCCGTCGATTTCCTGTTCGTGCCGTTGCTCCTGGCCTTGCGTTTTGCGTTCGATCTCGGCCGGGGCAGTCCGGGCCGCAGGATTTGCCGTCTCCGCCTCGCTACCGCCTCCGGCGCCGAGCATCCGTCCGCGGCGAGATTGGGCTATCGCCATCTGGTGCAATTCGCGCCGTTGCTGATCGCTACGGTCTGCGGCCTGGGGATCGGAGCCTTCCCGGAGGGAAGCCGGCTCTGGATTCGGATTGCGATCATGCTGCCGACGTTCGCGCTCGCGATCGAAGCGATCATCGCGATCTGCCGCCGCAAGGAGGCCTGTTACGATCGCTTTGCCGGAACGCGTGTGCTGCGGCTCGACAAAGCCGGCGTGTTCATGCCGGTCGCCACACCGCCGTCGCCACAACCCGCCGCCGCAATGTCTGCTCCGGCGGCGCTCGACGGCGAAATCTCCGCGTTGGTGGCGGCGCAATTCCACGGGGCCGCACCGTTGCCTGATCGGCCCGCGCCGCCTGCGCCGGTGCCGCCCGGCGGCGCGACATTTGATCCGGAAACGATCGAAGGCCATGTTGCTTCACTGGTCGAGGTAGAGTTTCGCGATGCCGCATTGCCGGATGCGAATGCGCCGCAGGCGATAGCGTTGCCGCCGCCGCTGCCTCCGCAGCAAGCGCAAAACTATTTTGCGCGGCATTGGCGCGGCGAACTGTCCTTGCCACTGTCCTATTGGGTCAATGGCGCGGTGTTTGGCTGCGCCTGCGCGTTCGCCATCGGCTTTCTCAACGCCTTCATCTATCGCGGCAACGAGGGGCGGCCGCTGCTCTGGCTGTCGTCGCTGGTCGCGATCTGGCTCGGTCTCATCCTGCTGACCGCATGGCAATCGGTCGGGGTCTGGCGCTCGGCGAACCATTACCGACAGGATGGCAACGCCTTCTGGGGCACGGCCGCGCAGGTGATGATGGTGATCGCGGTGCTCCAGGTCGGCTACCGCTTTGTCAGCGCGGGCGCGCCGCAAATCGCCGGCATGGTCGAGATCGTCGCCGGTGACCGCCGCCTCGGCCCGCACCAGTTCCGTGTCGTCGGCAAGGGGACGGTGCTCGAATTTTCCGGTGGCATCACCTTTGGCGTCGCCGAAGAGATGGAGAGCTTCCTCGCGGCGATGGAAAACGTGCGATGGGTGCGGCTCAATTCGATCGGCGGCCGAATTCTCGAGGCGCAGAAGATGTCCGACCTGCTCAAGGCACGCGGGCTGATCACCGTTGTCAACAAGGACTGCCTGTCCGCCTGTACGGTCGTGTTCCTCGGCGGCAAGGAGCGCTGGATCGGTCCGAATGCTCGGCTTGGATTTCATCAAGTCGCTTTTCTCGGCATGACCGCCACGGACCGCCGCATGTCGATCGCTCGCGAAGAACAGCGCTTGCAGAGATTCGGCCTGAGCCGTGACTTTGCCGAGCGTGCCAACAAGGCCGAGCCGGGCAGCATGTGGTTTCCGGAAAAAGACGAACTGTTGCGGGAGCATGTGATCACCCGGATCCTGGTGCCGAGCCCCAAGCCTGCATCCAGCGTGCCGCCATCCTCGCCCGGCGTACCCGAGGCCAAAGCACAGGACACCATGACGCAGTCTGAGCAATCCGGCGGCGTGTCGGTCGCTTCGACGCCGAAAGCCACGGTGGGTTCCTTCGATCCGCCGTATGCCGTCACTCCGTCCGACCTGGTCAATCGTCTGACTGCGGAAAAGCTGAAAGCTGCGGCATCCGTAGCCCATCCGTAGCCCATATGAAGTGAGACCATGCGCCGCGCGGCACGCGGCCTGCATCCTTGCGCCATCACCATCATTTCGCCGCAGCACAGCCAATGATTGAAGGCGTGCGTCGTGTTAGGCTGCGCGCGCGGGCAAGGCATTTGCACCGCAAAAAAAACGACAAGAACAGCAGAGGAAACCCCATGGAACTCGGATATTTCGCGATGCCTTCGCATCCGCCGGAGTGCGGGCTGAGAGAAGGCCACGAATGGGACTTGCAGGTGATGCGCTGGCTCGATGAGCTCGGCTATCAGGAATGCTGGATCGGCGAGCATCATACCGCGCCGTGGGAGCCGCATCCGGCACCCGATCTCCTGGTCGTGGAAGGCTTTCGGCAGACCAAAAATCTTCGCATCGGGCCGGGCGGTTTCCTGCTCCCGTATCATCACCCCGCCGAGCTCGCCAATCGTGTCGCGATGCTCGACCATCTCTCCGGCGGCCGGCTCAATTTCGGTGTTGCCGCAAGCGGCCTGCCGAGCGACTGGGCGATGTTCAATGTCGATGGGATGAGCGGACAGAACAGGGAGATGACCCGCGAGGCGCTCGATATCATCTTGAAGCTCTGGAACGATCCTGCGCCATTCACCTACAACGGCAAATACTGGACGGTGAACAAGCCGGAGGTGATGTTCGATTTCCTCAAACCCCACCTCAAGCCCGTGCAGGCGCCGCATCCGCCGATCGGTGTCGCGGGCCTGTCGAAGAACTCCGACACGCTGAAGCTCGCGGGCGAGCGCGGCTTCATTCCGATGAGCCTCAACCTCAACCCGGCCTATGTCGGCAGTCATTGGGACTCGGTGGAGCAGGGCGCGGCGAAGACCGGCCGCAAGCCGAGCCGGCGCGACTGGCGGCTGGTGCGGGAGGTCTTTATCGCCGATACCGATGAAGAGGCGTGGAAGCTCTCGACCGGCGACATGATGGGCCGGATGATGACCGAATACTTCCTGCCGTTGCTCGGCCATTTCGGCTTCAAGGATTATCTCAAGCACTCGCCCGAGGTGCCGGATTCCGACGTCACCGCCGAATATTGTGCACGCCAGAACTGGATCATCGGCTCGCCGAAAACCGCCGCCGAGAAGATCGAGCAGATCTGGCACGAGGTCGGCGGCTTCGGCGTGCTCCTGGTGTTCGGCTTCGATTACAAGCACAAGAGCGAAGCCTGGCACCACTCGCTGTCGCTGCTCAAGAACGAGGTGCTGCCAAGGTTGAAGCATCTCGACGTGGGGCTTGGCAAAGCGGCGTGAGACCGTCGCCGCATGGGAAGCGCACCCTCTCCCACAAGGGGAGAGGGTTTTCTTTGCGCGGCGAGATCAGCACCAAGTCACCCCGCCTTCTTCGCGTGGTGGCTGTGGAGCTGTGACGACAATAGCCGACGCCATTCATTGAATTCCGGGCTTGCGATATCGCGGGGCCTCGCGAGATCGATGGTGTATTCATTGTCGATGCGGCCGGGGCCGGGCGACATCACCACGACGCGGTCGGCGAGAAAAATCGCCTCCTCGATCGAATGGGTCACGAACAGCACGGTCAACCCTGTGCGCGACCACAATTCGACCAGCTCATCCTGCAAGCGTTCTCGCGTCATGGCGTCGAGCGCGCCGAACGGCTCGTCCATCAGCACGATCTCGGCGTCGTTGGCGAGCACGCGGGCGATCGCGACGCGCTGCTTCATGCCGCCGGAGAGCTGGTGCGGATAGACATCGGCGAAATTCGTCAGCCCCACGAGCTCGATGAAGCGGTCGACGGTCTCGCGCACCTCCACCTTCGGTCGCCCGCGCGATTTTGGGCCGAAGCCGATATTGTCGCGGACGGAAAGCCAGGGAAACAGGCCGTAGTCCTGGAACACCATGCCGCGGCTCGGCCCGGGCCCTGATATCGGCATGCCCCACATCAGGCTTTCGCCACTCGTCGCCCGCTCGAAGCCCGCGGCCATGCGCAAGAGCGTGGACTTGCCGCAGCCGGAGGCGCCGATCAGGCAGATGAACTCGCCTTTCCGCACGCGCAAATTCGCGCCGCGCAGCGCCTCGATCGAGCGGGTGCCTTGCGCATAAATCTTGCCGGCATTTTTCATCTCGAGAATGGGGGTGACGCTCTCAGCCATGGGACGGGCTCCATGCCAGCAGGCGACGGCCGATCCACATCACGAGCTGGTCGGACAGGAAGCCGAACACGCCGATCACGATCATGCCGGATATGACGATCTCGGTGCGCGAGAGCTGGCGCGCTTCCATGATGATGGCGCCAAGCCCGGTCTGCACGCCCGTCATCTCGCCGACTACGATCACCACCCAGGCAAAGCCGAGGCCGAGCCGCATGCCGGTGAAGATCGAGGGCAGTGCCGCCGGCAGCACGACGCGGAAGAACTGCGCCTGTTGGCTGCAGCCGAGCATCGAGGCCGCCTCGAACAACCGCGGCTCGACCGAGCGCACGCCGAAGATGGTGTTGACCAGGATCGGATAGAACGCGCCGAGGAAGACGAGAAAGAACGCCGAGCGCGGCCCGAGCCCAAAGATGATCATCGCCAGCGGCAGCCATGCGGTGACGGGGATCGGCCGCAGGATCTGGACGGTCGGATCAACGAGCTGGCGCACGATCGGCACGCGCCCGATCAGCATCCCAAGCGGCAGCGCGACCGCGAGTGCGAGCGCGAAGCCGCCATAAACCCGGCTCATCGAGGCGAAGAGATGGGTGAGCAACGTGCGACTATAGGCGTCATCATTGATGCCGCCGACGGCCAGGTCTTCCAGCTCCTGCCACACATCATAAGGCGGCGGGATCAGGCTCGCCGGCCGGTTATGCGTAGAGATGTGCCAGAGCGCGAGGAGGATAAGCGGGAAGGCGATGGCAAGGAGGATGGGTTTGATGCGGGGCCAGTAGACCGCAGCCGCCGGCCGCGTTGCGGCCGTCGTTTCCTCGCGTTCGGTTGTCAGTGTCGTCACGGTCTTCAACTCACCTTCAACGTCGTAGGATGGGTTGAGCGCCAGCGAAACCCATCATCTGTCTCGTCGCATCGTGATGGGTTTCGCTACGCTCTACCCATCCTACGCTTCCAGCGAAGCGGCCTAGAAAGTCACCTCTCCCCTTGCGGGAGAGGTCGGATCGCGAAGCGATCCGGGTGAGGGGTATCTCTCCGCCAACTCGCTCTCTCACGCGCGGACAGAACCGCTCATCCGGCGCTTCGCGCCACCTTCTCCCACAAGGGGAGAAGGGAAACGGAGCAAGCCTCGAAATCGAATCAACCAAATTCATGCTTCTCGCGTCTTCATCCCCCTCACGTCGGCTTCACCGCATCGACAAAGCTCGTGTCGATGAGCATCGCGAAATCGGGGAGGTGCTTGATCTGTTTCAGCGCCAGCATGTGGTCGGCGTAGATCTTCGATTCCTCGATCTCCTTCGGCCCCAGCCGCCAGTTCAGCTCGACATTGGGCACGGAGGCCTCGATTGCCTCCTTCTTCTGGCCGAGCTTCTGGCTCGCCATGGTCACCAGCGCATCCTTGTTCGATTGCGCATAGTCGGTGGCGCGCTGGTGGATGCCGATCATCGTCTTCACGACCTCCGGCTTCTCCTTGATCAGGTCGGCGCTGGTGCTGAAGATCATGTTGAGCGAGCCCATCGCCGTCGAATAGGGATATTCGACCAGTTGGCCGATGCCGGTCGAGAGCGACACGCCGGGGGCGGGTTCGGCGCCGACATAGGCGTCGACATCGCCGCGCGCGAGCGCGATGTGCATCTCGGAAAACGACACGCGCACCGGCTCGACATCCTTGACGCTCATGCCTTCCATGCGCAGCCGCTCGAGGAAAAACACTTCCTGCGTGGTGCCGGGAAACAGCGCGACGCGCTTGCCCTTCAGATCTTTCAGCGAATTGATGCCGGAATCCTTTTTCGCGACGATCGCCATGCCGCGGTTGCAGGTGGAGGCGATCACCACGACCGGCTCGCCGGCGACCGAACCCAGGATCGCGGCGGCGATGCCGAAGGTGCCGAAGTCGACCGACTTGGTGACGACCGCGCTCTTGCATTCGGCCGGCGTCTCGAACGGCGTCACTTCGACCTTGTAGCCTGCGGGCACGAATTGTTCGTAGAAATAGGGCGCAATGGAATGGATCAATTTCAGCGTGCCCATGCGGATCACGACCGGCTCGCCGGCCGCGCGCACGATGGAGGGTGCGGCAATCAGTCCCGCACCCAAGGTAGCGATGAATTCGCGGCGGTGAATGGTCTTTTTCATATCGGTTGGCTCCTTATGCAACTGACGGGAAAACAAGCAACAAACATGCCGGGGAGGGGTGTTCGGGGGGCCGTGTGAGCCGGCTCGCGGGGATGTGTTTCGCGCGATTTCGACGGGCGGAGCCTGCCCCTCGCTGCCGTCCTGGCAAAAGCCAGGACGACAGCGGAGTTTCCCCGCGCCGGTTGATCGCCGCGCCCATCCCCTTAATCTCCCTGCCGCAAATCACGCAAACACCGGGAGGGGCGCCATGCGCATCATGATCATCAACGGACCTAACCTGAACATGCTCGGCATTCGGGAGCCGCACATCTATGGCTCGACGACGCTGGAGGCGATCAAGGCGGCTTGCGAGGAGTTCGCGCACCTCTCCGGTGCGCAACTATCGTTTCACCAGTCGAACCATGAGGGGGTCATGGTCGATCTCATCCAGTCCGCGCGCACCCAAGCCGACGCCATCGTCATCAATCCCGCCGGCTATTCCTTCACCTCGATTGCGATCTTCGACGCGCTGAAGATTTTCGAGGGCCCGATCTTTGAGGTCCACATCTCCAACATCCACGCCCGCGACGAGCTGCACCGGCACTCGAAACTCTCGGCCGCGGTAAAAGCCGTCATCGCCGGCCTTGGCCCTTACGGCTACATCGTCGCCATGCAGGCCGCGTTGCAGGGTGCCGGAAAGCTGCCGGCGGCCTTGCCTGCGGCACTGCGCGTCGGGCCGAAGTGAGCGCTCGTCACTCCGACTTGTCGATGTTCCAGAACACTGGCGTTGCGGGGCCCTCGAGCACGCCGGAGAGCGACTTCCGCCATGCGGCGACGCGGCGCCATTGTCCGAGCGGGATGTAGAGCACCTGGTCGTAGACTTCGCGCTGGATGTCGGCAGCGATCCTCTTCTGCTCCTCGGGCGAGGAGGAGCGGACGAAGGCATCGCGCATCGCTTCCACCCTGGCGTCTTCCGGCCAGCCCCACCAGGCTCCCTTGGTGCCTCGACCGCTGATCAACTCGTTGACGGCGGGGTCCATCACGTCGGCGATGTTGAAGTTGCTGAAGAACATGTTCCAGCCGCCTTCCTGCGGCGGCTTCTTGCTGGTGCGGCGGGAAACCAGAGTCTGCCAATCCATCGCTTGCAGATCGACCTTGAAGCCGGCTTCACGCAACAGCTGTGCTGCGACGATCGGCTGCGTCTTGTAGGGCAGGGCGTCCGTGGGTGCCATGATCACGACGGGTGTGCCGTCGTACCCGGATTCGGCAAGCAACTTTTTCGCTTCCGCCATGCCGTTGCCCTTCACCAGCGTTTCCGAGCCGACATCGGTCGCGAGTGGCGTGCCGCAGCCGAAGACGGCGCCGCAAATCTGATAGTATTTGGGATCGCCGACCTGCGCGTCCAGCACATCCTTTTGGTTCAGCGCCAGGAACGCGGCGCGGCGGATCTTGACGTTGTCGAAAGGCGGATGGAGGAAATTCATTCGCCCGAGATTCTGGAAGCCGAGCTTGTCCAGGGTTTCGAGCTTGAGGTCTCGATTGGCGGCCAGCGTCTTCACAAGCTCGAACGGCACGTTCTCGACGAAGTCGATGTCGCCGGATTGCAGCGCGTTCACGGCGGTTTGTGCATCCGGCATCGCGATCCATTCAACGCGATCGACCTTCACGACCTTGGCCCCGGCGGTCCCGCTTGGCGGCTCCTTGCGTGGTACGTAATCCTTGTTTCTTTCGTAGACCGCCTTCACGCCCGGCTGAAACTCGGCCTGGACGAATTTGAACGGGCCCGAGCCGATCTGCTCCGGAATCCGTTGTCCCGGCGGCGTCTCGGCGAGGCGCTTGGGCATCATGAAGGGAACGACCGACGAGGGCTTTGCGATCGCTTCGAGCACCAACGCATAGGGCTCCTTCAGCTTCAGCGTGATGGTCTTCTCATCGGTGGCTTCCAGGCTGGCGGTGAAGTCCATGAGTATCTGGCCCGACGTCTCGTTCTTGCTCCAGCGCTTGAGCGAGGCGACGCAATCCTCCGCCGTGACCGGGCTGCCGTCGTGCCATTTCAGCCCGTCGCGCAGCGTGAAGGTGTAGGTGAGCTTGTCGTCGGACACTTTCCAATCCGCCATCTGCGGCCGGACGTTGAAGTTGGCGTCGGTCCCCAGCAGGGTGTCATAGACCATGTAGCCGTGATCGCGCACGATATACGCGCCGGTGAAGATCGGATCGAGGATGCGCAGATCGGAATGCATCACCGCGGTGATGGTTCTGGCATTCGGTGGGGCGGCGAATGCCGGCGCAGCCGACAGCAGGGCGGCCGACAAGGTGGCGACAGCGATTGCGGCGCGGCGTAGCCGATGTGAAATCTGAAACATCAGGGATGCCAGTGCATGAGGACAATGCGTTGCCAAGTCTGCGTTGCTAAGTCTTCGGGGGGGCAACCTCGTCGCAGCGCAAGCCAGCCGGCTTGCGCTGCGACGAGCCAAAAGGGTTTTTCTACTGCATCCCCGCTTTCTTCAGGCCGGCCAGCATCTGGGTCACAGCGGCTTTGGCGCCAGGATCCTGGAAGCGCTGCTGGGCGTAATACTGCTGGACCGAAGCGATATCCGGGAACTTGGTGTGCACCTTCTTGTACCCCTCGAGCACCTGCTTCGCCTCCGCGTCCTTGTTGCAAAGGGCGAGAGCGGCCGCCCAATATAGATGGGCGAACCAGAGATTGTCCCGCGCACGCACCGACTCGCCGAGAGTCTCCGCCGCCTTCTCGTAGTCGCCGACCGCGAAATAGGCGCGTCCCAGCACATACCCGAACACATGGACCGACTTGTCCTTGGGGCTGAGTTCGATCGCTTTTTTAGCCATGGGGATTGCGCCCTTGGCATCGCCGAGGAACACCAGCTCGTTGGCGGCCTGGGCATAGGACACCGCGAAGTTGGGATCACTCTTGATCGCTTTCTTGAAGGCAGCGAGCGACGCCTTATGGTCGCCGCGAATCCGATAAACCCAGCCGAGCGCGTGGTGCGCGATCGCCAGATTGGGGTCGAGGCTGATGGCCTTTCTGGCCAGGGTCTCCGCGCGATCCACTTCCGCCTGGGCTGCGCCGTTCCAGCTGTTGAGGTAATCTGAAGCCAGCCAGTAGGCGAGCAAGCCCAACAGGCGCGCGTTATCCGGATCGGCGATGAGGCCAGCCTCCGCATGCTGCCGCGTTTCGAGAATTGACTCGGGCGTTGGATACCCGACGCTTGCCGCCATAGCTCTCATCCTCTCATCCAAGGGGTTGTGATCTGCGGCCAATGTCCCGACCTCGTGCCGCACGCCGGATTTGATCACCTCGTCGTTGAGCGAGGTGGCTATCCGGCCCATCAATTTGTCCTGCAGGTCTATCAGGCTACTGGTTTCATACGCAAAAGAATTGGCCCAGAGGTTGGTGCCGCTTTCGGTGTCGATCAGCTGCGCGTTCACCTGGACCAGCGGTCCGGTGCGGCGGACGCTGCCCTGGATCGCATAGCGCACCTTGAGCTCGCGGCCGATCGCGCGCGGATCGTTCGGCTTGTCCTTGTAGGTGAAGGCCGTGCCGGCAGCGATGACCCAGGCACGTTGCAGCCGCGACAGCTCGGTGGTGAGATCATCGGTGATCGCATCGGCGAGGTAGGAGTCCTGCCCCACCTTCTCGTCGAAATTCTTGAACGGCAGCACAACGATCCGGTTGGTCCGCGCGACCGTTCCATGCAGTGCACTGAACATCAGCGCGGACGCAAGGCAGGCGACAGCGACCGCCCCGATCGCGGCGGCGATCACCGTTCCGCTCAGGCGGGCGGCGCTCCATCGCAGGAACGGCACCTTTATCCGCTCATACGCCACCTCATAGACGTGGACCGGGTGCGGGATGTTCTTGACGCGGCGCTCGCCGCGGTCGGCGAAAAAGAACTGCGGCAGGGTGTGGATTTGATCGTACATGCTCTGGCTGACGCAAACCGTTCCCGGCGACGCCAGGGCCTCGAGCCGGGCCGCGATATTGACGCTGTTGCCGTAGATGTCGCGGTGATCGACCAGCACGTCGCCGAAGTTGATCCCGATCCGCAGCTGGATGCGGTCCTTCTTTTCATCCGCCTGGCGCGCGGCAAGCTCGCGCTGGATATCGAGCGCGCACCGCACCGCGTCGACCGCGCTGGAAAATTCGACCAGTATTCCGTCGCCCATGCTGCGCACGAGGCGGCCGTTGTATTTGTCGATGGTCGGCTCGATCAATTCGCCGGCATGGCGCGCAAAGCGCTCATGCGTCTCGTCCTCGCTGCGGCTCATCATGCCGCTGTAATCGACAACGTCGGCCAGCATGACGGCCATCAGCCGGCGGCGCTGCGGCGCGGCCGGCTCCATTGCCGTCGGCATTTTTCGCACGGTGACCAGCTCGATTGGCATCGACGCCATCCCTCAAGGACTGTCAGTACGATCTGCGCGCCGCCGAAGCGCAAAAACAGCAATTATGCTGCATAGCAAAAAAGCATGTTTTGGCGTTTCGTCAATCCCCGCAGTTCACATAGATGAATGGAATTCCGTAGTCCAGCGGCGGCTTTGGCTGTCCACCCCTGGTTGAAACCGTAAATGCCACCGCGGCCTGGGGGACGGGGCGTCCTTTTGCCTTTCTTAGGGAAAGGGCAGGACGCATGTCATGAGGTTCGCGTATTGTCACAACCGCGTCACATGACCCATCGCCTGACAAACCTCCTCGCCATCGCGCTCGCGCTGCTTGCCGCCTCCGCGCGCGCCGAGCCCGAGACCGTCTATTTCAAGAGCGCCGATGGCGCGACCGAGATCGTCGGCTATCTCTTCAAGCCGGCAGGCACCGGCCCACATCCCGCCATCGTCCTCCTGCACGACCGCGCCGGGCCTTACTCGGCCAATGACAACAGGGATTGCACCTTTGTCGCGCACGGCGTGACGTCGGCCTGCAACGCCGGCACGCTGTCGAAGCGTCACATGATGTGGGGCGAGTTCTGGGCTGACCATGGCGTGCTCGCGCTCTTGCCCGACTCATTTGGCCCGCGCGGCAAGGCGCATGGCTTTGGCCGCTTCACCCATGACGATCCCGACCGCGCGGACGTCAACGGGTTGACGGTGCGCCCGCTCGACGCCGAGGGCGCGCTCACATATCTGCGCGCCCGCGACGATGTCGTGCGTGAGCGCATCTTCCTGCAGGGCTGGTCGAACGGCGGCTCGACCACGCTGACCGTGATGATCCGCCAGGGCGCGAAGGAGGAGGCCTCCGCAATGCGGGATCCGCCGGGACATGTTGTAGCTGGCTTCCGCGCCGCGCTCGTCTTCTATCCCGGCTGCGGCAAGGAGGCGCTGCTGGACGACAAGGTTCTGACCACGGAGCCGATCGCGCTGTTCATGGGCACCGCCGACGAAGAGGTCCCGCCCCCGATCTGCCAGCACGTCGTCAACCGCTCGATCGGCACCACCTTCGCCGTCTCGCTCTATATCGGCGCGACGCACGATTTCGACGACCCCGGCGAGAAGCGGCAGGAGGTGCCGGCGAATGTCACGGCGAAGGCGGACGCGATGGCGAAGGCGGCGCGAATTGTGGAGGGGATGAAGTAGCAGCGACCATCGCTTGCTCGGTCTTCATCAATGCCAGACATTCGAGGTTCAAAATTTCTTCCTAAAACAAAACGGCCGGGTCGTTTCCGACCCGGCCGCCTGCCATCTCACTCAACTCTTTGCTTACGCGACTGGACGCTACTGACTAGCCCCGCGTCGCCTCAGCCCCATTCAAAAAACTTGCTTAGCTCGCCTTCGCTACCGGCGCGTCGCCGACCTTCTTCTGGATCTGGCGCTTCAATTCCAGCGCGCGTGGCGAGAGGTTGGTGGCCGGCGCCTTCAGGAGGAAGGCATCGAGGCCGCCATTGTGGTCGACGCTCTTGATCGCGTTGGTGGAGACGCGCAGGCGCACGTTGCGGCCGAGCGCGTCCGAGATGAACGTGACGTTGCAAAGGTTCGGCAGGAAACGCCGCTTGGTCTTGATGTTGGAGTGGCTGACCTTGTGGCCGACGAGGGGGCCCTTGGCCGTCAGTTCGCAACGCCGCGACATGTCGAAAATCCTCAAAGTTGCCCCGGCAGCCCGTTGGCGCCTCGGGGGGTCCAAAATTCGTGTCCTGCTTACAGGGAGCGCGCGGACGTATAGGGCGGAAGGCCCTATGCGTCAAGGTTTCAGGCCGCGCCAAATCCGTCAAAATGCAATTTTGGCAGGGCCTTCCGGCACTTAAGCCATCATCTAAAGGACACATTCGGGTTCGAAGACAAAAGCATAGTCCCCCGCCCGGGCGATCGGTCGATGGCCCAGAAAAGTGTACCGGGGATTGCCCGGTGATTTTGCGGAATTTTCGTTGTCCGCGGGAATTTATTGCTTAGATCACCCGGAAAGCGCCTTGCGCATAAGGACTGCTGCGCCGTGAAGAAAAACAACAGGATTTCAACCCGATCGGCGCGATGGGTGGCGGCCTCGCTGTGCGCGGGCGCCTACTTGGCCGCAGCCAGCGCGCATCCGGCCTCCGCACAGGGCAAGCTCGAGGCGCAATATGAGGCCTCGCTCGCCGGCATCCCGGTCGGCCGCGGCGCCTGGAACGTCGAAATCGGTGACGATTCCTATGCCGCAGCGGCGACCGGCGGCACCACGGGCTTGCTCAAGACCATCGCCAATGGCTCCGGTACGGGTGCCGCCCAGGGGCGCGTCGTCAATGGCGCGCTGGTCCCGCAGGCCTACCAGGCCTCGACCACCACCTCGAAGAAGTCCGAGAGCATCCACATCACGCTTTCTGGCGGCAATGTGAAGGAGTTCGGCATCGAGCCGGAGCCGCCGGTCGATGCCGACCGCATTCCCGTCACCGACGCGCACAAGAAGGGCGTGTTCGACCCGATGACGTCGTCGCTGCTGCGCGTGCCCGGCAATGGCGAAGTGCTCTCGCCCGAAGCCTGCCGCACGGGCGCAGCCGTATTCGACGGCCGCATGCGCTACGATCTGAAGCTCGATTTCAAGCGCATGGAAACGGTCAAGGCCGACAAGGGCTATTACGGCCCTGCCGTGGTCTGTTCAGTCTATTTCACGCCGGTCGCGGGCTACATCCCCGACCGCCCGGTGATCAAATATCTGGCCGGGCAGCGCAACATCGAGATCGCGTTTGCGCCGATTGTCGGCACCCGCATCCTGGTGCCGTTCCGCATGGTGATCCCGACCCCGCTCGGCACCGCCATGCTGGAGGCGACGTCCTTCGTGACGCAGTCGACGCACGTAGCGAAGACGCAGTAGGCACACGCTGAAGCGAGCACTCTGCCTTCCTTCTCCCCTTGTGGGAGAAGGTGGCGCGAAGCGCCGGATGAGGGGTTCTCTCAGCGAGCACCTAGAGCGAGTTTGCTGAGACAGACCCCTCACCCGTCGCCTCGCTCCGCGAGGCGCCACCCTCTCCCACAAGGGGAGAGGGGACGGAGGCCGCCGCAACGCGTTGAATCAATGCAAAGACTCGTCATTGCCGGGCTTGACCCGGCAATCCATCTCCTGGGAACGAGCGTTCTCTTTTTGATGGATGCGCGGGTCAAGCCCGCGCATGACGAGTGGAGCGCGAGGCGAGAGCGCGGGCCATAACGCATGAGAATGAGTCCTGTTGACTCCTGGTCGATTCTGATTCGACTCGGACCCCGCGAAAATTTAAGGAATTTCGTCCTCGAACCGTCGCTTGTGGAGGCGCGTCAAACTTGATCTAGTGCTGAGTCAAAGCTGCCAGCGCGAGATGTTGCGGTGAACGAAACCGGTTACTGGGGTGAGTCAGCGATTCGGCCGCGATTCGTTCCAGACTCGTTCTCAAGCTTAAGCGCAGGCCCTATATCTTCACCGAAGCGTCGCAATCTGAAACACATTTGAGAGTACGCAGGGCCCAAAGCCGGCGCACAAGAAACACCCGAAAAATATGGCTTTCTCTCCGCAATCAGGGTTCGCGAATGATCGCGCACCCGGCGCCGGCGTCACCGCGGTGCTTGGTCCCACCAACACCGGCAAGACGCATCTGGCGATCGAGCGGCTGCTGGCGCATTCAAGCGGCATCATCGGCCTGCCGCTGCGGCTGCTCGCGCGCGAGGTCTACAACAAGATCGCCGATCGCGCCGGCATCGATAGCGTCGCGCTGATTACGGGCGAGGAGAAGATCAAGCCGAAGAACCCGCGCTTCTGGGTCTCCACCGTCGAGGCGATGCCGCGCGATCTCGACGTGTCGTTCCTCGCCGTCGACGAGGTCCAGATTGCCGCTGATCTGGAGCGCGGTCATGTCTTCACCGACCGCATCCTCAACCGCCGCGGCCGCGACGAGACCATGCTGCTTGGTGCGGCCACCATGCGCCCCATCATCGAGCGGCTGCTGCCGGGCGCTTCCATCGTCACGCGGCCCAGATTGTCGCAGCTCGAATTCGCCGGCGACCGCAAGATCACGCGGCAGCCGCGGCGCACCGCCATCGTCGCCTTCTCGGCCGAAGAGGTCTATGCGATCGCCGAATTGATCCGCCGCCAGCATGGTGGTGCTGCCGTGGTGCTGGGCTCGCTCTCGCCGCGCACGCGCAATGCGCAGGTGGCGATGTTCCAGAACGGCGACGTCGATTATCTCGTCGCCACCGATGCCGTCGGCATGGGCCTCAATCTCGACGTCGACCACGTCGCCTTTGCCTCCGACCGGAAATATGACGGCTATCAGTTCCGCCGGCTGACGCCGTCCGAGTTCGCGCAGATCGCGGGCCGCGCGGGACGGGCCACGCGCGACGGCACCTTCGGCACCACGGGCCGCTGCGAGCCGTTCGAGCCGGAGCTCGTCAATGCGCTGCAGAACCACACCTTCGACAGCGTGAAGGTGCTGCAATGGCGCAATTCGAAGCTGGATTTCTCCTCGCTCGGCAGCCTGCAGGTCTCGCTGGCGCGGCCGCCCGGCCATGAGGCGCTGACCAAGGCGCCGATCGCCGAGGACATGCGCGTGCTCGATCACGTCGCAAGAGATGCGGACGTACGCGAGATGGCGCATGGGGCGGTCGCCGTGGAACGGCTGTGGGAGGCCTGCCAGATACCGGACTACCGCAAGATCGCGCCCGCCGCGCATGCGGAACTGGTGACCACCCTTTTCGATTTCCTGATGCGGAAGGGGAAGATTCCGGATGGCTGGTTTGCGGCCCAGGTCGACCAGGCCGATCGCACCGACGGCGATATCGACACCTTATCGGGCCGGATCGCTCAGATCCGCACCTGGACCTTTGTCGCCAATCGGCCGGATTGGCTGGGTAATCCCGACCATTGGCAGGAAATCACGCGAGAAGTCGAAAATAAATTGTCGGACGCGCTGCATGAACGGCTCACGGAGCGTTTCGTTGACCGTCGTACCAGTGTATTGATGCGCCGCCTGCGGGAGAACACGGTTTTGAGTACGGAAATCGGCAAGACTGGCGAAGTCATCGTTGAGGGGCATGCAATCGGCCGCCTCGACGGCTTTACCTTTGCGCCAGACGCTGCGGAAGCGGGATCGGATGCCAAGGCGCTGCAGGCCGCAGCCCAGCAGGTGGTCGCGAAGGAAATCGACGCGCGTGCCGAAAAATTGGGCGCGGCGGCTGACGAGCAGTTCGTGCTCACCTCCGACGGCACCGTGCGCTGGACGGGAGACGCTGTCGCCAAGCTGGTCGCGGCCGAGGATGCGCTGCATCCGCGGCTTCGCATCATCGCCGACGAGCGGCTGACCGGCGCGTCACGTGAGAAGGTGCAGGCGCGGCTCGATCTCTGGCTCAAGACGCATATCGAGAAGCTGCTCGGGCCGATGTTCGAGCTCTCCAAGGCCGCGGACGTCACCGGAATCGCGCGCGGCATCGCCTTCCAGCTCGTCGAGGCGCTGGGCGTTATCGAGCGCAACAAGATCGCGGCCGAGATGAAGGATCTCGACCAGCCCTCGCGCGCGGTCCTGCGCAAATACGGCGTGCGCTTCGGCGCCTATCACATCTATTTCCCCGGCCTGCTCAAGCCCGCCGCGCGGGCGCTCGCCGCGCTGCTCTGGGCGCTGAAGCAGGACAATGTCGATCTCACCGTGCTTTCAGGCGCACAACATCTGGCGAGCTCCGGCCGCACGTCGTTCCCGGTCGACAAGACGCTGCCGCGCGATGCCTATCGCGTGCTCGGCTATCGCCAGGCGGGCGAGCGCGCGGTGCGTGTCGATATCCTGGAGCGGCTCGCCGATCTGATCCGCCCGGCGCTGGCCTGGCGCGAAAGCTCGCCCGGCGACAAGCCGGCCGGCGCGTTCGATGGCCGCAGCTTTATCGTGACGCAGGCCATGACCTCGCTCACAGGCTCGGCCGGCGAGGACTTTGCCTCGATCCTGCGCGCGCTCGGCTATCGCATGGAGCGCCGCCCGCCCTTGCCGCCGAAGCCCGCCGCTGTGGCAGCGCCGGCCGCGGAGGCGCCTCCCGCTGAAGCAGCTGTTGCCACTGAAGCCACGGAAGCAACCGCCGACACCCCTGCTGAGGCCGCGAGCGCCGAGGGGCCCGCCGAGGCCGCAGCAGAGGCTCCTGTCGAGATCACCACGGAGGTCGTCGACCAGCAGGTCACCGGCGACCCCGCGCCGTCGGCCGCGCTGCTGCCGGAGGTCTCCCCGCTTGCGACCAGCGAGGAAACACCTGTCGCCGTTGAGGCGCAGCCGGAAGTCGCGGCCGAGACCGAGGCGCCTGTCGAGCAAGAGGCAGTTACAGAGCCCGCCGCTGAAGCGTCTGGCGAAGCTGCGCCCGCCGCAGAAGCCTCCACCGAGACCGCAAGCACTGAGGCCGCGCCGGCCACGCCCGCCGAGCCCGCGATGGTCGAGGTCTGGCGCCCCGGCGGCCGCTCGGAAGAGCGCCGGCCGCGGCACGAGCGGGGTGGCCGCCATCGCCACCAGGGGCAACGGCAGGACGGCGCGGCCGCCGAAGGCCAGAAACCGGCTGACGGCGAGAAGCGCGAGCGGCATCGCAACCATGGCCGCCGTGATTTCCGCAAATCCCGCGACAACGCGCCGGCAGCGCCTTCCGAAGTGGCCGCCGCTCCGGCTGAAGGCGCGCCTGTAAGCGAGCAGCGCCCTGAGCAGCGTCAAGAACAAGGTCCCGAGCAGCGCGACCGCCGCGAGCGTGAGGGCAAAGGCCGTGACCGCGATCGCGACAACAAGCGCGAGAAATTCGGCGACCGTCAGGGCAATCGCCGAGATGAACGCGACCGCGGCCGTGATCGCGACAAGGGGCGCGACAAGCGCGACCGCGAGAGCGGCCCGGCGCTGCGCCACTATGCGAGTTCGTCCAATCCGCGCGAGCGTGATCGCGCCGTCGATCCCAATTCGCCCTTCGCCAAGCTTGCGGCGCTGAAGGAGCAGCTTGCGGGCAACCGGAAGGACTGACGCGCAACTTGGATCGCCAGCGCCTCGACAAATTTCTGTGGCATGCGCGGGTCGTCAAAGCCCGCACCAGCGCGGCAGAGCTTGTCGAAAGCGGCTATGTGCGCATCAACGGCGTGCGCGAGAGATCGCCCGGACATGCGGTGAAGCCAGGCGATGTGCTCACCATCGCGCTCGATCGCACCGTCCGCGTGCTGAAAGTGGTGGCTTTCTCCGAGCGGCGCGGCGATGCCAATTCGGCCCGCGTGCTCTATGAGGAATTGCACACCCGGCCAGAGTAACTAATTGCTATTTAGGGATTCAATTCTTGGCCCCGCTTCCCTTGCAGCAGTGGGCTGACTGCGCTAGGCAAACTTTCGAATTTCGACCGTTTTTTCGGAGTCCTGGATGACTTACGTCGTCACTGAAGCCTGCATCAAATGCAAATACACCGATTGCGTTGAGGTCTGCCCCGTCGATTGCTTCTACGAGGGCGAGAACATGCTGGTGATCCATCCGGACGAATGCATCGATTGCGGCGTGTGTGAGCCCGAATGCCCGGCCGATGCGATCAAGCCGGACACCGAGCCGGGCCTCGAAAAATGGCTCGAGGTAAACGCCGAATACGCAAAGTCCTGGCCGAACATCACCCAAAAGAAAGAATCGCCGCCTGACGCGAAAGATTTCGAAGGTCAGGAAGGCAAATTCGAGAAATATTTTTCCAAGAGCCCCGGCAGCGGCGACTGACATAAATTCGCCCCACGCTTAACCCTAATAGCTTGGCATCAGCCAAAAACGGCCCTGAAAACCGCTAAATCATTGATTTTTGCGGAAAATGTGCTATATTGTGCACATTCTGAGCTGAATCGGTCAGCCGCATTGACCCTCCAGAGTGAAAACGGAGGGTTTCCGCGAAAAACATCGAACAGGGGCGTGGCAGTTCCGCGCACAGGCCGTGTCACAGAAAACGCGTAAAAAGAGTACCTCTAAGCCCTCGAAAAAAGCCGCCAGCCGTAGCGCATCCAAGAGCCGTGCCCGGGATACCCGGTCCGCTGCCAAGGCGAGCACGGCTGCCAAGTCCTCCAAGAACAAAAGAAGTGCAATGTCCCCAAAGACTGCCAAGCCTGCCGCGAAAGCGACTGCCTCCAAGACCGCGGCTGCCAAGGTTGCCGCGAAGACTGCGCCGAAGGCTCCGGTAAAGCCGGCCGCCCCTGCCACCAAGCCCGTGGCGGCTGCCCCTCGCGTTGAGGAAAAGAAGGTCGTGACCCAGCGTCAGGGGTTCAAGGCCAATGAATTCGTCGTCTATCCCGCCCACGGCGTTGGCCAGATCCTGGCCATCGAGGAGCAGGAAATCGCCGGCGCCAAGCTTGAGCTGTTCGTCATCAACTTCATGAAGGACAAGATGACGCTGCGGGTGCCGACCGCGAAGGTTGCCAATGTCGGCATGCGCAAGCTCTCCGAGCCCGCGCTGGTGAAGCGGGCGCTGGAGACGCTGAAGGGCCGTGCGCGCGTCAAGCGCACCATGTGGTCCCGCCGCGCCCAGGAGTACGAAGCAAAGATCAATTCGGGCGACATCGTCGCGATCGCGGAAGTCGTGCGTGACCTCTATCGTTCGGAATCGCAGCCCGAGCAGTCCTACTCCGAACGCCAGCTCTATGAAGCGGCGCTCGATCGCCTCTCCCGCGAGATCGCGGTCGTGCAGCACTCGACCGAGACCGAAGCGGTCAAGGAAATCGAGAGCCAGCTCGCCAAGAGCCCGCGCCGCGGCGTCAAGGCCGAAGGCGCTGCCGAGGGTGAAGGCGATGCCGACGGCGACGTTGACGAGGGCGATGATTCCGATGGCGACGGCACCACCGTCGCTGATGAAGCCGCCTGAAAGCGTAATCAGGAATAGTTTGAAAAGCCCGGTCGAAAGACCGGGCTTTTTGTTTGTTGCGAAAGGTTTCATGCAAAAATTCGTTTGACTTGAACGTTTGCTTTCCGCCTCATGCTACTGGTGGATGTGGCGGGAGGTGTAATTGCAGGAAGTCGAAATCACAACTGGAAGGCTGCTTCGGATTGTCTGGCTCATCTTGTGGAGAGGCATATTGGGAGCATTCGTGCTGGGCGCCGTCTTCGGATTTGTCGTCGGGTTCATCATGGGCGTGATGGGATTGGCGCAGCATGTCGTGACTGCCACGTCCGTCATCGGTCTCGTGGTCGGCCTCTTTTGGTGGGTTGTCGTCATCAAAATGGCGCTTCAAAAACAGTACGACGATTTTCGTATCGCGCTTGTGGCCCGCTGACACGGCCGGATCGCAGCGGGCGTAGTGGCGTGTACGCACCATGCCCCGCCATCCACCAAGCGTGTGTGCAACACGGCGAGCAGGCCTCCGCTTGTTGAGGCGGTCGCTTGCCCGGGACGACAGTGGAGTGTGGGACAGCTTGCGGCTTACCTCGGCCCAAGCTCATCCAGCGCGCGCCGCACCCGCTCGATCACCTCCGCCCAATCGCGCCGCTCGCTCTGCCGGAACAGGCGCGCAGTCGGGTACCAGGGGCTGTCGTCGCGATCGAGCAGCCAGCGGAAGTCGGGCAGATAGGGCAACAGGATCCAGGTCGGCCGTCCCAGCGCCGCGGCAAGGTGTGCGACGCTGGTATCGACGCTGATCACGAGATCGAGGCAGCTCACCAGCGCCGCCGTCTCCGTAAAATCGGTGAGATCGGAGGTCAGGTCGATGATGCCGCTGGTTTGTAGCAGCGGCTGGTCTTCCGGCCTCGCTTCCTTCTGCAGGCTGACGAAGGTTGCATCGGCGCCAAGAAGAGGCGACAGCACGCGCAGCGAAATCGACCGGTTGTGATCGTTGGAGTGCTGCGGATTGCCGGACCAGACGAGGCCGACGCGCCGCTTGGCGGTAGGGCCGGCACGCTCGGAAAGCCGTCGTTGCCACGCTTGCACGCGGTCTTGCGGCAGCGGCGGCAGGTACGACGCCGCGGAGGGGATCGTATCAAGCCGTGTTCCCAGCGCGAACGGCAGGGTGGTGATCGGGCAGTGCAGGTCGAATGGCGGCAGCGGCGCTGACTTGCTCAGGCAGTGCGCCATGCCGTCCAGCCCCGACAGCAGCGGGCGCAGCGCATCCTCGACCACGAGAATGACTTTCGCGCCGCGCGCGGCCAGCATCGGTATGTAGCGCGCGAACTGGATCGTATCGCCCATGCCCTCATCGGCGAAGATGAGCAGGGTCTTGCCTGCGACCTCTTTCCGGCCGAGCCACAGATTCTGCTGGAAGTTCGGATAGGATTGCGGCGCGGCTTGCCGCTTCCAGCGCGCTTGATATCCCGTCCAGGCGGACTCGAAATCGCCGGTCAGGAGGTAGATCAGCGACAGATAGGAGTCCGCTTCCGTGTTCGCCGGATCGATCGCCTTTACCTGATGGTAGGCTTCGACCGCCTCATCGAGTCGCCGGAGCTGGGCCAGCGAGGACGCCTTGTTGATCCGTGCCATGATGAAGTCCGGCTTCAGGGCGAGCGCCTTGTCGAACCACGGCAGTGCTTCCTCGTCGCGACACAGAAGTTGCAGCGCGGCGGCGACATTGTTGCAGATGTAGGGGCTTGCCGGCTTGAGCGCGTAGGCCCGCAGATGGTCTGCGACGGCCTCATCGAACCTTCTCAGGCGATGCAGCATGGTTCCGCGGCTCACCCATAGCTCGGCGTCATCCGGCCTGAGTTGCGTCGCCCGGTCATATGCCTTGAGCGCTTCCTGAGGCAGCCCCTGCTGCTCTAGCGCGGTTGCCAGGCCGAAGAGATAATCCGACTTGACGTCCTGCTGGTTGGCGCGCGCGATCCACTCGATGGCATGGTCGTATTGCCTTGCTTGCAGGCACAGCATCCCCATCAGATGCAGGCTATCCCTGTGATTGGGGTCGACGGCGAGCGCGTTGCGGCAGCAAAGCTGCGCCTCGAGATGCCGCCCGGCCTGCATGTGCGCAACGCCAGCCTCTGAGAGCGCGGACGGGGTGAGAACGGCGATTGTCGGATGCTCGGTCGGCTGGCCAGCGTTCACGGCGGTTCGTCAGTGTAGTTGGTGCTCCCTGAGCATTAGGTGATTCTTGGCGTGGGAGGGAGTGGCACCAGTTTGTAGGGTGGGCAAAGGCGCGCCAGCGACGTGCCCACCATCTGAGTGCGTTTGGCGTGACGGTGGGCACGCTGCGCTTTGCCCACCCTACGGACCTGTCTGGGACGACGGCGGAGTGTCAATCCACCACGATCTTGACGCGGTCGCGTACCTTCACCTGGGCCTTGCTGTCGAGGCCGTTGAGCACGCGAAAACGCTCCACTGGATGATCGACGCCGGCCATGCGGTGCGACAGCGACTCCACGGTGTCGCCGGGCTGCACCGTGATCACCTTGATGCGCAGCGGACGCGCCTGCTGGATTTCGTCGAGCGTGAGTTTGCGGAAGGAGTTGACGGTCTCGCGCGCGTTGCGGTCGCTTTCCGTGGTCTTCTGCTTGGTGGCGAAGATGAAGCGGTAGACGTCGTTGTCCATGCGCAGCGCATAGACCTTGAACTGCCACTGGTCGCCGCGCGCCGTCGTCGCGGCCGCCGGCATGCCGTTGATGGTCATGTCCTCGGTGGTGGACTTGTCGACATTCTCCATCCAGCCGGAATTGAGATAGTCGCTCAAGGTCTGCTCCGAAGGCACGCGCACCACGTCGAAGCGCATCGCCTGTGCGCCGCCTTCGCGCACGCCGATCACCGCCTGCGCGGTGTTGTCGAGCGAGAAGTTTTCCGGCGCCTGGAAGGTGAAGCCGAGTTTCGGATGCAGGAAGCGGCGACCGCGCACAAAACCTTCGCTCGGGTCCTCGCCATAGACGATGTTGTCGATCGCCGACAGATAGTCCTCGCGGTCGCGCTCGGCATTTTCAGGCGAGTTGTATTGCCGCGCCACGGCTTGCGCCTTCTGTACGCGCTCCGGGGTTGCCGGATGCGAGGAGAGGAAATCCTGCGCGCGGGGATCGAACGATGCCTTGCCGGCCTTCAGTTCGGCATTGCGTTCCATCGAGGTCAGGAAACGCGACGCACCATAGGGATCGAAATGCGCCCGCGCGGAGATGCCGACGCCGATCTCGTCGGCGTCGAGTTCCTGCGCGCGCGAGAAGTTTGCCATCGACAGCTTGTTCTTGGCGATCGTGAACGCCGTCACCTCGGGATCCGTGCCCATGTCGGAGACGACCTTGTCGACGATCGCGGCTTGCCGCGCCTGGTCCTCACGTTGCGCCGCGTGCTTGGCGAGCACATGCGCCATCTCGTGGCTCAGCACCGACGACAATTCGGAAGTGTCGCTGGCAAGCGCGATCAGCCCGCGCGTGACATAGAGCTGGCCGGTCGGCAGTGCGAAGGCGTTCACCGCGCCCGAGTTGAGGATGGTCACCTTGTAGGCCTGGTCGGGCCGCTCGGAGGCCGCGACCAGACGATCGACGGTCTTGCTCACCAGTGATTCCAGCTTCGGGTCGTCATAGACGCCGCCATAGGAGGCGAGGATGCGCTCGTGTTCCTTCTCGGAAGCCGGCGTCGTGGTGACGGTGCGGTTCGGCTTGATGATGGGTGCGGAACTCGGGATCGAGGCGGTCTGGAAACGGCCCATGTCGCCGCAGGCCGCCAGCGACGCTGCCGCCAGAAGCAGCACCGGCGCAGCCCAAAGGCGGCGGCTCATTCCCATTTTGCGCTGTCCCGCAAGCCAGTCCACGTCAGCTACTCTTCAAATCCGCAGGTGCGCGCAGCCGCGCTCCAGCTTTTGCCCGGGCATGACTTTCCTCCGAAAGCCGAAGCCCATCTTTCCGGATCATGCCCGGTTAGTTCCCGCTCAGAACTTCGATCTGCCCTGTTCGCACCACCTCGATCCGCGGACCGGGGTGGGCCTCGACATAGCCACGAACTCGAATTCGCCGGTTTTCCAGTGACTTGAGCGCCGTGCCGGCAGATTCGACCGCCGGCATATTGCGCCTTGAAATAGTCACAGCAAAGTCCCGTGTCCAGCGACGCCCGAAGTTCAGGTAAGTCGTTGCCCCTGCTTGTCGTACGGTGAGAACCGTGCCCTCGACCAGCATAAAACGCCCAATCCCAGCCAAAATATCCTCTGTACTTTCGGCGTTTTTTATGACGGCAGAGCCGGCCCAGGCGCCTTTTTGCGCTTGACGGGCCTCGGCTTCGGCCTCCAGCAGGGCGGCTGCGCAGGCCTTTTCGGCGATCTCGCTGGATACCAGCGCCGCACCTTGCTTCAGCAGCAGGCTTTGCACCGGCGTTTCGCTGCCGGCAAGGAAGACGAACGCGCCTTGTCGGCCGTAACGATCGGGCGCGTCGTCCTCACCGCGCAAGCTCACATCCTTGCCGGCGATGATCGCCGACAGATCAGTGGTTCGGTCTGCTTTTGCGGTGTCGCTGGCAACAGGCTCGATGCCGGCAAGCTTGATCTCGCGGCCGTCGGAGAGGCGGAAGCTGCGGCCATCGATGACGCCGGTGACATGACCTTCGCCCTGCGGCTCGAAGGCGCAATCGGTGGCGCGCGCCGGCACCGTCACGAGAGCCATCAATGCCGGCAGAACCGTTGCAGCTGCGCGGCGAAACATCCGCTCTCTCGATGTCATGCGATCGACGCCCGCATTCCCACATCACGCCTCGCCCATGTCCCCCTCGGGAGCCGAAGCGAGCGCACCGAAGCCACCAGACCTGAAAATGAAGCCGATTAATAGTTCATTCATTGTACTCGTTAGACTGAGATTCAAATTTTCCGTCCAGGATTGCCGCGCTTCCTGCGCGAGATTTCGTTGCAAACAGCGGTCGCAACCTGCCTCGCCGTGAATCGGAATGATCAACATGGCGATCGCGCGTTCGGCGCATGGTGCAGATGATGGCTGCGAATTGGCGAGACCGCAGTCGTGGTTGAGCAGTCTGCTGACGTTGGCTCCAAAACTGCCGCCCATAAGACTGCCGGCCATCTCCGTCATTGTGCTGGCGCTGGGACTGGCCGGATGCGCGCGCGATCCGGCTCGCGGTGACCTCGATGCTCACCGCGATTTCAAACCGGCTCACCGGGTGGTCAGGGCAACCCCTGTTCGCTTGCCTCCGCGTCCCCGAGTCCACGCCGAAACGTCGCCACCTGCCGAACTGCGCGTTCGCCGGCCCGACCCCGCGCTGCTTGCGGCTCAGCCGGCTCCGCATTGCGAGTTCACGAACACCGACCTCAAGGCGGTGGACCCGGATCAATGGGGTCGCTTGAAAACCGAGTTCGAGCGGCAATGCTATCAGGATGCCGAAAAGGCGGTTCGAGACCGCCTGGGCCAGTTGCAGGCATCCAGCACCTGCGAGATTGAGCGCGTCCCGCGGTCCGCTCGATAACGGAAGCATCGACGCGACATAGCGGCGTCATACAATCTGGGATTGCCAAGGTTATCCCGACCCCTTGTGCCTCTCTGTCACAATAGCCACGCCCCGGGTTCCAGATTCCGTCGTCTTGTCGCCTTATCATGGCGCGCTTTCGTCGCTAGGATTCTATTCTTAGATGGGTTGAAATTGCTGAATATCGGAAGATTTTGCGAAGTCATGATTTTCGAGGAGCATTGTGCCGACTCTTTACGAGTTGCTCGACGCGCTTGCTGACGATGATGCTGACGGCCTCAGAGCGGCATTCCGCAAGGCCGTGAAGGCCCACCATCCCGACAACAATCCCGGCGATCCCGACGCTGCGCAGCGGTTCAGGCGCGTCGTCCGCGCCCATGCCATTCTCAGCGACGAACAGCAGCGAGCGACCTACGACGCGTGTCTGGTCAAGGCACAGCAGCAAGCTCAGGATACAAAGCGGAGTATCTTCTCTCGGCTTCGCAGGTTGGCTCCGGATATCGTCTCGAGCATCGTGATTGCGTTCATGTCCATCGGAGCATTCCTGCTGGTTGAAAAAGCTTCGACGATGCGCGTCACGTCAGCGCGAACCGTGCCTGTATCGGCACTGGCCGCCGCGATGCCAGCACAGCCATCTGATACCGTCGGCCGAGCTGCCGAACACAACGAGCTTGATCACGTCCCGGTCGTCAACGCGCCGGCAGCGCCGGACGCGGTCAAGGAAATAGCGGCGCCGGTCGCCGTCGCAACGATAGACAACACAGGCGTCGTTTCGGCGACTGCCGACTTCGTAGTGAAGGACGCCGGATACTATCGAGATCGCGGCGGTCTGGCCTATCGCAGCGGAGATTTGCCCATGGCACTGATCGATTTTGATCTGGCGATCAATCTCGATCCGAATTCGGCCGAGGCCTACGCTGATCGCGCAATTGTCTTCCGCCGGATGGGGGATATGAAGCGCGCACTTGCCGACGTTGCCGAGGCCAAGCGCATCGGTGAGCTGACGCCACAGCAAACGGCGTCGCCGTCCGGCAACAACTGAATTTGGCGGCGTATCGCCGACCCCTCCATTCCGTTCAGCGGAAAACTCACGCTTGCCGGCGTTCGCTCGGCTTGCCGCTGCGGGAGCCATGCGGCATGATCGCGCCGCAATCGAAAGTGGCCCGCACAAGCGGCAGATGTACTGGGAGGATGGGATGAAGCGTATCTTGACCGGCGTTGCGGTCGCGCTGGCGCTGAGCGCCACGGCGGCGCTGGCGCAGGAAAGCAAGCCTCCGCTCAAGATTGGCGGCATCCTGGACATGTCGAGCCTTTATGCCGACATCACCGGCCCCGGCAGCCTCGAGGCCGCCAGGATGGCGGCGCAGGATTTTGGCGGTGAAGTTTTGGGCCGCAAGATCGAAGTGATCGCCGCCGACCATCTCAACAAGGCCGACCTTGCCGCCAACATCGCCCGCGACATGATCGACAACCAGGGCGTCGAGATGATCTACGACGTCGCGGCGTCCGCCACGGCACTCGCCGCCGGCGAGATCGCGAAGGCACGCGGCAAGATCATCATCTTCAACGGACCCGGCTCGATCCGCCTCTCCAACGAGGCCTGCGGCCCCTTCACCGTGCACTACGTCTTCGACACTTACGCGCAGGCCAATGTGACCGGTCTCGCAGCAGTCAAAAGCGGCCTCGATACCTGGTTCTTCCTGACCGCGGACTATGCGTTCGGCCAGGACCTCGAAAAAGACACCACCAATGTCGTGCTGAGATCCGGCGGCAAGGTGCTGGGCAGCGTCCGCCATCCGCTCAACACGTCGGATTTCTCGTCCTTCCTGCTGCAGGCGCAGGCCTCCAAAGCCAAGGTGATCGGGCTCGCCAACGCCGGCGGCGACACCATCAACTCGATCAAGCAGGGCGCCGAGTTCGGCCTGATGAAGGGCGGCCAGAAGATGTCGCCGCTGCTCGCGTTCGTCACCGACATCGACAGCGTCGGTCTTGAAACCGCGCAGGGCCTCCTGCTTGCCGAAGCCTTCTACTGGGACCTCAATGACGACACCCGCGTGTTTTCAAAGCGCTTCATGGAGCGCATCAAGCGCGTGCCGACCTCAGCGCAGGCCGGCGTCTATTCTTCCGTCACGCATTACCTGCAGGCGGTGAAGGCCGCGGGCACTACCGACTCGGCCGCCGTGATGAAAGTGATGAAGGATATGCCGATCAACGACTTCTTCGCCAAGAACGGCAGGATTCGCGAGGATGGACGCATGGTGCACGACATGTACCTGTTCGAGGTGAAGCAGCCGTCGGAATCAAAAGGCCGCTGGGACGACTACAAGCTGCTTGCTACGGTGCCCGGCGACCAGGCGTTCCAGCCGCTGGAGGCCTCGCGCTGCCCGCTGGTGAAAAAATAACCGTCGTCATTGCGAGGAGCGAAGCGACGAAGCAATCCATCTATCCCCGCGTTGAGGCATGGATTGCTTCGCTCCGCTCGCAATGACGAGTGTAACTGCAACCAATAACAACAAGGACAACAACTCATGTCATCGAACGAAATGGTCCTCCAACACCTCGACCAGGGCCTCCTCACCATCACCATGAACCGCCCCGACCGCCGCAACGCGCTCAACCCCGACATGACCCGAGGGCTGGTCGAAGCCGCGCGGCGGGCGACCGAGGATACCGAGGTGCGCGCGGTGCTGCTGAAGGGCGCCGGCGGCACTTTCTGCGTTGGCGGCGACGTCAAGTCGATGGCCGCGGGCCGTGCGCCGATGACGTTTGAGGAGAAGCAGGTGAATTTGCGCAAGGGCATGGAAGTGTCGCGCATCCTGCACCAGATGTCGAAGCCCGTGGTGGCGCAGCTCGACGGCGCGGCGGCCGGCGCCGGGCTTTCGATTGCGCTCTCCTGCGATCTCCGCGTCGCCTCCGAATCCTGCAAGATCACCACCGCTTTCGCCAAGGTCGGTTTCTCCGGCGACTATGGCGGCACCTATTTTCTCTCGAAGATGCTCGGCACCGCCAAGGCGCGAGAGCTCTATTTGCTGTCGCCGGTGCTGAGCGCCAAAGAGGCGTTCGATCTCGGCATGGTGACGAAGGTCGTGCCCGACGCCGAGATCGACGCGGCCGCGCATGAGCTCGCGATGTCGCTGGCGCAGGGACCGTCGATTGCGTACGGCTACATCAAGCGCAACATCAACAATGCCGAGACGATGTCGCTCGAAGCCTGCTTCGACGGCGAGGCGATCCATCACTCCCGCGCCGGCGAAACCGCCGACCACAAGGAAGCGGCCAAGGCCTTCGTCGAGAAGCGCAAGCCCGCGTTCCATGGGCATTGAGCATGGCGCCCTACATGCGGTTGCGGCAGATCTGTCTGGTCGCGCCGCATCTGGAGCCTGTCATCCCTGATATCGCAGATATCATGGGGCTCGAGGTCTGCTATCGCGATGGCAATGTCGAGAAGTACGGCCTCGTCAATGCGCTCTTGCCGGTCGACACGATTCTGCTGGAAGTCGTCGCGCCGTTCCAGGGCGGCACGGCGGCCGGCCGCTTCATCGAGAAGACCGGCGGGCGCGGCGGCTATATGGCGATCTTCTGTTGTGACGATCCCGACGCCTATGCCGCGCGCGCCAATGCGTTTGGCGTGCGCACGGCGAATGTGATCGCGCACGCGCCCTATCACGGCGTGCAACTCCATCCGCGCGACTGCCGCGCCGCCTTCATCGAGTTCAACCATACCGACGGCAGCGACGACGTGCTTGGTGTCTATCCGCCGGCGGGGCCGGATTGGCAGAAGCACATCCGCAAGGAGGTGACGCAGGCGCTTGTTGGCGTCGAGATGCGGGGCCCCGATCCGGCAGCGCTCGCGGAGCACTGGGGCAGGATCATCGGCGTTGACGTGACGAAGGGCGCCGATGAGGCGGCGGAGCTCAAGCTGCCGAATGCCACGTTCCGTTTTGTGCAGGGCGCGGATGAGATCATGAGCGCGCTGGAATTTCGTGTCGGCGATGTAGCGAAGGTCTGCGATGCAGCAAGGGCAAGGGGCTATGCTGTATCTGGCAATGTGTTCTTCATCGGCGGTGTCGACTTTCGTCTTTCAGCATGAGACTAAAATTCGGTGTGCTACCTCAACCGTCATTGCGAGCGGAGCGAAGCAATCCATGCGCCCGCGCAAAAGGTGTGGATTGCTTCCGCCTTCGCCCGTTGGGCTACGGCGGACACGTCGTCGCTTCGCTCCTCGCAATGACGGTTGAGTAAAACAACAAGAACAAAAGGAAACACCATGCCGCATCCGCTCGACACGTTCTTCGCGCCTGACAGCATCGCTTTGATCGGCCCCTCGCGCGATCAGGAGAAGATTCCCGGGCGGCTATTGTCGATGCTGCGCAAGAACGAATATCCGGGCCGGATCTATCCGATCAATCCGAACTATGGCGATATCGACGGGCTGAAGTGCTACAAGACGATCGGTGAGATCGGCGCGCCGATTGATCTTGCCGTCGTCATCATTCCGGCGCGCGCCGTGCTCGGCGCGCTGGAGGAATGCGCTGCCGCCGGCGTCAAGAATTGCGTGATCATCTCCTCGGGCTTTGCCGAGGAGGGCGGCGATAGCGCCGCGATGCAGGACAGGATCGTCGAGATCGCCAAGCGCACCGGCATGCGGATTTCCGGTCCCAATGCCGAAGGTTTTGTGAGCGAGGTGCAGAAGGTGGCTGCAACCTTCAGCCCGACCGTCGATGTCAAGCCGGGGCATGTGCCGCTGGTCGCGACCAAACGCCGGGTCGGGGTCGTTGCGCAATCGGGCGGCATCGGTTTTGCCATCAAGCATCGCGCCAAGGCCATTGGCGTTGCGATCAGCTATTGCGTCAGCGCGGGCAACGAGGCCGATCTCGGTGCGGGCGAGTTCCTGGAATATATGGTGCAGGATGCGTCCACCGACGTGATCATGCTGTTCATCGAAGGCATCCGCGACGTCGAGAAGTTCACGGCCGCAGCACGGCGCGCGGCGGAAGTCGGCAAGCCCGTGATCGTCACCAAGGTCGGCCGCTCCGGCGCGGGCCAGCGTGCGGCGGCCTCGCATACCGCGAGCATGGCGGGCTGGTCGGCGGCGTACGACGCCGTGTTCGCGAAATACGGCTTCATCGTCTCCAACGACATGGACGAGGCCGTCGCCATCGCGGCGGTGCTGGCGAGCAATCCGCTGCCGAAGGGCGACCGCGTTGCCGTGCTGACGGTGTCCGGCGGCGCCGGCATCTGGGGCGCCGATACCGTGTCGATGCAGGGCCTGCATGTGCCGGCGCTGTCTGATGGCATCCAGTCCGAGATCAAGAAGTGGATGCCGTCCTATGGCGCGGCTGGCAATCCCGTCGACGTCACCGCGCAGGGCGTCAGCAGCGGCGGATTGCAGAAGAGCATCGAGCTGTTCGATGCGTCCAATGAGGTCGACGCGACCCTGGTGATCATGTCGTTCTCCAGCGAGACGCGGATGCCGTTCAAGGAAACCGAGCTGAAGCCGTTGATCGCGAAGCAGAACAAGCCGGTCGTGTGTTACTCCTACACGCTGCCCTCGGACTTCGCGCGGCGTGAGCTTGCCAAATCCGGCGTGGTGATCCTCACAGGTCTCACCCATGCCGGCGTTGCGATGCGGCGGCTGCTCGAATATTCGAAGTTCAAGCTGGCGCCACAGGCCGACGCCGCGAGCCTGCCGCCGCGCGATCTCTCCGCGCATCTCACGGCGCCGACGCTGTCGGAGGCCGACAGCAAGGCGCTGCTCCGCGAGGCCGGCATCGGGCTGCCGGACGAGGTGCTGGTGGGCGAGCGGGGCGCGCTGGATGCGGCGATCGAGAAAGTCGGTTTCCCGCTGGTGATGAAGGTCCAGTCGCCCGACATCGCGCACAAGAGCGAGGTTGGTGGCGTCTGGGTCAACATCATGGCCAAGGGCGAGGCGTTCTCGGCCTATCGCGAGCTGCTCGAACGCGCGCAAAAGCATCGGCCGAATGCGGCGATCCAGGGCGTGCTGGTCTCGCCGATGGCGAAGAAAGGCGTCGAGATCATCATCGGCACGCTCAACGATGCGACCTTCGGGCCGATGGTGATGGTCGGCTTAGGGGGGATCACCACGGAACTGTTCCGCGACGTGACCTATCGCCCGGCGCCGGTCAGCGCCGCGGAGGCGGAGGCGATGCTGGGTGGATTGAAGGCTGCACCGCTGCTCCACGGTTTTCGCGGGACGGCGAAGGCCGATGTCGCCGCGTTGTCAAAGCTGATCTCGGAAGTCTCGATGCTCGCGGCGCGACTGAAGGAGAGCGTGTCAGAGATCGAGCTCAATCCGGTGCTGGTGCACGGCGAAGGGCAGGGCGTGACGATCGTGGATGCGCTGGTGGTACGGAAAAAGTAACGCCGCGAGCGCGGCATGCTCGGTGCACCCTCTCCCCTTGTGGGAGAGGGTGGCTTCGCGTAGCGAAGCCGGGTGAGGGGTCTCTATCCGCGGACTCGAGAGAGGTTGCTCGCGGATAGAACCCCTCATCCGGCGCTTCGCGCCACCTTCTCCCACAAGGGGAGAAGGGAAGACAATCACCGCCCCTTGAAATTCGCCACGCGTCGCTCCGACGTCGCCTTCACGCCTTCCTTGAAATCCTCGGTCAGGCGCAGGCGGTTCTGCTCGACCAGCTCGTGGTTGGTGGCCGCGAGCACGCGGTCGGCGAGGCCCTTGCGCATGGTGGCGCGGGTGGAGACCAGGCCGAGCGGGGAGCATTCGGCGATCTCACCGGCAAGCTTCATCGCGGCGTCGCGCACCTGGTCCTGCGGCACCAGCTCGTTGGCAAGGCCCCAACGATAGGCTTCCTCGCCGGTGACGCGGCGGCTGGTGTAGAACATCAGCTCCGCATTGTTCTTGCCGATCAGCTCGGGCAGCGTCGTGGTCAGGCCAAAGCCCGGATGGAAGCCGAGCTTGGTGAAGTTCGCGGCGAACCGCGCCTCGGGGCAGGTGACGCGGAAGTCAGCCGATACCGCAAGGCCCAGCCCGCCGCCGATGGCGGCGCCATGGATGGCCGCGACGAACGGCTTCTGGTTGCGGAAGATGCGCACGGCCTGAACATAGAGGTGGTTGATCGGCAGGTTCTCGCCTGGATTGCTCTCGGCACGCTTCTCCTGCTCCTGCCGCGCCGGATCGCCGAAATTGGCGCCGGCGCAGAACGCCTTGCCTTGCGCGGCCAGCACGGAACAGCGGATTTCGACGTCGCGATCGAACTCCTCCAGCGCATCCGCGATCTGGTTGATCAGCGAGACGTCGAAGAAGTTCAGCGGCGGGCGGCGGATTTCGATCAGGCCGACGTGATCGTGCTTTTCGACGCCGATATCGGTGTAGTTGCTCATCTTGTTTCCTTTTTTGAAATCAGCGCAGACCAGGCCGCGCGCCTAGCGCAGACCAAGGCCGCGCGCGATGATGCCGCGCAGGATTTCGGTGGTGCCGCCCTGGATGGTCAGTTTCGGCGCCGTCTTGGTCGCGAACGCCAATTGCTGCTCCAGCGTCTCGCGATTGCCGACCTCCTCCTCGACAAAGGCGGCGAGATCGCGCACGCGATGCGGCAATTGCTGCTCCCACACCGTGCCGATGTCCTTGACAATGGAGGCTTCCACCACCGGCTCCTTGCCGGCATGCAGCATGCCCGCAACCGAAACCGACATCCGGCGCATGGTGTGCACCTGCGCGACCAGCCGGCCGATGCCTTCGGCCGCGCGGGCGTCGGGCTTGGGTCCGATGGCGCGCACGAGCTCGGTCAGCACGTAATAGGTTTCCAGGAACCGTTCGGGGCCGGAACGCTCATAGGCAAGCTCGCTCGTCGCCTGCTTCCAGGCGCCGTCGATCTCGCCGAGCACGTGATCGTCGGGCACGAAATAGTCGGTGAAGACCACCTCGTTGAACTCGGACTGGCCGGTGATCTGGCCGATCGGATTCACCTGGATACCCGGCTGCTTCATCTTGACCAGGAACTGCGTCAAACCGTGACGGCGGTTTTCCTTGGTCGACGGCGAGGTGCGGAAGATCGCGATCATGTAGTCGGCGATATGCGCCGACGAGGTCCAGATCTTGGTGCCGTTGATGAGATAGCCGCCATCGGTCTTGGTCGCGCGCGTTTTCGCCGCGAACAGATCGGAGCCGGAGTTCGGCTCGCTCATGCCGATGGCAAAGCAGATCTCGCCGCGGCAGATGCGCGGCAAAATGTCCATCTTGATGTGCTCGGGCGCATATTTGAGCAGGATCGGGCCGCTCTGGCGGTCGGCGACGAAGAAGCGGCGGGTCGGTGCGTTGGCGACGCGCATTTCTTCCGTCACGACATAGCGCTCCAGGAACGAGCGTTCATGGCCGCCATATTGCTTCGGCCAGGTCATGCCGATCCAGCCGCGCTCGCCGACCTTGCGCGAAAATGCCGGCACGTCGGTATCCTCGCGGTTCGGCTTGAACGGCGAGAAAGTGCCGGCGGCGATTTCCTCGGCGAGGAAGGCGCGTACCTCTTTACGAAGCTGCTCGCATTTCTCCGGCAGGCGGATCGGATCGAAACGAAGGGCTGCGGTCATGATCGTTCTCTTCTAGAAATTTTGTGCGGGCTCAGCGGGACGCAACCAGCGGCCACAATTCATCGGCGCCGCGCGCGGCGACGCGCTCGCCGAGCTTGACCGCCCAGTAGCTCTCCGAGCCGAAATCGTCGCGCCAGGACAGCGCGCGCAGGCTGAAGCGATGCAGGATGTGCTCGATGGTGAAGCCGATCGCGCCATGCACCTGATGGGCGATGGCGCCGCCCTTCTCGGCTGCCTCCGCGCAGCGAATTTTGGCGGCGACCGCTTCCAGGAACACCGCGTCGCCGATGAAATCGGCTGAGTTGACGATGGTGTCCGCGGCAGAGGTCGCCGCCGCCAGCGCCGCTGCGGATTCGCCGGCTAGCTTGGCAAGGTTGTGCTGCACCGCCTGGAATTTCGAGATCTTCTTCTCGAAGGCGACGCGCTCGTTGGAATAACGCACGCTGATATCGAGCATCGATTCCAGCGCGCCCGCGATCTGCAAGCTGCGGACCACGCCGCCCATCAGCATAAGTGCCGTCTGGTCAAAGCCTTTCGGCGCGGGCTTGATCGCAATCGGCTTGACCTTGTCGAAGGTCACGGTGTCGCTGTTGTCGTTGGCGAGCGTGAGGCCCGTTTCGATGCGCACGGCGCCGGCGTCGACCAGCGCGATCGATACGCCATTCGTTCCGGTCGCGAGCACGGCGATATGTTTTGCCGCCTTGGCAAAGGGCACGCCGCGGGCACGGCCGGACAGGGTGCCATCGGCATTGAGCGTGATGCGGTCCTTCGGGCTTGCAGGCGCTACCGTCATCTCGCCCTCGGGCGAAGAAATCCTGGCCTGCGCCAGCAGCCATCCGGCGAGCATGGTCTCGGCCAGCGGAACTGCGATCGCAAAGCGGCCGGCGGCGCCGATCACGCCAAAACCCTCAGCCAGGCTCGCGCCGGAACCGCCGCAGTCCTCGCCTACCCACGAGAGCGGCAGGCCGGCTTCAGACAGTGCCTTCCAGAGCGGCGCTTTCCATTCGCCCTTCTTGTCGTGGTTGATGGTCTGCGCATCGGCGAGATCGGCGAAGATTTTCTCAGCGGTCTCGACGACGATGTTCTCACTCTCCGACACGGCGTTCCTCTTTTTGGTTGGCCCGGCGCATCCCGTTCGGCCTTAGCCCATTCTTGCATCCGTTCTTGCGCCCGATGATGGGGAAAAGCTACCCCCCTGACAAGCCGGCATGAGGGTATGCGCGCCTGCGGGGCTGGCATGAGGGGGCCAATTCCGCGCAACGGAGTTTCGCATTTCGCGCCATGGTATGGTAGAGCGCGAGCGAACCTGAAGAACGGCTCAAAACAACAAGAGGAAACCGATGTCGAAGGATGGCTTGTGCGTGATCGTGACCGGTTCGGCATCGGGTCTCGGGGCTGCGACCGCCGGCATTCTCGCCAAGGATGGCGCGCGCATCGTGATCAATTATTCCAACAGCAAGAACGAAGCGGAAGCCACCGCCGAAGCCTGCCGCAAGGCCGGCGCCGCCGAGGTCGTGGTGGTGCAGGGCGACGTCGCGCGCGACGAGGATTGCCAGAAGATCGTCGCGGCCGCCGCACCCTGGGGCAAGCTCGATGCGCTGATCAACAATGCCGGTACCACCAAGCACGTGCCGCATGACAAGCTCGACCAGCTTTCGGCGGAGGATTTTCAGCGCATCTTTGCGGTGAACACCATCGGCCCGTACCAGATGGTCCGCGCCGCGCGCTCGCTGCTGGAGGCGTCCGCCAAGGCATCCGGGAGGGCCGCAGCGGTGGTCAACATTTCCTCGATCGCGGGCATCTCCGGTGGCGGCTCGTCGGTTGCATATGCCGCGAGCAAGGGCGCGCTCAACACCATGACGCTGTCGCTGTCGCGGGCGCTCGCGCCCCTGATCCGCGTCAACACGGTGTGCCCCGGCTATATCGATACGCCCTGGTTCACCAAGGGCCGTGGCGAGGCCGGCGCCAAGGCGGTACGCGATGCCGTCATCGCAAAGGTGCCGCTGAAAGTCGCCTCGACCGCGGAAGATATCGCGCAGGCCGTCTGCTATCTGGCGACGCCGGTGTCGAGCAACATGACCGGCGAGCTCTTGCGCATGGACGCCGGGATGCATTTGATTCAGTGACTCTCTAACCCCCGTCATTGCGAGCGAAGCGAAGCAATCCATTTCTCCACTTGCGGAGGCATGGATTGCTTCGTCGCTACGCTCCTCGCAATGACGACGTTTGCGGCGGCTATCGATTAAAATCCTTCATTACGCCGCTGGCCACCAGCCTGTTCCAGATGAACAGCACCACCAGTGCGCCGATCGTTGCCATGATGAAGCCGGCGCCCTGGTCGGGGCCGTAATGGCCGATGGCCTGGCCGATCAAGGTGGCCAGAAACGCGCCGATAATGCCGAGGATGGTGGTGAGGATGAAGCCGCTCGGGTTGTTCGGGCCCGGCGACAGAAAGCGCGCGATGATGCCGGCGATGAAGCCGACGATGATGATCCAAATCAAGCCGCCCATGCTCATGGTCGTCGTCCTTTCCCCTCAAATGAAACAAAAATCAGAGTCGTCCGGAGACCTCGTCGTCGGTCGGCAGGCGGCCGTCCGGCGTCAGATGGTCGACCACCTTCGGCAAATACTGGCTGAGGCCGTTGAGCAGGTCATCACGCGACATGCCGCTCTGGGATGCCAGTGAATCGATCTGGTCGGCGCCGAGTGCATTGGCGAGGTCGCCGGGCGAAATCGCCTTGTTCGGACCGCCGCCGACCCAGGAATTGGTCGTCTCGCCATGACCGCCCTGCTGCAATTGCTTGAGCAGGTCGCCGAGCCCGCCGGAAATCACGCTGCCCGCGGCCGCTCCGCCGAGCAGGCCGCCCAGCGGCCCCTTCAGCACGTCGCCAAGACCACCGCCACCGCCGCCGGTCATGCCGCCGCCGGGCGCGGGCGCCGGAATCGGGGTGGGCGGCGGGGTCGCCGCACCCGGCTGGCTCGCGGTCAGATGCTTGAAGGCCTTCCAGGCGATCAGGCCGAGAAGCGCCATGGTCATGGGCGACATTCCGCCGCTGGACTGGGAGCTCGGAGTGCTGGGACCGCGGGGTCCTTGCTGCATGCCGTTGATGACGTCGAGTAAACCCATTGCTGCCTCCTCTTGCCCTGCCGGTAAAAAAGATATCGGCGGGTCATGACGGTTACAAGGCGCCGGCGCTTGCTCTTGCAGCTCCTGGCCTCGAAACGGCTATAAAGGCTTGCGAACGGGCATGATCCCGGACCAAGCGCTGCCGTTGCAGGCTCATTAAGGAGGCCAAGATGAACCGGCTATGTACAGCTTGCCTCGTCGCCGTGGTCCTGTCGGGCTCGGTCGCCCATGCCGCGCCGCCGACCGTGGTGCCGTCGCCCGGCTATGACGCGCGCCTGCAGGAGCAGCACAAGGCGCTGTCATCCACGCCGACCTCCACGTCCACCGTGACGCGGCCGGTCACGCCACCGCCGCGGCATCACACCAAGCGGACGCATTAAAACGCAATTGAATTGGATCAGCTTCGCGATTCGCTCTTCTTGCCCTTGCTCGACGGGGCGCCGAACAGCTTTTTCAGATCGCCGAGGCTTTCGGAAAGCTTCGGCCATTCGCAAGAGAAAGTGTGACGCGGGCAGCGCGGCTTCGCCTCGCCTAGCGCTTTTGGCCGTTCCTGCGGTACCGGAATCTTTGCCGTGGCTGGGGCGTCGGACTTCAGCGAGGTCTGCTCGAGCTGCATCTGCTGCTGCTTGGCAAAGGCGGCGGCGATGTTGCTGCGCCGCTGGTTCTCGAGATAGGCAGTGTATTGCTCGTCGATATATTTCTGCTCTTCCGGCGTCGGGTTCGGCCCGGCGATGTCGAAGCTGCGGTCCTGCATGAAGTCGTAATAGGTGTAGCCGCTGCCGTTCGCTTTGCGGCGGGCGGCGAACTTGGCGCTGCATTCGCCAAGCGCGGACGACTTCTCTTCCTTGGTTGCCAATTTGTCGGCGGCCTCGGTGCAATCCTCGTAATCCGCAGGCGCACGGTGCCACCATTGCGCGGAAGCGCGCGAAAGGTGCAAAGCCATAAGACCTGCGAAGCCGGCGACAAGAAGCGCCGCAGTACGCGATGCAATCACAGACGGTATTCCCCAACCAAGCGCCGCCCGCGAAGATTGCGGCGAATTGTTACGACAATACGGCGGCTGGTATCCCAGGTGGGTCAATTTTAGGGTGTGGACGAGTTCCTTTTTGCTTGACGAAACAGGCATCCGTTGAACCGGCTTGCGCCGGCGCAGGGTGGGTGTGTCCGAAATATCAAGGTGATGTCATGACTTACCGTCATACGCAGCCGGGAACCCTGCTGCTGCTCTGCTCTGTGCTCGCGGGTCTGGTCGGCGCCACTTTGGCCTGGCGCGCTGGACAATGGCCGCCGGCAATTGGCGTGATCGCGCTGGTGCTCGTGATCGCCTTCCTGTTCTCATCGCTCACGGTCGAGGTCGGCGAAGGCGAGCTGCGCTGGTATTTCGGCCCGGGACTTTGGACCTATCGGGTGGCGCTTACCGAGATCAAGGACGTCGGCATCGTGCGGAATCATTGGTGGAACGGCTGGGGCATCCGCATGGCGCCGGGCTTTCGCCTCTACAATGTCTCCGGCCTCGATGCGGTCGAATTGCACGTCGGTCCCAACGACATTCGCCGCATCGGAACCGATGATCCGCAAGGACTCGCGCAGGCGCTGAAGGCGCCGCGCGCCGAGTGATCAGCGGCCGCCGAGCGCCTTGCGCTTGAACATGGCGACCGTGGCTTCCACCGCAGCATCGATCGCGCTGCGGCGATAGGCCCAGCGCGCATCATCATTGGGCTTGGCGATCACCATGGTGGCGTTGGCTTCGAACAGCAGCAGGTCGCCTTCCGGCGAAAGACCAAAATCGATGCCGGCATAATCGAGCCCGAGCGCGGCCTGGATCGCCTTCAACGCGCGTAGGGCCTTCGGCCCGAGCACGGCAGGCATGTCCTCCAGGAATTTCGCTTCCTCCGCACGGTGGCCCGGCTGATCGGCCATGTCGGAGGTGAAGTAGTGCACTTTCCAGTTTTGCGAGATGGCCAGATGCAGCGGATAGAGCCGGCCATCGATCATCATCACGCGGAATTTTCGCGCACTGCCGTCGCTTCCGCGCGCATCGAGATATTCGATCGCCAATAGTTCCTCGCCGGGAAGCTCGGCGGCTGCGGCTGAGAGCCCGGCCGCGCTCTCGACCAGCACGAAATTGCGTCCCGTGTGATAGCCGGGCGAACGGAGCAGCAGCGGAAAGGCAAAGCCTCGCTCCGCGAGCAGGCGAGGGCCATCTGCGCCCGCCAGCTCATCATGCGCGATCGCGTTGGTGCGCGCCGTGCGCACGCCTTCGATGCCGCATAGCCGCTCGGCGTTGCCGCTGCGTCCGGTTCGCATCACTGCTCTCGGGTCATTGATCACGGGCACCTTGGCACCCGCAATGATGCGCGTCGCAGCCTCGAGTGCAGGCCCGCAGAGATCGGCATCGCCGATCGCATTGAAGATGAGCCGATGCGGCGGCAATGGCGTCGAGGAATCGTAATAGTCGGCGACGACCACCGAAGTCAGGAAGCTTGTGTCGTCGAGAAAAAGTGCGCTGGGAATATTGCCGCCGCCGGAAGAAACGAGTTGCAGCAACGGGATCGGCGGCTTGTCGCCGCGATAGGGCAGCGTCGACACGGCGTGGCCGCGGAAGCCTTGTCTGAAATGCTCGCGCGCGCCGTCGCGGTCGCCGAGATCGGCCAGCACCGCGCCCAAGCCCTGATGCGCTTCGGCGTGGTCAGGGTCTGCTTGCAGCGCGCGCTCATAATGTTCGCGCGCTTCATGATAGCGCGTCGCGCGCAGCAGGAGGTTGGCGAGATTGACGCGCGCCAGCGGATTGTCGGGATGATGCAGGATCGCCTCGGCATAGACGCGACAGGCCGGTTCGATCGCGCCCATCTTGGTGAGCAGGGTGCCGAATTCGTTCAGCGCGCTGAAATGGGTCGGGGCCTTGCGCAGAATCTCGACAAAGGCCTGCTGCGCCTCCTGATGGCGGTTCAGCGCCGCCAGCAGCACGGCGCGCTCGATCTCGAGGTTGATCGCCTCGTCCGCCGCCGGCGATCGCGCCAGCCGCGCGTCCAGCTCGTGCAAGCGGGCTTCCTGAGCAAGCCGCGGCGCCCAGCCTTGTGCGCCCTTTTTCTGATCGAGCCTTTTCTGATCAAGCTTTGCCGGGCTCTGCCTGGCTTTCATCGGGCGCGTCCGCAATTTCACGGCCCCGGCTTACACCATGGCCGGCTGATTCGTCTGCGCCGCGGCGTCTTTCAGCCGATTACGGAAGTTTAAGCCGGGCAAATCGCAGGGGCCGTTGTGTCTGGAAAGGTTTTGTTTACCGATGGCCATCATGGTTAACCGATCCCTACCGCGAGAGCCGCCCGTGACCGCCAGCAACGCCGCCACTCCCTTCTCCCCCGACCAAATGGTTCCCCCGATCGTGGTGCAGCAGCTCGCACTGGGGCAGGAGCTGCAATCGCAGGGACGGCTCGATGAGGCCATCGCCGCTTTCAAAAGCGGGCTTGCCGCCATCGGCGACGGCGCCAACCAGGTCGTGATGGTGACCAAGGCCGCACTGCATGCGAGGTTAGGCAACGCCTACATGGCCCGCGGCGATCTCGCGCTGGCGGGTGCCAGCTACACGGCAGCGCTGCGGATCGCGCCGAACATGATCGGGTGCTGGTGCAATCTTGCCAATGTGCAGATGCAGTCCGGCCACGCGCAGGATGCGATCCCGCTTTACCTCCAGGCCATCAAGCTCGACCCCTCGCACTGGACGGCGCGCACCAACCTGGCGCAGGCGCTGATGGCGACCGGGCAGATGGTCGTCGCCAAGGCGGTGCTGAACGAATTGGCCGAAGAGCGGCCGGAGGATGCACCGGTCCAGCACCAGCTCGGCAAGGCCTCGTTCGAGCTGAACGAGGTGGATGCCGCGCTTGAGCATTTCAACAGGGCGGTCGCGCTCAATCCGCGCGATGCCGAGAGCCTGTACTGGATCGGCGGCATCCGGCAACAGCAAGGTGACGCTGCGGCGGCGCAGTCGGCCTATGCCTCGGCGGCGCAGATCCAACCCTTGATCCGCAAGCGCGCGGTCAAGTCGCCAGCGGATTTCCGCGTGCTGGCGCTGTATGCGCCGTTCGGCGGCAACACGCCAATGGAATATCTGTTCAAGGACGTCAGCTACGACACCGATACGCTGGCGCTGTTCGATTCCGGCAAGCCCGACGTCTCGGCGCTCGGATCATTCGATCTCGTCGTCAACCTGATCTCGGATGCGGACCAGTCCGAAGCCGTGCTGCCGCTGGCGGCGAGTCTTGCCGCACAGGCCGGCAAGCCCGTCATCAACGACCCCGCCAAAATCAGCCACACCACGCGGGACGCGATCACCGAATTGCTGTCGGAGATTCCAGGCTGCCGCATTCCGAACATCCTGCGCCTGCCCGCGGACAAGGACGTTTCGGCGGTCGTGCTCGAGGCGGAGTTGCTGTTCTCCTTTCCGCTTTTGGTACGGCCCGCGGGCACGCATGGCGGCGACGATTTCGAGAAATGTGCAGATGCTACCGCGCTCGTCGAGTATCTCAGCCCTCGCAAGGGTGATCACTATCTGATTGAATATATCGACTACGCCTCCGCCGACGGCCACTTCCGCAAATATCGCTTCATCTTCGTCGGCGAGAAGGTCATGCCCTATCATCTCTGCATCGGAAACGACTGGAAGGTGCACCACGTTTCCACCGACATGGCCAACCAGCCCTGGATGCAGCAGGAAGAGGCTGCATTCCTCGCCAATCCCGGTGCGGTGTTCTCGCAGGCGCATTACCAGACGCTGAACGCGATCCGCGAGCGCATTGGCCTCGACTATTTCGGCATCGATTGCGCGCTCGACCGGGAAGGCAATCTCGTCGTGTTCGAGGTCAATGCCTCGATGCTGGTGCACGCGCGCAACGAGGGCTTCTCCTACAAGGACCCCTACGTCCGCGCCATCAAGGACGCCTTCGACGCGATGCTGCACGAGCGGGCGGGGAAGGGTTACTAGCTCTCCATTCTCGTCATGGCCGGGCTTGACCCGGCCATCCATCCTCTTCGCAAGACTCTTTCCAAGGTGATGGATGCCCGGGTCAAGCCCCGGGCATGACAAGCTAATTTTCACCGATCGCTTTTGCCCGTCAGCCACTACGGCGCGTAGATATACTGCAACAATGTGCGCCCGACAGCTTCCAGGCTTTGCGTCGAGCATTTGTCGGGCGTGTCCTGCAGCGTGTTGTAGAAGGGCTCGTAGTCGAAATCGATCACCACGACGCTGGGGATGCCGACCTCTTGCAGATTGGTATGGTCGTCCTCGATCGAGTAGCGCAACGGGGCGGGGTTGAAAGACTTGGGCGCCGTCTTCACGCCGATGTCCCAGAAATTCTTGACCTCTTCCGGCGCGGAACGGATCGACGACGGCTCCGGCTGCAGATGCAAATCGCGGTCGCAGACCATGTCGAAATCGATTGCCTTTTCCGGCTTGGCGTTCGGATAGAAATCGCTCAGGTGCTCGGCGAAATGCGCCGATCCCACCGGCTTGAAATTCGGGTCGCCTGCGCCCATCGAGATCGCGCCTTCCTCGCCGTCGAAGAAGATCATGTCGATGCCGACGGGCGGATCGGGCAGCAGCGACAGCACGCGCGCGGTTTCCAGCAGCAGGGCGACGCCGGAGGCGGAATTGTTCGCGCCCGGCATCGGCGCGTCCGGATGCTTGGCATCGCGATAGGCCTTGATGATGCTGTCATAATGCGTCGTAACGATCATGCGCTTGGGATTGTCGGGGTTGAGGCGGGCGATGATGTTGGTCATCGCCATGGTGCGGCCGCCGGCGCGCTCGACCCAGCGCTGGGTCGTGACGGTCTTGAACTTGGTCTTGGCCAGCTCCGCCGTGATGTAGTCGATGGTCTTCTGGTGCCCCACGGTCTCCATCGAGCGCGGCGTGAATTTGAGCAGCTGCACGATAATGTCGAGCGCGCGCTGGCCGCTCCATTGCTCGGTCTGCACCTCGGCCCGAGAGGGCCGTGCGAGCAAGGCCAGTGGCATTAGGAGCGCTGCGGTAAGCAGTCGATGGCGGACGGTCTGCAGTTTCATCGAGGGCCTCGGCGCATGGCTCGCTGGACTTCTTCGCCCGGCGTCATAGACGATCGTCCTGCGCGCGGATAGTAAAATTGTCGATGGCAGATTCGTGGGCGCGACGACGATCAGCCTCTGTTCATTTGGGGCTGGCCGGCAGCCGTTTCGTGAGGTGGAGCAGGGCAATGAAGAATACATTGAAGGGTTCGGCCGCCTTGCTGCTGCTGATTTGTAACCAGGCCCTTTACAACAAGGCCCTGGCCGAGGACGAAGCCGCGTCACATGAGCGTGGCGTGAAGGTCGTGGCTGAGCAGCGTCTGTCGGTTGGCAACAAGGGTGTGCTGCCGCTCTATGTCAGCAATGATTGGTCGAAGACGCAGCCCTCCATCACCCGCGCGGTCGTGGTCCTGCACGGACGGCTGCGCAACGCCGATGTCTATTATCGCTCGGCGCTGACGGCGCAGGCCGCGGCCGGCAATGCCGGCAAATCGACCATCATGATCGTTCCGCAATTCCTGGCCGAGGTCGATATCGAGCGCTGGCACCTGCCGCCGGATGCGCTGCGCTGGTCGCTGGAGGGCTGGGAAGGCGGCGAGCCGGCACTTGGCCCCACACCGGCGAGCTCGTTCGACGCACTGGATGCGATCCTCGCGCGTCTCGCCGATCGCAACATCTTTCCGAACCTGAAGCAGGTCGTGGTCGCCGGCCATTCCGGCGGCGGACAGGTGGTGCAGCGCTATGCCATTGCAACGCAGGGCGAGGGGACGCTCGCCGCCGCGCATATCGGCGTGCGCTACGTGGTCGCCAATCCGTCCTCCTACGCCTATTTCAGCGCGGAGCGGCCGGAGCCGCAGATCGCGGCGTCCTGCCCGGGCTACAATAATTGGAAATACGGCATGGAGGCGCGCCCGCCCTACCTCGCAGCTCCGACACCGTCGGAGCTGGAGCAGCGCTATGTCGCACGCCAGGTGATCTATCTGCTCGGCACCGCCGACACCAACCCCGACCATCCCGCGCTCGACAAGAGCTGCATGGCCGAGGCCCAGGGCCCCTATCGCTATGTGCGCGGCCATTCCTACGCGGCGACGATGGCCAAGCGGGATGGCGGCACGCCCAATCACAAGGTGTGGGACGTGCGGGGCGTCGGCCATGACGGCGACAAGATGCTGACGTCGCCATGCGGATTGGCGGCGCTGTTCGACCTGCCGGGGTGTAACGCCAGGCATTAGAGCGCGATGGGATCGCGCTCCAGATTTATGTTTGAGCATGGTCTTTTCGGAAAACCGCTTCACACTTTTCCGGACCATGCTTTTTCGCGCTGCAGCGTCGATTTTTGTTCGTAGAACTACGGGCATTTGCTGTGCCCGGCACCGTGCTTAGGAAATTATCAGGCTTACCGGAGTACGATTGGGAGTCGTTTATTTCCGATTTCGCCAATCGCGGTGACTTCATTGCGCATCAAATTCATTGGCAAGGCCGCTTCGGTCCTTGGCAGAGCCCGCGGCCGGCTGCATCTCGGCCTGCGCGGGCAAATCCTGTTGCTCGGCGTTGCCGGCGTCCTGGTGGTCGGCGCGATCTATCTCGCGGGGCTGCAGGTCGAGGAACATAGCCAGCGCGAGGCCGCACGCTTTGGCGCGCTGGAGCGGCTGACGGCGAAAGTGTCGGAAAGCCTGCTGCAGGCGCGCGAGACCGCGACCCAGTTTTTGCAGAAGCCGACCGACAAGAAAGTCGCTGCGCACGATGAGACGGTGAAGTCGGCGATCACGAGCCTTGCCGAGATCGAGGCCATTGCCGAGAAACTGCCGGACGGCGATCCGCTGCGCCAGGCGCTCTCGTTCCGCGCGGTGATCGGCAGCTACACCACGCGCTTCTCCAACGTGGTCTCGGCCGAGAAGCTGATCGGCTTCAACGAGAATGACGGCTTGCAGGGCAAGCTGCGTACCGCCGTGCACTCGGTGGAATCCAAGCTGAAGACCTTCGATCAGCCGCGGCTCGCCGTGTTGATGCTGATGATGCGTCGCCATGAAAAGGATTTCATGCTGCGCGGCGACGAGAAATATGGCGACGAGCTGACCACCCGCGCCGGCGAGTTCAAGACCGAGCTTGCGAAAGCCGAGTTGCCCGACGACGCCAAGGCCGAGATCGGCAAGCTGATCGATAGCTACAAGCAAAGCTTCCTGGCCTACGAGGCGGGAGCCAGCACGCTGACCGACGAGACCACCGATCTCGCGCAGATCTATGACCGGCTGCGGCCGACGCTCAACGCCGTGCGCAAGGCGGCCGACGACCGCCTCGCCGCGGTAAGGGCTGATCTCGATACGGTGCGCGGCTATGTGTTCTGGTCGATCTGCATCACCATAGCGATCGTGATTGGTGCCGCGCTCCTGTTCGGCCGCTGGATGTCGGCGCCCATGATCAGAATGGTCGCGGCGATGGAGCATCTGGCGCAGGGCGATCTCGACCGCGAGGTGACGAAGGTCAATCGTCGTGACGAGATCGGCAAGATCTCCGAGGCGCTTGTGATCTTTCGCGACAAGCTGCGCGAGAACCGGATGCTGGCCGCCGACCAGGAGCGGGCGAAGCACGAGAGCGAGGTCGAACGCAGGAAGGCGACGCTCGAAATCGCGGACGGATTCGAGCGCAACATCGGCCAGATCGTCGAGATGGTCTCCAGCGCCTCCTCGGAGATCGAGGTCGCGGCCGAGAGTCTCAGCCGCACCGCGGAAGCGACACATTCGCTGTCGGCCAATGTCGTGGCGGCCTCGGAGCAATCCGCGGCCAGTGTGAATTCGGCTGCGTCCGCGTCAGAGGAGATGGTTTCCTCCGTCTCCGAGATCGCCCGTCAGGTACAGGAATCGCAGCGTGTTGCGACCTCGGCCGTGGCGCAGGCCGAGCAGACCAATGCGCGGATGGCGGAGCTATCCCAATCTGCGGGGCGCATCGGCGAAGTCGTCAAGATGATCTCGGCGGTTGCCGAGCAGACCAACCTCTTGGCGCTCAACGCCACCATCGAGGCGGCGCGCGCGGGCGAAGCGGGCCGCGGCTTTGCGGTGGTCGCCTCCGAGGTCAAGGCGCTCGCAAGCCAGACGGCAAAGGCGACCGAGGAGATCGGCAACCAGATCGCGCAGATGCAATCGGCGACCCAGCTGTCGGTCGGCACCATCAAGGAGATCAGCGCCACCATCCGCCAGATCTCAGAAATTTCCGCTGATGTTGCCGCTTCGGTCGAGCAGCAGGGGGCGGCGACCCAGGAAATCGCCCGCAACGTACAGCAGGCCGCGGTGGGCGCGGCCGAGGTTTCCAGCCATATCGGCGAGGTCAACCGCGGTGCCTCCGACACCGGCGCTTCCGCCGAGCAGGTTCACGGCGCGGCGCGCGCGCTGTCAAATGAGAGCCATCGGCTGAAGAGCGAAGTCGAGCAGTTCCTCGCCACCGTCCGCGCGGGCTGACGCGATAGGCTCTTCCTTCTCCCAAAAGGGGAGAAGGAAGACGGTCAGCGCGAGCAGATCTACCCCACCCGCACTCGCGGCACGTTGACCGTGATGCCCGTGATCGCGGCACGGCGGTCGACGACGGCATGGTGGAACTGATCGAGCACGAGATGATAGGCCGCGAGATCGGATTCCTCGATGGCGCCGTCATCATAGCAATCCAGCGTCTCGCGCAGGATGTCGTCGGCCTCGCGTTGCAGCGCGTCGAGCTCCTCGAGCGTTTCGATCTTGCGCACCCGCGCAATCGCTTCCACCAGCCGTTCGCGATGCAGGATGTTCGTCCTGCGCTCGTCACGGCGGATGAAGTGGCGGATCGCCGCGGTCGCAGAGCCGAGCACAGAGAACAGCAGCACCACGCCCCAGATGTAGTCGCTGTACTTGTCCATGAAGGTGCGCTCGGTGCCGTCAATATAGGCGGCAGCGCCGGGATGCGCGGGTAGCGCCGCGTCCTTGTCGGTATCGGGCTTCTCGATCTTCGACGCGCTCGGATAGTCATGTGCGAGCGAAGGCTTGGCGTTGAAGATCTGCTTGGTGAGCGCGCTCACCGTGACGTCCGAGAGCGACTTCGGCGCGACGATGAGATGATTGACGCTGACGGTCTCCACCGTGTCGTCGGGCCGCGCCGGCGAGGTCGTGATCGAGCCGCCGGGGATTTCCTGGGACTCATAGAGCGGATGACGCGCGGCGATCGCCTCGGAAACGTCGATCGGCAGGAAGACGGGCTCGCCGCGGACCCGCGCAGTCGCAGCGATCGCATCCGCGGCGATCTTGCTGTCGAGCGGGCCGACGATCATGAAGGCATCGACGGATGCGTCCTTGACCATGTCGTTGATCTGCTCGGGGTTGAATTGCACGACCTCGACCTTATCAGGGTCGACGCCGGATTCGTTCAGGATGACATGGAGCAGCGTGATGTTGACATCGGTCCGGCCGACCACGCCGATGCGGTGGCCGGGCAAATCGCTTATCGCCTTGACCTTCGATTTGGCGCCCTTGTGCGGTGCACCCTTTGGCGGATTCGCGGACGCCCAGAGCAGCACGACATTCTTGCGCAGGATCGCAACCGACTCGGTACCGTCGGGCATGCCCTCGTCGGTGCGCGCCACCGCGAGATCGGCGTCGCCCGCGGCGAGCACCTTGATACTGTCCACAGGACCCGCGGTCTGCACCACCGTAAGTCGGACCGTGTTGCCCTCCTGCGCAAAATTCTGCGCCAATCCCTGGATCAGTTGCAGGTCGCTGCTTCCGGAGGGGCCGACCGCGATCCGCAGCGTGGTCGGGCGCAGCCAATAGAAGGCAGTGCCGACCACGGCGGCAAACAGCAACAGGCCGGCGGCCAGCACCAGCAGCGCGGAGCCTCTTTTGTTGCGGCCGCGGGGCGAAATCTCGCCCGTATCGGTTACGCCGTCAGAATTGGACATGTTGCTGCCATACAACGAAAAATCGGGCCGCCCGGCGGGGACGATAGCACGCACTCGCTCTAATTTCCCCACCGAACGGCCGAAATTTCGACGCGGTACACGATCACCCTTAACGCAGTTGATTCGAACTCGGCGGGGTTCCTTGTCAGTTGAGGGGTGTTGGTCATGGGAAATTTGCACTCGCCGTCCACCAAGGGCAACCGCATTGCAGCGACGCGGTTTGGCGATGAAGACGGCTTTGATGGCGATCTCGATCCCGGCGTGATCCGCCTTCTGGAAGAAAATGCCCGGCTGCGGGCGCTGGTGACGCAGCTCTCCTGCCTCGTGCTGAAGCACGTCGCCGATCAGAAATAGGCCGGACACCTACCTCGCGTGAAACCCCTTCGGCCGCTTCCGGAGGCTTCCGGTCGTGCGCCCGCTCTGCTATGAAGCGGCCGAACGCGGGCGCCATGCGCACGCGTCGCGGTCCCGTAGCTCAGCCGGATAGAGCGGCGGTTTCCTAAACCGTAGGTCGGATGTTCGAGTCATCCCGGGATCGCCATTTTTTTCCTCGGTCGCAAAAGCGTTGACCGACGGAGATATTCTCGGGCACGTGTCAGAGGTCGAGAAGCGATAACCCACCGGTAGAGCCGACATGTCGCGCGCTGAAGAGAAGACCGCCTTGGCGTCCTGCCGCTGCGGCCAGGTGAAACTCGATATCATTGGTGCGCCGATCCTTAGCGCCATCTGTTACTGCACAAGCTGCCAGCAGGCCGGCAAATTGCATCAAGCGCTGCCGGGCGCCGACACGGTTCTGGGCGCCGACGGCGGCGCCAATTACGTGCTCTACCGGAAAGACCGGGTGCGCTGTGTCGCCGGCGGCGAGCGGCTCGAAGAGAAGCGGCTCAAACCGGAATCACCGACGCGGCGCATGAATGCGCGTTGCTGCAACACCGCCA
>Ga0210410_10000322_pt1 | contig 58688 bp, 46 predicted proteins | sample IncBWC4MmetaG_FD_161058 | JGI IMG/M metagenome (GOLD analysis project Ga0210410, IMG submission 161058) | Forest soil microbial communities from Barre Woods Harvard Forest LTER site, Petersham, Massachusetts, United States - Inc-BW-C-4-M | ecosystem: Environmental > Terrestrial > Soil >...
GGACTCGCGAGCCACGCTCGCGGAGCAGGAGCGGAAGTCATCGTCACCGAAGTCGATCCCACGAAAGCGCTCGAAGCGGTGATGGACGGCTTCCGCGTGATGTCGATGACGGAAGCGGCCAAACTGGGCGACGTATTCTGCACCGTTACCGGCAACAAGAGCGTGCTCACCAAAGATCATTTCGAGCACATGAAAGACGGCGCGATCATTTCGAACTCGGGGCACTTCAACGTGGAGATCGACATCCCCGCGCTGGAGAAGATGTCGTCGTCGAAGCGGACAACGCGTAATTTTGTCGACGAATACTCGATGAAAGACGGACGCAAAATCAATCTGCTGGGCGAAGGCCGCCTCATCAACCTGGCGGCAGCCGAGGGACATCCGGCGTCGGTGATGGATATGAGCTTCGCCGACCAGGCGCTCTCGGTCGAATACATGGTCAAGAACTACAAGACGCTGGAGAAAACGGTCTACAAAGTTCCCGACGAACTCGACAAGCGCGTCGCTAAACTGAAGTTAGAGTCGATGGGAATTAAAATCGACCGGCTGAGTCCGGAGCAGGAAGAGTATTTGGCGGGGTGGAGCGAGGGCACGTAGGGGCGGTCGTTGGCCGTTGGTCGTTGGTCGTTGGCTTTTGCGGGGCGGCGCTTGCCGCCCCGTTGTTCTTTGGTGCGTATCACGCGTGCATCCTAGGTGACGCCGATTTTACTCAATTGCTGCATGAACGCGACGAATCGTCGAAGCGTTGATCGCTCCTGATCGGAAATCCCGTCGGGGTCAAAGTGCATAACATCGTTCCTGATGTCGCGGATCTCTTGTAGGTCTCTCACAAACACGGCTTGGTCGACGTTCAGATTAAGCTTTTTCCAGTTTTCCTTGTTCTCGAGAAGTCTCACGTATTCTCCCAATGTGAGATCGGCAACATTCATGACGGCGCGGTCTGAATCACCCGGATACTTAGCAGCTTCCAGTTCCTTGTTGGTAAATTTGTTTTGGATGAGGCGGCGTATATGCTGTTCAATTTCGCCAGCAAGGAGGAATGGCTCGCCAAGTTGGCCGAACTGAATACTTAAGTCACTCGTGGTGACGATGCCGCTGATTTTGTGCTCGGAATCCCGAACTAGCACATATTGATTCTTTACAATTAGATCAATTGCTGCAAAGAGCGACACTTCGGAACTGACCTCGAATGCTTGTTCCGTGCAGTCGCGCACTTTAGTGCAGGCTCGACCGAGGGACATCCGAGACCCTATCGATGACCAAGTAACCATGCCCTTCACTTGTCGCTCGTTCTGCATCACTGGTAGTTGGGAAAAATCTCGGGATAGCATGAGGGTTGTGGCCACAGTCAAATCGTCTTCGAACTGAACGCTCACGGGCGCATTATTTGCGGACGGAAGCTTGCCTATTCTATAAGTGGGGTCTTGGACAGCTCCTCCAATGAGACTGCCCGCAGCGATATCCGTGATCGGGATTATTGGCCCTGCTTGTTCACTTCCTGTAACTGCAGGTGGTTTTTCCTCCAGTCGCCGGAACGTAATGTCTGCGTCGATGTATGCGTATTCGAAATCTGGCGACGTTTCCAACTTTAAACGTCTTAGAGCATCGTTGATAATGTAGACGACAAAAGAGCCTCGGCGTTGGGCGCCGAACCAACTTAAGAAGGTACGGACAGAAACTTTGGGAGAGGGCTTGCCCTGTTTGATTAGCTCGCTTACCTGCATGAGGGGATCCGGATGTGCGAGTGCCAAAGTAAGCTCCTTCACTAAGTTCCGTAGTTTACACCCCATTCCGGATCTTGGGGCCGGGCGCCCCACCATTCGTTTTTTGATGGGTGGAACTCCACAGTCCTATTCCGTTCAGTGATTTTCTGCCTCCCAAGGGAAAGGCACGGGGGCCGGTCTTCGCAAGCAACAGAATGATATAACGCTTAATATTGCTAAGTCTTGCTTTACAATATCCCTATGAGGAACACGAAGACGCTTTCTGTCACCCTGCCTCCCGACATGCTGAAGCGGGCGCAATCCATCGCGAAGAAAGAAAGCCGGACCATGAGCGAGTTGATCCGCGAGGCGTTGCGGCACTACGAGCGGCGTTCGTGGTGGGATGAGGTCAACGCCTACGGGCGCGCAAAGGCGGATCAGCAAGGCATTCGCGAGGAAGATGTGGACCGCCTGGTTCATGAAGTGCGCGCCAGTAAACGAACGGCGAGAAAGTGACGCGCATTGTCCTCGACACGAATGTGATTGTGTCGGCGTTGGTGTTCGGCGGCGTGCCGCGGCAAGTGCTGGAATGGGCAGAATCCGGGCGCTTTAAGCTCTTCTATTCAGAGCCGATTCAAGTCGAGGTTCGGCGCGTTCTGACTGAAAAGTTCGGGTGGGACGAAAGCAAGATTGGCCACATGCTGCCGGTTCTGTGGCGCATGGGCGAGTTAGTGATGCCGCAGACCAAAGTGCACGCGGTCGCCGACGATCCGGATGATGATCGCATTCTGGAATGTGCGCTGGCAGCGGAGGCGAATTATATAGTCTCAGGCGACCGGCATTTGTTGCGGTTGAAACGGTACGAGTCGATATTGATTGTCTCGCCACGAGAGTTTGTCAGAGTTACGCTTGAGAGTGAAACGAGCGGCTGAAGCCGCGTTCTTCTTTGCCGCTTATCGGCACGAGTGAACTCGTGCCCTTCCCGGTCTTGGCGGTTGCGCACGGCATCGAGAATCCCATGTCTCGCAAAAGAAGCGAGACATGGGGCACCCCTTTTCAAATCAACTTTGACTTTCCCGAAATGGGAATCGCGACGGCGAATGTCTACTTTAGTGGACTTTACGGTTGTGTGGTGGTGTGGGAGAGTAGATATGTTGCAGAAAGTGCGCGGCCCTTGCGGGCCGCGTTTTTTGTTGGGGGTAGATGAGCTTTACGCGGCGCTGAAGCGCCGCTCTTCCACGAAAACTCAAGGAGCGTGTCTCGACACGAGATCTCACGAGAGTTACGGGGAAGAAATCCAAGGAGGAGTTGTGAAGAAGTCGGGGAAGAAAAATTCGGGGAGCGGGACGGGGATGATGAAGTCAGGGAAAAAATCGGTGAACAAGTTGGTGAACTTGGCGGCGATGAGCATTCGGAATTGCAAGTTGCGGGGGGAGTGGGCGGAGCTGGTGTTTGCGGCGCGGGCGGTGGGGTTGGGGCTGAGGTTCAGCCGTCCGTGGGGAGAGTCGGCGGGGTACGACTTTGCGGTGGAGATGGAGGGCGGGCAGTTTGCGCGGGTGCAGGTGAAGTCCACGATGTTCCGGGAAGGGACGGGATATTCGTGCACGCTGAAAGATAGCCGGGGGCCGTACAAGAGGAATTCGTTTGAATTTGTGGCGGCGTATGTGATTCCGGAGGATGTGTGGTTCATCCTGCCGGAGAAGACGGTGCGGGGGATGTGGAGTATCGGGCTGTATCCGAAGCTGGAGAGCGCGAAGCATCGGAAATTTCAGGAGGCGTGGGAGTTGCTGGGAGCGCGGGTGGAATTTGTGGGGAGGATGGAGGTGGGAGCTGCGTCCGGCGTGTGAGAGAAAACAGAGCGCGAGAGGAGTATTTGGCGGGGTGGAGCGAGGGCACGTAAAGGCAGTGGTCAGGTGCCAGTGGTCAGTGGTTAGTTTTTGCGGGGCGGCGCTTGCCGTCCCGTTTTGTTGTTACCAGAACGTCCTCGTTTAGCGAGAAGCACGCGGCAAGGCTTTACGCACAACCTCGCGCACAATTCCGCAGACAGTGTTATATTTACGGCGTACACACAATGAAGGGCACGAAGTCCCGCTCGGAGGAAAGAGATGCCCAGGCACGCTGACCCTGATTTGGAAGACCGCATTCTGAACGCGGCGCACGCGTTGTGGCAGCGCGGCGGCGAAGAATCTCTCACCATGCGCGCGGTGGCGCGCGCCGCGCGCAGCAATACGCCGGCGGTATATCGGCGCTTCAAGAACCGGCAGGATATTGTGCGGGCGCTGTTGCGGCGGATACAGGAGAGCCTGCGCGTCGCGATTGAGGACCGGCAATCGATTGAAGAGATCGCCGAAGCCTATCTCGATTTCGCGCTACACCATCCCCACGAGTATGAGTTGTTCTTCACGCATGCGCGGGATTTGAATTCGCGCAAGAGCGCAGGTCCACCGCGCCCGATTCGCGAGTCGCGTCCGAATATGGCGCTGCTGGAGCGCCGGTTGGCGGAGCGCCTCGGAGGATCGCCGGAGGACCATACGCGGCTGGGGCTGGCACTGTGGGCCGCGGCTCACGGAGCGGCCATGCTGCTGCTGCAAAAAGCGCTGCCGGAGGGACACGAGCTAGAGTTACGCGAAGCGTTTGGGCTGACTGTGACGGCTGTTCTGAAGGCGGCCCCGGCGGCTTCGCAAGTAAGAACGGCACGGCAACAGGGCGATAAATCTTGACGTGTGGTGCCCGGCAAATGCTTCGGTTAGATCTTCCTCTGTAAGAGAATTCTCATTCCTGTGACTAGAGTTTCTATTCCTTTTTCGCAAATCCGCCGATAGAAGACAACGAGGCTGGGGAATGGATCGGGCCGCGAAGGAGCGAGCCGATTCGAGGTGGAGGCTTTTGCAATGGGAAGAGTTGGAGAACTATGACGAAGATTCTGTTGGTCGAAGACAGTAAGTTTTTGCGATTGGCGACCGAGCGGGCACTGGCTCGGGCCGGGTATGAAGTGAGTACGTCGGCGGATGGGAGGGATGCGCTCGGGATGGCGAAGGAGAAGATGCCGGATTTGATCCTGCTCGACATGCTGTTGCCGCACATGACTGGGCCGGATGTGTTGAAAGCATTGAAGAAAGATGAAGCGACGGCGGGGATTCCAGTGGTGGTGTTGACAGGGTTATCGGAGAAGAATGCGGGACGGTTGAAAGAAGACGGGGCGTTTGGATTTCTGGAGAAATCCGCACTGGCGCTGGACAAAGGGACAGCGGATTTGCTGACCACGGTGGCGGAAATTGTGGAACAGGTGAAGGCCGGGGCAAGCGTCTACTTGCCCAGCAAGAATAAGCTGGCGGCGCGGGCGGGATCGTAGGATTCGCTGGCAGGGGTTGCAGTTGGCTTCTGGTAACCGGGAAGAGGTTACTGCGGAGTCTCACTCGCGAATATCCCTGTCCCAGGATGGAATGGCTTACTTCCTGCTGAAAATAAAACAGTTAATTGGCGGGAACTCTGGCAGGAGCTGCGGAGTCTATCTCCTGTGACGTTCCGGCTCCGCTTGCCAGGGAAATACTGGGCCGGGACTACCGAATTTGCGGGCGCGGTTGGGTGGAAAATCCTATAATCGCAGGGTATGCACTATGGCGGGAGCAACCACCTTGGGTGATCTGGCAAGCGCGATTGGAGCGCGGTCTCAGGAAGCAGCGATCGTCGCCGAACTGAAAGCGGGCTCGGAGTCGGCCTACGCCTGGTTGATTGGCGAGTTCCAGCAACCGGTGTACGGGCTGGTGTACCGGATTGTGAACGATCCGGCCGATGCGGCGGATACGACGCAGGATGTGTTTCTAAAAGTCTTTCGTGGGATGAAGCATTTTCACGGCGAGTCGAGTCTAAAGACCTGGATCTATCGCATCGCGCTGCATGAAGCGGCGAATCGACGGCGGTGGTGGTTCCGGCACAAGGCGCGGGAGACATCGGTCGAAGCGGAAGATCCGGAGATGAGCACTGCGGTGGATTTTGCGATCCAGGTGGCGTTGACGGATCGGGCGGAATCGCCGTTTGAGAATGCGGCGCACCATGAAGTGCAGCGGCGCGTGGATCGGGAATTGAGGCAAGTGCCGGAGCCGTATCGAACGACGCTCATACTGCGCGATCTGGAAGAGATGTCGTATGAGGAGATCGCGGAACTGCTCGAAATTTCCCTGGGAACGGTGAAGTCGCGGTTAACCAGAGGCCGGGAGGCGCTGCGAAAACGGCTGGCAAGTTATGTGAGGGAAGTGGGAAACGAGTTGGGATTGGCCGCGCCGGATGAACGACGGGGCTTGCGATCGCAGGTTTCTGGAGGGGGTAGAAGGGTCGAGGTGATGCGATGATGGGCACCCATAACATTCCGGGATTGCAGTGCCCGCAGGCGAGGCGATTGTTTTCTCCCTATCTGGATGGAGCCGTGACGGGCAAACAGATGCGCGCATTGCAGCAGCACTTGTCGCAGTGTAAAGCGTGCGACCAGCATTATCGGTCTCTGTGCCAGATGCAGCAGTTGCTGGCGAGTGCGGAACGGCCCAAGGTTCCGGCGGATTTGGGAGTGAAGTTGCGCGTAGCGATTTCGCGCGAGGCAGCGCTGGGGCGACAGGGGCCGTTTCACGGATTCTTCGTACGCCTGGAAAATACTTTTCGATCGTTCATGGTACCCGCAACCGCCGGCTTTCTAAGCGCGCTGCTGATTTTTAGTATCGCGATGGCGTACTTTGTGGTGCCGTCGGCGCTGCAAGCCAATGACGATGTTCCGCTGATTATGGTGAATACTGCGCCGGAGTTGCAGCAGAGCGCATTGGGCATGAACATGAGCTCGATCAACGCCGACTCGCTGGTGATTGAGGCCGACGTCGATGCGAACGGACGAGTGCAGGACTATCGGATTCTGTCGGACTCCAGCGATTCGGAAGTGCTGCCGCAAGTGAAGCAGATGCTGATTTTCACGACCTTCCGTCCGGCGCTCTCCATGGGAAGGCCGACGCAGAGCCGAGCGGTGCTTTCGTTCTCCAAGATCAGCGTCAAGGGGTAATCCCCACTCTCGCCGGACTTCTGACGCTTCGATGTGGAAGGGATGGAGACCGCAACGAAAAGCAGGTCTCTCCGCTTCGCTCGCGTTCGCTCCGCTTCGGTCAAGATGACAGGGTTTTCTGAAGCTATGCCCCTGTACGAATCGTCTCCAAACCGCCCCGCTGGCTTGCCATGTCGGTTTTAAACGCTAAGGCCGCTAAGAAAAGCTCGCGCTAAGTTCGCTAAGAAACCCAATTTGGTAATTGCCAGGCTGTTTTAGGATTCGACTGTGTTCAAGAATCTTATCGGTTTTGGCTTGCTCGGTTTTTCTTAGCGAACTTAGCGAGGAGGTTCTTAGCGGCCTTAGCGTCTAAAATCTTTTGGTTTCGTCTTGGAAACCGGACGGCTACGGCGAGAGGAAATAAAAGCTCTAAGCGCTAAGGCCGCTAAGAAAAGCTCGCGCTAAGTTCGCTAAGAAACCCAATGTGGTAATTGCCAGACTGTTTTAGGATTCGACCAATGTTCAAGAATCTTATCGGTCGGGTGAAAGCGCAGGTCTCTCCGCTCGCTATCGCTGCGCGTCGGTCGAGAGGACAAGAGTTTAAAGCGGGACGAATCTAGCTGGCGTTGGCGGAGTTGTCCGAGACGCGGATGGAGAAGTTTACGGTGATGCGGGCTTTGGTTTCGACGGGCTGGCCATTTTGCAGATAGGGCTTGAAGCGCCATTGGCGGACGGCTTGCTGCGCCGCGCTGCTCAGGATTGCCGGGCCGCTCAGGACGTGAAGATCTTCGATGGCGCCGTCGGCGCCGACGATCGCCTGCAACACGACTGAGCCTTGCACTTTCATGTGCTGGGCCAGCAGGGGATAAGTTGCGTCCACGGTTTGGTCGGGAATGTTTCCGGTGCCGAGACGCTCGCGGTCAGCAGCGTTGGTGGTGAAGCTGGCTACCGATGCGGTGAAGCGCGAGACCGGATTCGACGCGCCGGGGATTTCCACTCTGGTGATGTTGCTGCCGGGATGAAGCGTGCTGTGCTTGTCGCCGGCGACGACTTCCACATCCAGCGACGGCAGAACCACGCGCTGTGTGGCAACGACCGGAGCGTCGGAGTTGGGCTCGGGTTGGGAGGAAACGGCGGCGTCCTGACCTGACGATTGCGCTGCGACTACATTCTTGCTCTTGCTCTTCGATGTTGCGGCATGTTGCGCCGTGGCGGGAGCGGCGGCCTTTAGCGATAGGGACGCGGCCTTAGGCGTGCTGTCGACTTCCGACGCCTCGGCTTCGATGGACTCGGCCGATCCAAACCAAAATTCGCGATCCTTCACCAGGACCACAACCAAAGCGATCAGCAGCAGGGCCAAAGCGATCTGCAAACGCCGGGGCTGCTTGTCATTGTCAGAGGCGGGGCCAGCGGCGGGCTGACTGTCGATCGGCGAATTGGACTTAAGCTCCAGCATTTTCGTCGCTCGCCTTGATTTCGTCTCAAATAGAACTTAAAGAAGAGAAGCAAAATCGAAGCACCAGTAGATTGAGGCCGCGAGCTGGAAATGGCAATGGCACGAATACGGGAGCCCATAGCCTAAGCGTGCTATACGAAAATTTCCCTCCTGAACGGACCCGAAACAGGCCCCCGGTGCGGGTTCTCAGACGATCCGTGATCGTCAGATCGGTTACTTGTAACTAGATGATCTTAAAGGGATTTTCAGGTCTACCCTGTATAGCGCGGGGAGGAGTAAATCCGTAAGCTTCTGGGTAGGCGGTCCGCTCCCGTTCTTCGTTTCGGACTGTTGTGAGGGAGTGGTATGGTCAAGATTTTAATCGTCGATGACAACGCGATGGTTCGGGCCACGCTGAGGAATGTGCTGGAGCGGGCGGGAAAATGGGCGGTTATCGGCGAGGCCGAAAACGGAGCGCGGGCAGTGGAGAAGGTTCATGAGGGGAGCTTTGACGTCACCGTGATGGACTTTATCATGCCAGAAATGAACGGCTTGGAGGCGGCGCGGGAGATTTCGAAGGATGGTCCGAAGGGGCCGATTTTGATGGTCACCAGCGATCCTTCACGGCAGTTGGAAGAGGAAGCGAAGAAGGTCGGCATACGAGGCTTGTGTTCGAAGTCGGACGTTCGCTGTCTGCTTAAAGCCGTGGAGACCGTTCTGCTCGGCGGCACCTATTTCCGGTTTGGTATGGGTACCGCGTGAACGGGGGTTAAAGTTTACGAGGCCAGAGGTAAAGCGGCGTTCACCGTAGTTCCCTTCCCGTCCGATTGAACTTCGAGAGTGCCACCGAGTTGGCGGAGGCGTTCGCGCATCCCTGAGAAACCTACGCCGACGCGGCCTGCGCCGTTAAGAGCGCGCTGCTTTTCCGCTGGAATTCCGACTCCTTTATCCTGCACTCGCACCAGCAGGCGCTCTCCATCGCGAGCGATGCGTATGGCGGCCTCCTCACTTTCGGAGTGGCGATGGATGTTGGTCAAGCATTCTTGGATGACGCGGAACACGGCAATCTCCATATCGTTGGGAAGGCGGCCAAAGTTGGCATCGATCTCGAGGTCGACCCTGATTTTGCTGCGTTCGGCGAATCCTTCGGTGTACCAGCGCAAAGCGGAGGCGAGACCGGCTTCGTCGAGCAGTGGCGGATGCAACAAGTGGGAGATGGTGCGGATTTCGCGGCTGACTTCCTGCACCAGGCTGGCATTATCGGTGAGGCATGTGGCACCGGCGGCACTCAGTTTGTGAGCTTCGGTGGAAACGATGTCGAGGTTCATGCTAATGGCGGCAAGCAATTGGCCGACGCTATCGTGCAACTCGCGGGCGAGGCGACGCTGTTCTTCGTCGCGCAGGCGGAGCAGGCGAATGGAAAGCTCGCGCAAACTTTCATTGGCGGTGTGGAGTTCGGCGGTACGCTCCTGTACTCGTTTTTCGAGATGATCGTGGGCGTCGCTGAGAGACTGAAAGAGACGGCGCTGCTCATCGATATCGGTATTGGTGCCGTACCAGCGCAGGACGTTCGCCTCGTGGTCGAACACCGGGCGGACGCGGGTTAAGAACCAGCGATAGTTTCCATCGGCTCCGAGCAGCGGGAACTCCATCTCAAAGGGCTTGCCGGTTTCGATTGAGGACTGCCAGCGTTCCATCACGCTCGGCAAAATCTTCGGATCATGCACGGACTGCCAGCCCCATCCTGTCATCTGTTCGGGAGTGGTTCCGGTGTATTCATACCAGCGGTCGTTGTACCAGAAGATGTGACCGTCGGCGTTGGCCATCCAGCACAACTCGGGCAGAGAGTTGGCGAAGGCGTGGAACTGAGCCTCACTGCGGCGCAGCGCGGCTTCGGCCTGTTTGCGGGGCGTGAGATCCTGGCTAACGCCGACAACACCAATTGCGGCTCCGTTTTCGTCGAGTAGCGGAGAAAGGGTGACGAAAGCGTGGATGTAGCTTCCGTTCTTGCAACGCACCTGAAAGTCTCCGGCCCAGCTTCCTCCGCCGACTACCGCCGCCATGTGCTGGCGCGCCTCCTCTTCGGTCTCCTGGCTGACGGTGAGCTCCAAGATGTTGCGGCCGATAACTTCGTGCGATCGCCAGCCATAGAGTTTCTCGGCGAAAGGATTCCAGTAGGTGACCGAGCCGCTAAGATCGGTGGCGATGATGGCAACCTGAACGGCCTCGGGCAGTCGTTCGCGCAAATGCATCCGGTCTGCGGCGGACGCACCCTCGGACAAGTCTGATCGAGAAGGCATTGTCTGGATTCGGGAGAGAGTCCCTGTGAATAATGTTAAATCAAGAGGGCGTGCCGAGGGCAACCGAAAGTGCCAAAAAGACGCAAGCGTACGAAGTTAAGCTGGGGGACTGTATCGTTAGAGGGTGGGAAGAATCAAAGGCGCTAAACGCTAAGGCCGCTAAGAAAGGGTCGCTAAGATCGCTAAGTAGAACAGAACCAATGAGCAGAACCGATGAGCAGAACCAATGTGGCGATCGCCAGGTCTGCCAACACGCTAAAAAATTAGTGGGCAGCGGCGGTTTTGGGGCGCTTCTCCAGCGCGGAATAAATGGCGGAGTCGGTGCAGAGTTCGTAGTAGGAGCGGTCGGTCCATCCGGTGACCGAAAAGTCGGCGGGATTGATAGTGGGGATGCGACTGGCACGCAACACGATTTTGCGATAAATATCGACAGCGACGGGGACGGTGGCGCTGAATAACTGGAATTCGGCTTTATCCGCTGCCAGCATGGCGGGCAGGCGCACTTTCAGCGGTTCGAGTGTGATCTCTTTTTGCAGCTTGGCGAAGGCGGCTTCGTTCATGCGAATGCCGCTGAGGTTGAAGTTGAGGATCACATCTTCGAGGTTGCCGTCGGCGTCGGGCTCGGCGGCCTGAAAGGCGTAAACGTGGAACGGTCCGGCTTGCGGCTCCATGATTTTGCGGGCGCGCTTGTTGCAGGAAGAAAGGCGATCGCTCTCGTTGAGCGCTTCCGAGATCATGATCTGGTGATCGCCGTCCATCAGATACAGTGGGGCAGACTCCTGCAAGGTGATGCCGATTCCGAGTTCCAGTTGCGGCATGGCGGAGCGCTGCATGAGTTCGTTGTATCCGCGCACAATTTCGATGATCTCGCGAGCCAGGACGCACATGCGGCTGACCGCAAGGCCGGGCTCACCTTCGCGTTCGAGGATGGCAAGAATAATCGCGTCGCCTTCGAGGAAAACTTTTTGAGCGCCGTATTTTTCCAACAGCTTGTTTACCGGCTCATAGAAATTCAAGCTGAAATAGGAGGCCGGATTCAGGCCTTTTTCCATCATGAGGCGCGTGAGCCGGGTAGAGTCGCGAACATCGGCCTTCATGACGACATGGCGCAGAACGCGATCGGAATCGGTCTGACCTTGCTCCTCGGGCAGTAGAAATTCGTAGAGGGTTCCATTTACGCGCGACAGCTCCTGCAAGCGTTCATTGGAGGTGAGGTTGATCGAATCGAAGGCGGTGTTCAGGACTTCGAGGCGGCGCAGGTCGCGATGGTAGTGGAAGAAGTCAGCGAGAAATCTGGCGGCGATTTTGGCGCGATCGGCGCCGCGGCACGCCCCAACTTTCGCCACGGCAGCATGCAGGCTGTTGGGTGAGGCTTTGCCCTCTTGAATCATCCGCAAGACGCGGTCGCATTCGGCGCGATCGATGAGGGCGGTCTTGAGCTGCTGCGGATTGATGCGTGGCGCGTATTCGTTGAGCAGCGGGGCGACGTGATAGGAGGCGATCACGTTTTCCATCACGCTTTCGTCTTCGAGCAGGCGCACCAGAGTGGCGAGACGATCCTGTTGCGCGATGCCCTGGTCAGAATCGTCGGGAGTGCCGGTGCCGACGAGGGAGCGCGCATTCTCCGGGACATTCATCCAGCCGTCGATGGCTTCGCCGGTAGTTTCTTCGCCGTAGAGCGAGCGCAGAAAGGCGGAAGAGATCTCGCGCATGCGGCCGTAACGATCGGCGTCGCGATCCCAATTTCCCAGCATGACGTAATGCTCGGCGCAAAGAAAATCGTCGCGGCCGTCCTCGGAGAACAGCAGCCGGTTCATGAACAGCGGATAAACGAAGTAGCTGCCGTCGCTGGTTTCTTCTCCGAACAATGAGCGGCGGGTGCGGGCCAGCGTGCTTTTTTCGACTTCGCGCAGAGTTTCAAAAATTTCCTGTCCCACTTTGCGCAGGACAATGCGTTTGCGGACTTGAAAGGCGGCGAGGCGTTCGCGATACTCGTGGGCCTTTTGCGCCCGCATGCTGTCGTAAGTCTTGAGCAGGCCGCGGCAGCGTTCGAGCACGACCGAAAACTGCGCGTTCATTTCCGTGCGCAGAAATTTCGTGACTGCCAGGCGCGCCAACAGGTCGACCGACAGCTTGTAATCTTTCTTGGCGCGGTTGAGAGATGCGACCTGAAGTTCGATCAGGACAGACTTCCAGTCCGAGGGATCGCTCTTGAGTTGCGACGTTTTCCCGGCCTGGCTCCTCATCCACGACGGGCCCTGTGTTGAAGGAGGAGCCTCTGCGGATAGCAGGCCTTCAAGTTCTCCGTGCCGGACGATGAGGCGCGCGATGTGTGCGCGCGCCAGGCCGGCGAATTTAGAGCTGAGCATAACGTCGTGGCGCAGGTTGTCGACGCCCACGCAGAGTCCCTCAAGAGAGACAAAGGGCTTGGACGAGGCCAGCGATGGAGGCGCTGGTTTCTCCGGCGTGCCACCTAAACGAAAAATGGGAAGCTTCGGCATTGCAGACAGAATTTAGTTCGGAAGTAGCTGATTTCACACCACATGCCGAGGTTAGCATGGCGGGAAAGTGGGCTAAAGTTACCGTGGTTACTGCACGGTGAAGCAAACTGGTGGTTTATCCGCCCGGATAGGTGCATGAAGGACGATTGGGCCAGGTTTTACTGGTTTTTCAGACGCGCGGCTTCGAATTCGTCGCCTTTTCCCCACTCAATCAGCTGGGACAAATTCGCGGCCTGCCAGCCGAGGGCGAATCCGAAGCGGGCCATGGCAGAGTCGCCGACGAAATCCATGTCGGGGTGGTACTCGTCACTGGGCTGGTGATAGTGCTTCTCGACGTACTCGCGTTCCTGCGCCATGCCCCATTCTTCGTTGTGGCCTTTGAACTTCATTCCTTCATTCACCGAAAACGCGGGAATGCCGACGCGGGCCAGACTGAAATGATCGGAGCGGTAGAAATGGCCGGCTTCGGGACGCGCATCGGGGCGAATGGCTAGGCGGAACTCTTTCGCCGTCGCCTGCACGACGGGATAAAACGAAGTGCGCTCCGCTCCTGAGACTTCTGTTTCTTCGGGTGCGCCCAGCGGCTTGACGTCGTCGTAATTCAGATCGAGAGTAATTTTTCCGGCTGGGATCGGCGGATGCTTCCCCAAATATTCCGAGCCCAGCAGTCCTTGCTCCTCGGCGGTGATGGCGGCGAAGAGGATGGAACGCCGCGGGCGCTGCGAAGCCTCTCCGTAGGCGCGGGCCAGCTCCAGAAGAATGCCGCAACCGGTGGCGTTGTCGTCAGCACCGTTGAAAATATTGTCGCCCGGCATGTCGGGGCGAATTCCGAAATGGTCGTAATGGGCGGTGAACATGACGGCCTCGCTTTTCAGGGTGCGGTCGGAACCCGGCAGCAAGGCGAGCACGTTATTCGATTCGAAATTCCGGATTCTGCTGACCATGTGCGCGCGCAGTTTCACCGGTAACTCGACGGGATGAAAATCGCGCGAGTTTGCATCTTTCATCATCTTGTCGAGATCGCTGCCCGAAGCGGCGGCTAGTTTTTTCGCCACGTCGAGATGAATCCACGAAGCGACCTTCAGCGCCGGCCCCTCGAGTTTTAGCGCCGACCGCTCGCCCGAATTCGAGTTGCGCACCACTTCCCAGGGGTAGCTCGCCATCTGCGTGTGATGTACAAGAATCACGCCCACCGCGCCTTTGCGGGCGGCTGCTTCATACTTGTAAGTCCAGCGACCGTAGTAGGTAAGCGCCTTGCCTTTGAAAAACTTGGGATCGTCAGAAGGCGGCTCGTTGACCAGCATCAGCAACACTTTGCCGTGCACGTCGAGGCCTTTGAAATCGTCCCAGTTATATTCCGGCGCTTCGATTCCGTATCCTACGAAAACAATGGGAGCATCGACTTCGGACTGCGACTGCTGCGTCAAATCGAACGCGACGTAGTCCTCGAGCCGCTTCAAGGTCATCGCGTCGCCGTGCTCTGGAGCAAGCGTGAATTCGGTTTCAGGCAAAGTGGTGATGCCGACCAGTGGAACTTTCTGCGTGTAAGTTCCGTGATCGCCGGCGGGTTTCAGGCCATATTCCGCGAACTGGGTTGCGATGTATTCCGCGGCGATGTCGCCGCCACGCTGTCCGGTTCCGCGGCCCTCCAGAAGATCGTGCGATAGATACCTGACATGCCAGCGAATGTGATCGGGAGAGATGGTTTCAAGCGCCGTGAACGCCGGCCCTGGGAGATGCATCGAAGGCGTCTTTGGAGTCTTCGCGTGAGAGCCACCATCGGCGCCAGCGAGCGATCCGACGCTCACCACGCAGAGCGCCAGAAGGTGCACGACGAGCCTGGTTCGTAGCGGAGGCAATCCCATGTGCAAATTGTAAAGGAGTGAAAGCGATCTACAGGCAGGGGAATACGGGAAGTCATGGCACCAGAGGCCACTACTGCGCGGGTTTTCGGCCACCCAAGATTTGGACTTTAGTCCAGCCGCCGACCGGCGGTCAGTTTTTGGAGCTTCAACCGGCGCGGAAGTCGCGGACATCTTCTCCCGCGGCAAAGATCGCTTGCGGCGACGTCTTGCCCGCATCGGCCATTTTGCGGTTAATGTCCAGAAAATCGGCCTTCAGCCAACTCACGCTCGAAACTTCGATTTCGCCGTCCTGCGCAATCCAGAAGACTGAAGGCACGTGGGTGATTCCGTAGGCGTTTGAAACCGGATATGCCGGCTGTTCATCCAGCACCACGGGAAAGGTCACGCCGAAATCCTTGACGAAGGCGGATGTGTCGGAGGCACCGTTCTGCGAAACGCCGATCAGCGCCACGCCGTTTTTGGCGTAAGCCGCATGGAGTCTCTGTAGAAACGGGAAAGCGTACTGGCAGGTCGGGCACGAAACCTTGAAAAAAGCCAGCACCACCGGGCCAGTCGCCAACGCCTCAGCGAGAGAAAACTGCTTCCCATCCAACGTCTTCAGTTCGAACTCCGGAGCTTTGCTTCCTGTCGGTAACGCTGGCATCGCTAACCCTCGCTTCAGTCTATTGCCGGGAGTTTCGTCGGCTACACTCAGCAATGTTAGATGACGCCACCAGCCGTCGGATGGAAAAAGTCGAGATGCAACGAGTGTTGCCAACCGATACTTGCTACGCGCCCGCAACAAAGGCATTCGTGTCCGGCTTCTTGTCGATCTTGCTGGGGGCTATGTCTGCCGTCACGTCCTGTACGAATTCGCGACGGCGCTCTGGGCCTTTGCGCTCGATAACTCGCACCCGGCGCGCCGGCATATTGCTCGGCTCAAGCTTGACGATGCGCCCATCGCGCACTTCAATCTGCGAGCGAAACCAGTCCGTGCGAAACATGCGGCCTGCGGCGTAGAACGTCATTGACGCCGCGATCGGGCCTTCAAATTCGGCGCCGGTACAGGCCACAATCCTTCGCCCCATTTCCTGAGTCCAAGTCATCCCGCCAACCAGCGGATCGTTCAAGCGGCAGCGTTCGAATGGCGTGGCATGCGACAGCTTTCGCAATTGCAAGAGCTGCAATAGCACGGAACTCTTAGCCAGGTTGGTGACGATAACCCGGGCCTCGGTCGCCGACACCCGCTCCAATTTAATGTGCAAGTCCGGCGACCATTCCCGCTCGAATTCTTCACGAGCCAACGCCAGGCCTTTATCCGTCGCTTCGACATAACGAAGCGTCGCCCGCGCCAATACAACGCTAAAAAAACACGTCACAACCGTCGCCACGACAGGGATGTAGCTGATTAGTGTCGAGAATGGGATCCGATATGAGTTGATCCACTGCATGTGCATGGAAGCGCTAGCTCCTTGGCGGACATGTTGGGTCAATTCGGAGAGTGTAGAGGCTCACTGACTGCGGCTCCAGATACGCATGGTGCCAACCATATGATTCGCGGAGTGCAACGACTTTGGTAACTGAGAGAGACGCTACCTGCGCAGGGCTGGTAGCAGACGAACGAGTCAGTCGCACGTAATACTTATTCCAGCACGCTGTCGTCTAATTTTTTACGGCCCCAGTCGGCGGCGGCTTGGAGGAATGCGAGAACGATGGGATGTGGATTTTTTTCGGTCGACGACAATTGCGGCTGGAACAAAGTCGCCAGATAGAATCGGTGCGTCGGCGACTCGATGGCGCGAATTTCTCCGGCAGCGCCGCGGGCGACAACGGGGAATCCGGCCTCCATCGTGGTCCACTCGAAGTCGGGATCGACTTCGAAGTTGCAGAAGAATTCTTCGGTCGCGGTCTCGACGTCCTTTCCATAAAACGATTGCAAGTAGGAGCCAGGGCGCAGCCGAATCTGTGGAACGGAGCCGGAAAGCTTGGGGGCGTCGCCCTTGCGGTCAGGCACGGCACAGGCGACTGGATAGATGATGATATTTTGTGATCCGGAATTATTTTCGGCGCTGTCGGCGTCTTTGATGCCGAGCACGTTGCGGGCGAACTCAATGAATGCGTATTGGAATCCGCCACAAGTGCCGAGAAACGGCCAGTCGCGGCGGCGAGCGAACTCAATGCCTTTGAGCATGCCGTCGAAATTCTTATAGGGACTTCCGGGCGCGGCCCACAGTCCGTCGAAGGTCTCCAAGACTTTTTCGGCGCCGGGCGCGACCAGAGACGGCGTAGGCAGCCATTCCGATTCGATCTTGAGCTTAAGCTTGTGAGCGGCGTGCTGGAGCGATTCGTTCGTGGCATGATGCGAGCGGAATTCGGCATTAAAGTCACCAAGGATTCCGATGCGAACGGCGTCGTCACTCACGGGTCGATTGTACTAGAGGGGGAAAACCGGGGACTCTCCAGAATCGAGGCGCCGGTTAGAAGCGTGGTGCGCACGCAACTGCTAAACACGCGGGCGAGGGCGCACGCGCCACATGTCGATGGGAAATGATTTTGGCGTTCAATCCTCGGCGATCACCACACTTCGCAGCGCTTGTCGGCGGGCCGCACCATGGCGGCGTCGGACTTGCAACTCCACGTGTTCTGAAATTCTGACAAATTCGAGAGCGGTCCGATGACGCGATATTTCGCCACGGGATGGGGATCGGTCTCCATCATCAGGCGCGCGGCTTCGGGCCGAGTCTCGTCCCCGCGGAATTGTCCCCACGCAATGAAGAACTGCTGCTCCGGAGTAAAGCCGTCGAGGTCCGCGGGGCGCGGCTTGCCTACGAGCGACTTCTCGTAGGCGAGGTACGCGATTTTGGCTCCGCCCAGGTCGCCAATGCTTTCGCCCAGCACGAGCCTGCCGTTGTGGTGAATATCTTTCTCGATGAAGTAGTGGTCGAACTGATCGGCGACGCAGGCTCCGCGGGCTTGAAAGTCTTTGAGGTCGGCATCGGTCCACCAGTTGCGCAGGCGGCCAAGAAAGTCGAATTGAGCTCCCTGATCGTCGAATCCATGCGAAATTTCATGCCCGATCACGACGCCGATCGCACCGTAGTTCACCGCATCCACGGCATCGATATAAAAAGCTGGAGGCTGCAGGATGCCCGCAGGAAACTCGATCGAGTTCAGCAGCGGGTTATATTCCGCGTCGGAGGTCGGCGGCGTCATGCCCCAGCGCGCGCGATCCACCGGCTTGCCGATGAGGTTCCGGTCGTCTTCCTCGGAAAATTTTCTGCCCGCAATCACGTTTTCGAAGAATGCATCCCGGCCGATCGCGACGCGGCTGTAGTCCTTCCACTTGTCGGGATATCCGATCTTGGGATTAAACGTGGCAATTTTCGCCATCGCTTTTTCTTTGGTGTCATCGCTCATCCAGGGGCGGCTGAGGATGTCGTCGCGCATGGCCGCGAGCAAGTTACGCACCATCTCTTGCATTCTCGCCTTGGCTTCAGGCGGAAAATATTTCTCCACATATTTCTGCCCCAGCGCATCGCCCAATAGTTGATCGGTCGATTCCGCACACTGCTTCCAGCGCGGCTTCATTTCTTTTGTGCCGCTCAGGTATTTGCCCTTGAATGCGAAATCTTCTTCCACGAAGGGCGCAGATAAGGAACCCGCCATGGAATCTATCAACTGCCATTTCAGATAAATTTTCCAATCGGCGAGGGGAACCTGCTGCATTTGCCGGTCGACTTCCTGCATGAACTTCGGCTGATCGACATTCAGGTCGACGTCGGCGGGGAGTTGCTTGTGCTTGAAGTAGGCTGCCCAATCGATGTGCGGAGCCATCGCCTGAAGCTGCGCGAAAGTAGTGTTGTGATCGGTGGCTGCCGGGTCGCGCAGGGCTACGTTGTCGAGAGAAGCTTCGGCCAGTTTCGTCTCCATGCCCATCACCGTCTGCGCCGCGGCGGCGGAAGATTTCGCATCCCATCCTGCGAGTTTGAACATGGCCGTTATGTGTGCGAGATATTTTTCGCGCGCATCCCGGAAGCGATCTTCCGGCTTCAGATAGTAATCGCGATCGGGCAGACCGAGGCCGCTGGCGCCGATGTCGGCCAGAACCATCGCGGGCTTATGCGGATCCTGCTGGCTGCCGAGTGCGAACGGAACCGTTACGAGAATGTCGTGGAGATCGGCCATTACGGCTTGGAGAGCGCTCGCGTCATGGGCGGCATCGATGCGCGCGAACCAAGGCTTGAGCGGGTCGCCGGCACGCGCATTTACGCGCGCTTCATCCATGCAGGCGCCGTAGTAGTCGCCCACCAGTTTCTCGGTGCTGCCCGCGGGCGCGTTCTTGTCGGCGGCTGCCGCCTCCAGAATGTCGCGCAGCTTTTCTTTCGACTGCTCGCCCGCCTGCCAGCGCTTGCTCCAGCGCGTCATCGAGGCAGGGATCGGATTGTTCCTTCGCCAGATACCGTTCGCGAATTCATAGAAGTCATTGCACGGATCGGCTTTGCGGTCGAGGTCGGTCACGTCGATGCCGTGAAGAGAAGAGATTTGCGCAAAGAGCGACAGGGAAGGAACCAGAAACAATGCGAAGAGAAGAGTGGATAACTGCGTTTTAATGGTGGACATGATCCCAGCCTTTCAAGAGCCGCGGACGCCATTCTAGAGCAAATGCTGGAACTTAGTCAGTCGGCAGAAAGCGTCTGGCCTCAGATTTGACGGACCAAGGCGGCATGGCCATCAGAAAATTCATGAGTCCAATCGAAATCTTGATGGCATTCTTTACGCTTTCCTTATGCTGCGTGCTTTAGGTTTTTGGGCGTGACAAGCAGATCATTTGCCGCTTTCTCTCCCGGCCTGGCGTTACGAATCGGCCTGCAGCTTTGTCTCTGCGTCGCGGCTTACGGCCAGGAGCAGCGGATTGGAACTCCAGCCACGGCAAATGCCGCAGACTCCTCAAAATCCGACGCACAAACTCCAGTCAACGATGCTGGAACCAAATCCGATCCAGGCGCTCATCGAGATCCTGCTGCGAGTCCGAACTCGAACGTGTCAGCGGCTCCGGCCACCGATGCTGGCAACTTCTTTCAACGGTTTTTCAAAGCCTATGCCGACGACTGGAAGCCCACTTCGACGTCCAGCCCAGCGCCCGTGTTTCGCGGAACTCCCTCACCCGTCGACGGACCGCCGTTTCCTTTTTCCGACTGGCCTTACGGCGGCTCGGTCGTAATTGGGAAACCATGGACGCAGTCGTCCCCGTTCATGCAGGCACTGTGGAGCGGCTCGCACGGCGATGCGTGGAAGAAAAGCGGAATCCAGATTTACGGGTGGGCGAATGTCGGCTTCAACGTCAGTACCTCCGACAAGCTGGGCTATGCCAATTTGCCAACCGCTTATGCGGAGAAGCCGAACACGATTCAACCCGATCAGGAAGTTCTCTACGTCGAACGCCAGCCGGACACGGTGCAAACCGATCATTTCGATTGGGGATTCCGCTTAGCTGCTCTCTATGGCCTGGACTACCGCTTCACCACTGCGAAAGGCGTCTTCAGTTATCAGTTGCTGAAGAAGAATCGAGAGTATGGCTTTGACCCGGTGATGGTGTATGCGGATTTATATTTCCCACACGTCGCGCAAGGCATGAACGTGCGCATCGGACGATATATTTCGCTGCCTGACATCGAGGCGCAATTGGCGCCGAACAACTACACCTACACGCACTCGTTGACCTATACCTACGATTGCTATACGCAGAGCGGGGTCAATACGACGACCAGGCTCAATAATCATTGGATGGTGCAGGTTGGAATCTCAGCCGGATGCGAGGCGGTGCCCTGGACCCGTCCCGATTCAAAGCCTACCTTCAACGCATGTCTCTCCTACTCATGGAAGGATGGAGGCGACAATCTCTACGCCTGCGCCAACTCCATCAACGACAGCAAGTACGCGTATAACAATCTCGCCGCCTACTACCTCACCTGGTATCACAAAGTTAATGCATCATGGCATACGGCGACCGAAAGCTGGTATCAGTATGAAAAGGACACGCCCAACGTTCTGAATCCGGCTGCGGCAGGTCTGCTCCAGACCAATGCCAATGGGGCAGTCTGCGCAACCGCGGCGCAGCTTACCTGCTTCGCTCCCGAATGGGCAGTCGTCAACTACGTCGAGAAGCAGTTTTCAAAACACGATTACCTGACCATTCGGAATGAGTATTTTGATGACATGCGCGGCCAGCGTACGGGCTTCAAGACGAAGTACACGGAACATTTGATCGCATGGGGACACTGGATCGGAACGACGGTGCTGTTCCGGCCAGAGTTGCGCTTCGAGCGGTCGTATGACGTGCCGGCATATGACAACGGGACGAAGAAGAACCAGTTCATGGTGGCGGGGGATTTGATCTATTTCTTTTAAGGAGCGCGAAGATATACAAAAGAACCCCTCGACATTGTACTCATAATGAGTACAATTGTTCTCATTATGAGTACGAGGCGGGCGGTTTCTCGGACATCCTGTTCGGCCACACACGAAGCTCTGTGCTCGCCCTGCTCTATAGCCGAACTGATCAATCCTTCTATGTACGCCAAATTGCGCGAGAAGTTGACTCCAGCGTGGGCGCCGTTCAGCGAGAACTCGAAAATCTCTCCAGAATCGGGCTGATCGTCCGGACCTCCTCCGGGAATCAAGTTTATTATCAGGCCAACCGGCAGTCGCCGATATTCCCGGAAATGCGATCTCTCGTGAGTAAAACGATTGGCGTCTTCCACCTTCTTCGTTCTGCGCTAGATGCGCTCTCGAAGCAAATCGTCGCGGCCTTTGTTTATGGATCGATTGCACGTGAAGAGGAAACCGCACAGAGCGACATCGATCTGATGGTTGTTGGCAACGCCACACTCGACGAGATACTCTCGCGGCTCGCCGATGTCGAGAAAAGACTCGGTCGGCCTGTTAACCCGACGGTCTATTCAATTGCCGAATTCAAATCGAAACTGGAGGACGGGAATCACTTTCTGAGCGCGGTGCTCAAAGACAAAAAAGTATTTTTGCTGGGAGGCGAGGATGAGCTTAGAAAAGTGGGTCGAGTACGGCTGGCTAAGAGCGGAACCCACCAGTCCCGGTGAAATCAAGAACCTGTTGGGGATTGTCGTAGGTTTCCCATCGAGCCGAACTTAGATTTACCCGCCGGCTTTGAGTTCGGTCAACACCTGCTTGGCGATTTCCTTCAGCGTTTCGAAAACGCCGGAGCCCTGGAATGCGACGGCCTCGACGATCGCTTCATTCTTGCGACGCAGTTCAGTGGAGAGCACATCCACGGGAAGGATATTGGGCAGGTCGCGTTTGTTCAGCTGCAGCACGTAGGGAATCTTGTTGAAGTCGTAGCCGTGTTCTTTCAGGTTCGACATGAGATTGTCGAGGGCTTCGACGTTGGCGTCCATGCGCTGCTCCTGCGAGTCGGCGACGAAGACAATGCCGTCCACGCCGCGCAGAATCAGCTTGCGGCTGGCGTCATAAAACACCTGCCCGGGCACGGTATAAAGATGAATTCGAGTCTTAAAGCCGCGAACCGTTCCGAGATCAAGGGGCAGAAAATCGAAGAACAAAGTACGCTCGGTCTCGGTGGCCAGCGAGATCATCTTGCCCTTCTGCTGGTCGGCGGTTTTCTGATAAATAACCTGCAGATTGGTCGTCTTGCCGCCCAGTCCGGCGCCGTAATAGACGACCTTACAGTTAATCTCGCGAGCTGCGAAGTTGATGAAACTCAAAGGCTTTCCTCAAAAAGCACGGTCCGCAGCACCCTCACGGATGCATCCGCGCACAGAAAAACGTCCCTATGGGGGCTGGGGGCTTTTATATCACACGCGGAGCACCCCTCGCAGGTTACTCAGGTGACCCCCTCGCAGCTAGACCTTCATGAGCACGGTCCCAGTTTGGTTTTTCCCGAGTTACGCCCAAAAAGAGACACAAGCGCAAGTAACGAGAGCGTCTACTTCCTGATTGCGGGTACCAAGGTCGAGAACGTTTGCTGAGTGTAAATCTGCGGGTAGCCTGGACTCACGGCCCCCGTTGCCGAATTGAATGTGTAGATGTAATAGAAAAAAGGAGGATTCGTGTTGTAGGGATTTTGAGAGTAAATCAGGGCGTCGTCGGGGCTGAATGCCGTGATGGCTTCGGGTATGTAATACGGGGTGGTGACGATCTGCTTGGTCGCCAATTCCAGCTTCTGCTCTTGGGTGTTGTCGGGCGCAGTCTCAAGAAAGACAAATTTTCCAGAGAGATCGACATGCATGCCGGTGCCGTATCCGCAGGCTTCCAGCATCGAAGCATCGCAGGTGAAAATGGGAGTTGTGCCGCCGGTCGGCGGATATATATTCACGGAGTTAACGCCGGTCTGGTAATTATTGGGCACCTTGAAGTCGATGAGGTTCGTCGGAGTAAAGACGACGCTATCGAAGCCCCCGCCTGTTGAAATCCCCCAGGCAAAGATTTGAGTTCCAGCGCTGAGACTTCCAGTGGTTTTGTTCACGTTGAGGGCGTAATAGTCCACCGAGCCGCTTTCATGAAAGGAGCAATCCCAGTCGTCGTACAGCCTGTTGCCGGTGGCGTTAAATCCAATCAACTGAGGGATGCCACCGTCCAGTTGGGAGCTGCAGAGTCCGCCGGCGTCATATTCCGCGGCTACCGTTGGTCCCGAAAGAATTCCGGTGGTTGGGTTGATGCGAAAGAGGAGAATTGAGGAAAAAACGTTATATTGTTTGTCCAAGTATTCTCGCCCCGCGTACGCCAGAGTGCCATTCGGGTCAATGGTCAAGTTCCCGGTGCCGCTCAAAAGACCGAGTGTCTGAACAGGTGTGGCTTGCGGAACCCCGTTCGAGTCGGTGGCATAGACCCATAGCTTCTCCGTGTTGGTGGTGGGATCTGTACCTTCGATGTACACAAAGTGGTCGTCAGCGGAGGGCACGAGCGAGAAAGAAACCGGCGCCACCAGGGTTTGACCTTGATCGGTCGGGGTTCCAGTTGCAGGATCGACGGTCCAGGTTTCAATCGCGCCTTGGCTGGTTACGTAAGCTACATCGACGGGGGTGGAAGACGCGGACGAAAGTTGCGCTACTGCGCCAGTCGCACCCAACAGAGGGTCGAGGATCAGGGCAAACGAGAGAAGGGCTGAAATACGGTTGAACATACAGAACTCCTTCCGGACTGGCGAGCGCAGATTAGAAGGGCTGTTCCAATCAAATGGTTGGCTTGGTTGTGTGGCGGCCAGCAGGTTATGAATGAAAAGGGTGCCAACCGCCTTAACTTATCTGGCGCTGGGAATCGGATAGTATCCGTCCTTGGTGTAGACCTTCACATTGCGCCGGTAAACCACGACCTCGATATTGCGATAAACCGTACTAGGTGTGGATTTTGCGGCGTAACCCAGGGTGTACTGGTTGCGGGCCTCGGAGGTGATCTCCGCGTACGATTCTTCGATCGCATTGCGAGACAGCTCAGTGAAGATCCTCCCGCCCCCGGTCGCCGACGAATATTTCGGCAGAATGTCGTTGTAGCCCTGGCCCTTCAGGTGAATCTTCTCCACTTGCTTGAAGAGCGGCAGAGCCGCGCTATCGATGGCGACGGCCTTTACCTGTATCCCCTGCGCCAGCAATAGTTTAAGCACATCGCTGTAGCTGGCCTTGCTGCCCAGTTCGTGGCCGTCGCTGATGACGAAGATGATTTTGCGGCGAGTGCGGTCGCGCTTGCTTAGGTCCAACGCGGCCCGCAGGATGGCGTCATTCAATACGTGCGACTCCCTGGGCGGTGTATTCACCGGCTGGATTGTCGGCCCGCCCGCTGGAGCGCCATTTACGGTAGGTCCCGAGGCCATTGGCCCACCCAGCACCGGGGGACCGTTATTGTGCCCGCGCACCAGCTTGATCTCGTTCAAACTCGCGGTCAGGCGCTGTGGGCTGGTGAAGTCGGTGACCTGGCTCACAGTGCTGCTATAGGTATAGAGGCCGACTTCGTCGTAAGGGCTGAACGCCCCGGCCAGCGCGGAGTACGTCTGATTCACCTTTTGAACGGCGACATCGGGCATGCCGATATCGAGCACTATGGCCACCGAGAGCTCGAAGGGATCGCTGGTAAAGAACGATAGAGTTTGCTTCTTGCCGTTTTCCAGCACCTCAAAATCCTTGGGCAGCAGGCCGTCGACGCGGCGGCCGTCCTGATCCTTCACCATCACCGGGACCTGCACGAAGTTGACCGTGGTCGAAATTTTGTAGAGATCGTCCTTGGGATTGACCTGGTTGCGAGGATTGCTGCCTGTGGTTGGAGGTGTGTTCGCTGGGAGAATGGGCACGGATCGATCGCCGGTGGGCGGCGCCGGCTGATCTTTCTTTTGGTCGAATTGCCCCGGCTCGGGCGGAGGCAGAGGCTGTTCGCCGGAATCCGCTGGAGGCGGCAACGAAGGCTTGGGCATGGGTGGTTGCACCGCCGAGGGTGCATCGGGAATATCGTTGCCGGGCTGCGGCGCTGAAGGCTGAGACTGCGTCGGCTGCTGGGGCGAGTTGGCGTTGGACTGGGCCTGCAGCGCGGTACTAACCGCTAAAATCGCGGCCAGAATCATGAAGATGCCTATATTCGCTTGTCCCATACGCTTCAGCCATGCCTGACCGCTCTTCATAGGCTTCATCTCCATCGTTCCGCACTCGGCGCTCGGCACTCGGCACCCCGCACCCGGCGCCCGGCCGCCCGTCCTCGAAAAAATCGTCCTCTATGGGATGCTCAAAGCTCCCCGTTTTCTGCATCCAACCTTAAGGACTAGACTAACAAAGTATTGCAACTAGACTACCGGATGCCCAAACTTCTTATGCTCTCGCTTAGGACCGTTGCGCTGTTCTCCCTTTCGGCAATTCTCTCGGCGAACGCCTTCGCCCAGGCTCAGCCGTCCGCGCCGCCCACCGCACCCAAGGATCCAGCCTCAGGCCAGAGCGCGCAAGCCCCCGACGATCAAGAGCCGACGCAGACTTTCAAAGTCGGCGTCAACGTCGTTCAGCTTTTTTTTAACGTTAAAGATAAACACGGTGCACTGATCCCCAACCTCACCAAAGACGACTTCCAGATCGCCGAGGACGGTTCGCCGCAGACTATCAAATATTTCACCGCCGAATCGAATCTGCCGCTTACGCTGGGAATCCTTATCGACGCCAGCGGCAGCCAGCGCAACGTCATCGACATGGAGAAAGAAGTCGGCGGCGCATTCCTTCACCAGATCCTCAGCGATAAAGACGAGGCCTTTGTCATCAGCTTCGACATCAGCGTCGACCTGCTCCAGGATTTCACCCGCGACGTGCATCGCCTCCAGTCCGCGCTCAACAAAGCCAAAGTCAACGTGGACTACACCAGCGGCGTCCCCGGCATAGGTGGCGGCCCAGTGCCGCAGCATAACTCTCCCGGCACGTTGCTCTATGACGCCGTCTATCTATCGGCGCACGACATGCTCGCCAAAGAAGTCGGACGCAAAGCGATGGTCCTGCTCACCGACGGGCAGGACGAAGGCAGCAAACTGAGGATTCAAGACGCCGTCGAGGCCGCGCAAAAGTCCGACTCCATCGTCTATGTTCTGCTCTGTGCCGACCGCGGATTTTACGGAATGGGTGGAGGCTTCTATTCCGGCGAAGGCGAGATGCGGAAACTTACCGAGCAGACCGGAGGCCGGGTCATCAACGTCGGCAACAAATTCGACAAGCTGCGCGAAGCCTTCGACCAGATCGCCGCCGAACTCCGCAGCCAATACAACATCGGCTACACGCCGACGAATCTGAAGCTCGACGGCAGCTACCGCAAATTGGAAATCAAGAACAAACAGAATTACAAAATCCAGGCCCGCGCCGGATACTATGCCGGCCACACCCAGGAATAAGTTTCAGGCTCGACGGAACAATGTGGAGGGGCGGCCCCGCCCGCTTTCTGCGGCCGGACAGGCTTACCGAGGAAGATCCACCCTGCAAATTTCTGCATCTTGACAGCGCCCCGCCAACCGCCGAAACTCAACTTACCCTCCCCCAACAGTTCCCTGGAGGTTCGCCTTGCCTCGAAATTATCTGCGCCACGTCTGCGCACTTGTCCTAGCCCTGTCGGCCACACTCTCCGCGCAACAGATTCATCACGGCCTCTATCGCGGCATGCCCGTGACCTATGTCCTGACGCAGGGCAAGGCTATTTTCCAGGGCGACATTGTTCTCGAAAAAGTTTCCGCCATCGATCCTCAACGCCCGCTGCCATCGTTCGGCATCGACTACGCGCAATATCTCTGGCCGAAAGTCGGCAGCCAGTATCAGATTCCCTATATCATCGGCTCCGGATCGGGCAATCTCACGAACCTCAACGCCGCGATCACTCGGTTCAACAACACGTTCTCCAACATCCAGTTCGTCGCCCGCTCCACGCAGACCGACTACGTGAATTTTTATTTCGATCCCAACAACAACAGCGGCCAATGCGAAGCCATCGTCGGCCGCGCCGGAGGCGAGCAGCAAGTCGGAGGCGCGGGCGGATCATTCACTCCCTGCGCCATCGGAACCATCCTCCACGAAATGGGACACACCGTCGGACTCTGGCACGAGCAGTCGCGCCCCGACCGCAACGATTACGTCTCTGTCAATTACGGGAACCTGATCAAAGGCTCGATCTCAAACTTCAGTCAGATCTTCGACAACGCGCAAACCTTCGGCACATACTTCGACTACGCCTCGATCATGGAATATCCGGCCTTCTCCTTCTCGCGCAATGGAGGACCGGCTATCGAATCCATCCCTGCAGGAATTCCGTTATCGAATTTGAACGGTTACACCGCCGCCGACATCGACGGCATCGAGCGCCTCTACGGGAACGCTCCCACGGCCATCACCATCACCAGCAATCCTCCGGGATTGCAAGTCATCGTCGACGGCGCCACCGTAACCACGCCGCAGGTCTATAACTGGCCGACGTATTCCACTCACACCGTCGATATCCCGAGCGGCGTGCAGAGCCAGTCCGGCATGATCGTCAACAGCACGCAAGCTACAACTTTCTACTACACCTACGGTCGCTGGAACGACGCCACCGCCTCCAGCCACACCATAACCGTCCTTCCCGGCAACGGAGAAACTGCCACACCCGCCACCTCTCCCGCCGTGACCACGTACAGTGCAAACTTCATTCAACTCGTGCCCTACGCTGCAACGATTTATCCTACCGGCGCCGGAACCGTTACACCTTCGCCCGCGCCGCAAAGTTATTCCGGATCTTCGTTGCTCTTCTACACCGCCCGCCAGCCGGTCACCCTCACTGCCGCTGCCAACTCCGGGCAGAATTTCTACGAGTTCAACAACGCTCCCTTCTGGCTTCCCGGCGGCCTCGGCGCGAATCCAAAACCTTTCTACGTCCCTGACACCGGACTCACCGTCAACACCACCGTCGAGTTCTCCAATACTCCGGTCTATACGGTGAACGTGAGCCCGAACGCTTTCAGCTCGAATCTCTACATCTACGGCGACAACGGATTCTCTTACGCGCCCAAGAATTTTTCGTCCTTCTACGATTCCGGCTGGACTGCCAGCAGCGTGCACAATCTCGCCGTCGATCCGCTTGAATATCCTTACAGCTCGAACAGCCGTTACCGCTTCAGCAGTTGGAGCGACGGCACTACCACAACCACTGACAGCGTGACTCTGCCCGCCACCAGTGCCACCTACACCGCGAATCTCACGCCCGAGTTTTATGTCACCGATTACGCCAACGAATCCTGCGGAGGCTCCATTAACGTCAGCCCCACTTCGCCGACTGGAGACGGCTTCTATCCTTCCGGCGACAACCTCACGTTCACCGAAACTCCCAACACCGGCTGGACTTTCACCGGGTGGCAATACGATCTCTCCGGAACCTCCAGCAGCCAACCGCTCACTATCAACGACGAAGTGCTCGCGGTCGCCGACTACAACACGACTGCCACGCCGCTCACACTCACCGGCATGAGTCCCTCAGCAGCCGTTCCCGGTGGCCCGAACTTTACGCTCACCCTCAACGGCACGGGATTCACCTCGAAGACCATCGTCTCCGTCGCCGGAACTTTTCCGGCGGTCAAATTCATCAGCTCGACACAGCTCAGCGTTACTGTCACCGCTACTCAAATCGCCAACCCCGGAGCCTTCCAGGTCTACGTAGAAAGCTTTCCCACCGGCGCCAGTTGCGCAGCCTTCGGATTTCTCCCCTTCACCGTGGCCAACGCGGCGATCGTTACGCCCACGCCGGAGAGTTTAACTTTCACCCCGCAATCGGTGGGCACAACGAGCGCGTCGAAAGCTATCACCCTGAAAAACACGAGCGCTGTTTTGGTGACCATTAATTCGATCACTACGACTGGCAGTTACGCAGTATCAAGCAACACCTGTGGCTCGAGCTTAGCCTCGGGTGCGACTTGCACGGTAAACGTAACCTTCTCCCCCTTAGTCGGCGGATCGGTCCCCGGCTCGCTCGCGATCAGCGATAGCGCGCCAGACTCGCCGCAGACGGTCGCCCTGAGCGGCACGGGGAATTTGCCGCTGACGTTCAGCCCGACAACGCTCGCGTTCGGCACGGTAGCCGTGGGCACGATTTCTGCGTCCAAGACTGTTTCCCTCACCAACAATCAATCTTCAGCGCTGACTTTCTCGACGACCGCGAGCGGCAACTATGCCATCGCTTCAACCGGAACAACTTGTACAGGATCGTTGGCTTCGAAAGCTAAGTGCAACCTGGCAGTAACATTCGCGCCGACGGCAGCCGGTGCGATCAACGGTGCGGTCACCGTCGCCGACGGGACATCGTTCAGCCCGCAACTCGTAGGCTTGTCCGGGACGGGCTCGGGAGGCGCCACCGCGCCGCTTACCTTCACACCAACCACACTAGTGTTTACCAACCAGGCTGTGGGAACAACCAGTACCGCCAAAATGGTTACAGTGAAGAACAATAGCGCGAGCGCACTCACACTCAACGCGATCACCAGCAGTGGTGAGTTTTCCGCTACCGGCAGCGGCACTAAGCCCTGTGCCGCCACGCTCAACCTGGCCGCGGGTGCGAGTTGTACGCTGAGCGTCACTTTCTCGCCTGCCTTCGGAGCCAGCGGCAGCGTCAGCGGCGCGGTCGTTATCAGCGATACAGCCTCGGTCGGTACTCAGGTTTACGACATGAAGGGAACTGCCGCGCTGCCGCTTTCATTCGCGCCCACTTCGCTCACGTTCGCCGCACAAACCGTGGGCACAACCAGCGCGGCGCAGACGGTTACTCTCACGAACAACCTCGCCGTTTCCGTGAATCCAGCGATTGCAGGGAGCGGCGGCTTCACAGCCATCTCCGGTGGAACAACACCGTGTTCGGGCACGCTGTTGGCTCATGCCAAGTGTACATTCACGGTGACGTTCACACCCAGCGCGGTGGGGACGCGCACGAGCGCCGTCACTGTCACAGACTCAGCGAATCCAAGTGTGCAAACCATGAACCTGACTGGAACCGGCCAGTAGTCCGTGTAGGGCAGGTGAGGGAGCCCGCTCCACTGCACACAAGCCTGATACACTCCCTTGCTGAGGGCTGCACCATGTCCCAGATTCGTCTCACACCCTTCTCGCGCCGCTCGTTTCTGCACCTGTCGGCGGCTGCTTCGGCCGCGGCGGTGTTTCAACCTTTCACTGAGGGCCAACACGCCGCGCGCAATCGCGGACCTTTCTCCAAGGACGCGGTACTGATCGATGCCAACGAAAATCCGCTCGGCCCCACGCAATCGGCGCGCGACGCGGTGGCTACGATCATTCCCCAGGGCGGGCGCTACTGCGACAACCTGACCGACGAACTCACCCGTACTTTCGCGAAGATCGAGGCGCTGAATCCGGATTACATTCAGGCATTTCCAGGCTCGACCGGACCGTTGGTCGGCAGTGTGCTCGCCTTCACTTCGCCGCAAAAGAGTTATGTCACTGCCGATCCTGGATTCGAAGCGGGGATGCATGCGGCGGCCACGTCCGGTGCGCGCGTCGTGAAAGTACCGTTGAGCAGGGAGTATGCGCACGACGTGAAAGGCATGCTTGCCGCCGCGCCTGACGCGGGCATGTTTTACATTTGCCTGCCAAACAATCCCACGGGGACGATCACTTCGCATTCCGACATCGAATATCTGGTCGAGAAGAAACCGAAAGATTCTATCGTTGTGGTGGATGAGGCATACATTCATCTTTCCGATGCGGTTACAACGCTCGATCTGGTGAAGGCCGGCAAGGATGTTGTCGTACTGCGAACTTTCTCCAAGGTCTACGGCATGGCGGGGCTGCGCTGCGGATTTGCCGTCGCGCGTCCTGATTTGTTGGAGCGTGTGAACGCCTATGGCGGGCTGACATTCATGCCGATCACGGCTGTGGTAGCGGCAACGGCGAGCTTGAATGACGCGCAACTGATTCCCGAACGCAAGCGCATCAATGCAAGCGTGCGCGATGAAACTTTTCAATGGCTTCAGCGCAACGGATATTTCTACATTCCGTCACAGGCCAACCATTTCATGATTGACACGAAGCGGCCGGGCAAGGACGTGCGCGCGGCGATGAAGAAGGAGAATGTCTTTATCGGACGCAGTTGGCCGGTCTGGCCAACCTATGTTCGCGTAACTGTTGGAACCCACGACGAGATGCAGCGCTTTCAGGACGCGTTCAAGAAAGTAATGACTGCGGGTTAGCACAAACTCTAGTAGATGAACTTCAGCGACAGCTGAATCTGTCTTGGAGCGTAAGCGGCGTTTGGTTTTAGGAAGTTGGTCGGAAGCTGATAGTAGCCGGGGTACGGGGCGATGTTGGCTGTGACCGAACTCTGGACAAACGTGGTTGCGTTCGCGACCAATCCATTCGAGGTAAGGCTCACGCGCTGGTTATCGCGATTGAGCAGGTTGAAGGATTCGACGACCAGATTGAGTTTGTACTTGTCTGTGTTGCGCAGTTGGCGCGTGACCCGCAGATCGGTGGTGGCGTAGTCGGGGCCGGTGAAGGCGTTGCGGCTGTAGCCGGGGAGGCGGTCGTTGAGATCGTTGCCGTCCTGATTGGGATCGCCGGAGACAGTCGCGTTGACGGGGCGTCCACTGCCGTAGTTCACCACGCTCGAGAACTTCCAATCGTTGAAGAGATACCCGAGAAATTCCTGGCCGCGGTGGAAGAGGTGAGGCTCGACAGAAAAGGCGGCAACCAGGCGATGACGTTGATCGGTGACGCTGGGCCCGCGCTCGGCCGTCGGATCGTAGGAGTTCTGTACCGTCGCAGGCTGGCCTGCGACGAGCGCATCCTGTCCGTCGTCAATGGCATGTGCGTAAGTGTATGCGAGGCGCATATAGGTTCCGCGCGCGACGCGGCGGTTGATCGACAGAGTCGCGCCGTTGTAAACGCTCGACGCCGCGCTCTGGTATTCGTTGATCGCGCCAAGTTGCGCGATGGGGCGCCCGAGGGGATTGATGCAGGGCGGAAATGGGCAATCGAGCGTGCGCGAAAATTGCCAGGTCGCGAAGGAATCGACGGTGTAGTAGCCGCCGGAAAAGATGGAGCCGGTGGAATCGAAGATCGGATACGTCTGCGCCACCGGTTGCGGCAAGTTCACGTCGAGTGCGCGAATGAGATGCTCGCCGTGAACATACAGGTACGAAACGGCGACGGTGGTGTGATCGGCCACTTCTTTTTCCAGCGTGATGCTGGCCTGTTGCACGCGCGGAGTCACAAAGTTCGGCGCGAAGGCGGAGATTCTGTTGGTTACGCCCTGCGTGAATCCCGCGGGCAGAGCGCAGTTGGCGGCATAGAGTGGGCAACTGACCAGCGGATTGGGATACGTCGGAAATACCTGGTGATCGAAATATTTGGTGTTGTTCAGAAAAACCTGTTCGTCGGTGATCCCGTTTTCAGTAGCGATGGTGGAGTTATAGATCTGCGGAATACGGACGTAGAACAATCCGTATCCCGCTCGCACCACGAGCGGGCGCTTGTCGCCGAAAGAGTAGGCAAGTCCGGCGCGGGGGGCAAAGTTGTAAGGCTGATAAGGGACCTTCCCCGCCGGCGGAAATAGTGGATTGGCAAGAAGTCCCTTGGTCGTGAATGTTTGCACGTCCCAGCGCACACCAAGATTCACCGCCAAATGGTTGGTCACACGAATCGTATCCTGCGCGAAGGCCGCGAACTCTCCAGTGTCGGGATGCGATGCGGCGCTGCCGAAATTCTGCAAGTAGTAATGCGGCGTCTCGTGAGCGTAGGCGCGGAGGGGAGTGAGTTGAAGTCCGGCTTCCATGGGCTGGAAGGTAAAGGGATCGACCTTTATCGGATAGAAGAGGTATTCGCCGCTCTGTTGACTGGGGAAATAGTCGTAGATCCAGGTTGCCAGGACGTCACCGCCGAACTTCCACGAATTGCGGCCGCCCTCGACGCTGATGGTTTCAGCGAGGTGCAGACGATGCTCACGGGTCTGCCGCGGCAGCAGGTTTGATCGGCCAACGCCGTCAAGAATCGTCGGAATCTTCACCAACACGTCGCTGCTATTGGTGTAAGACTGTTGCAGATCGCGCGAGAACTGCGCGCGAAGGTTATTGGTCCAACGCGGCGACAGGCTGGAGGTGAGCGTCAGCGCTCCGGTTTCGGTCGCAACCAATTCTTCGCCGTTATCGCTGATCGAGTCGTAGGTGACAGGACTGGCGGGATCGAGAAAGACGTTGTTCGATCCCCAGTAGCGGGTGGTGTTCACGCGCAGCGCGAGCTGATGCCGACGAGTGAGGTTAATGTCGAGCTTGGCGTAGGAAGAGTTGCCGATCTGCGCGGCAGGATACTCTCCGGCGAGAGAAGTGAGTTGCGCGGCGGCGGCGAAGACGAGAGCTTGATCGTTGGCCTCATAGTCTCCTGGAGTGGCGGGACCGAGGCCTGGCAGGGGAACGACTTGCGAGCTGCCGTTCAGAAATTCCACAACGTTGGGAACATGAAAAATGTGCTGATCGAATCCCGCGAAGAAGAAAACTTTGTTGCGCTTGAGGGGGCCACCGATGGTGCCTCCCATTTGCTGCTGACGATTGTGTGGTTTGAAGGCGAGAAAAGGATTGGCCGCTCCCATCGAGCTATCGCGGAAAAAGTAGAACGCGGTTCCGTGCACATGATTCGATCCGGACTTGGTAACGACATTGACAACTGCGCCGCCGGAGCGGCCAAGTTCCGCGCCGTAGGAGTTTGACGAGACGCGGAACTCCTGCACCACTTCGGTCGAAAACTGATAAGGTGCGCGATAACGTCCGCGGGCCTGCGCGAAGAAGGCGTTGTTGTAGTCGCCGCCATCGACCAGGAAACTATTTTGAAATCCGCGAATGCCTCCAAAAGATAAGTCGCCATTGGTCGCAGAGGTTAAGCTGCGCGGATCCTGCGTAACTCCGGGCGAGAACAGCGCCAGGTCGGAGAAGCGGCGACCGTCGAGGGGAATATCGGCGAGAGCGCGTTCGTCGAGCAGAGTCGAGACGGCGCTGGACTTGGTGTCGACGAGGCCGGGTTCGCTGGTGACCGTGACACTCTCCTGTGCGCCCGCAACGGTCAGGCGGAATTCCAGTTCGGCGTCGCCGCCGACATCGACGTGCAACTGCGGCGTAATCTGCGGCGACATTCCGGTGGCAGTAGCGCGGGCCGAGTAGTCGCCCGGCGGAAGCAGATCGAAAGCAAATCGCCCCTCGGCATCGCTGACCGCCGTGAGACGCGCCGCCGTAGCACTATTCACGATGACGATGGAGGCTTGCGCGATGCGGCTGCCGGAGGCGTCGACTACCGTTCCCCGGATCGAGCCGGTGGCAGTGTCTTGCGCCGTCAGGCGCGCCGGGTGAGCCATCATGATAACGAAAAGCATCATGACAAAAAGATGCGGAATCAGAAGAGAAGTACGCGTCGAAAACATAGACGAGGCCGCCCCTGCGTGTGAGAGATAGGCTCGGAGGGCATCCGGCGCGCGTTAACCGGACGCGAGGCGGAAACTCCGTGGAGCAAGGACGGCCGCGTACCCTAGTAATACGCAGACGCTTCCTCCACGGATAAAGGAGAAACAGGAGTGGTATAGCATGCGAGCCGGAGCAAAGGCTGTGACGGCCGCAAGTATTTTTCAGAATGCTTCCCGGAGTGGGAATGCGACGGGAAACAAGAAGCGACGCAGCGCGAACGCTGCGTCGCCCTCTTCGCGAGTAAGTCGGGTTAGTTGACTTGATCGTCTTCCTGGCGCCACAGTGACAAGCCACGCGATCCTTGAGCCAACATCGCGAGAGTGCCCGGTTGCAGTAGCGGCAGCGGAACCGAATCTACGTCCGCGCTCAAGACGGGGCCGTGCGCCTTGCCGGTGTCGATGGATTTGTTCGGGACGGTTTCATAGGCGTATCCATTGAGAACCGTTGTTTGGCCCACTGTGACGTGCGCCCAGCCGTAGTGCGTTTGTCCGTTGACAACGAACTTCAATCCCAGAAAGGCTCCGCGATGGAGGGCGTTCCAGGGACAGTGCTCGGTGGCCCCGCGGGTGTAGCTGCCCGAGGCCTGCCACAGCGGGAGATAATGCTGTTGGAAGGCCGCACCGGGCCCCACCTTGACCCCGGGCGGCAAGGCAGCTGCACACTCCCATCCCTTGGCACTGAGAATCCCCCAAATCTGGTTTGCCGCCTGCGCCGGATAGAGCATGAGAGCCGACGCAAATGCTCCTTCCGGATGGCGGGCGAAGCCGCCGACGCCCAAGTAGAAAGAGAAATCGGGAATCCCGTCGTTGTTAAGGTCGAGGTTCACGGCGCCTTGATTGGCGACAATGGTTACGTTCGCCGCCGTGTAAACGATTTTGGCCTCGGCGGATTGTGGGGCGAACAGCCCGATACCGGCGGCTGTGGCTGCGGCAGCATAAGCCGCCAAGTGTTGATCGAGGTTGGAAGTGAGGCGGGCACGGACTCGCCCTTCAGTCCGCTTTGAGCCGAAAACCGTGTTTAGCATCGTGATCCTCCGGAATAGTGGTGCGTTTCGGATTCGGGGCTTTGTCGAACCGCGCTAGTTCGACGACAGTTCTTCCGGCCTTCGCCAGAGTGGTAGAGCTTCAGCACCGCGAGCCAGCAGACCCAGGGTCGCGGGTTCGGTCTTCAACGGAATCTGACTCGAGGAGGTGGAGACCGGGTAGGGTGCCTTGCTCGTTAGGATGGGCTGGTTGGGAACGGTCTCGTAGGCGTATCCGTCGAGCATCGCTCGGTTGTGATAAACGTGGCTCACGTGCGCCCAACCGTAGTGAGTTTGCCCGTTGATTGCGAACTTGAGACCGAGAAAGGCGCCCTGAGTAGCTTTCGCAAACTTACAGCGATACACGGTCGAATATGCGCTGCCACCTGACCCCGCAAGCAGGACCGAGTTGGCATGGAATGGCGCACCTGGCCCGACTTTCACCCCCAGAGGCAAGGCTGCGGCGCATGCGGTTCCCTGGCTGCTCTGTCCCCAAGCCTCATTTCCAGCCTTGGATGGTCTTAGTGCGAGATCGTCGTTATGGTATCCGAGAGGAGGCGCCAGTGGCTTTCGTGGGCCGTACGTATAGAAATAGAACGCAAAATCGGGCAGACCATCATTGTTAAGGTCCAGGTTGAAGGTCGTATTTGTAGGGATAACGACGTGCGCGGCGGTGTAGACAACCTTAGCTTCCGCGGACGGAGAGGCGGCGAGCAAGCCTACACCTGCGGCGGTCGCGGCTGCCGCATAGGCGAACAGCTGCTTATCGATGGTTGGGGCGAGTCGTTTGTGGGCTGGCGGAGGAGTGAGGGTCACACGGGCGAGGTCGGACATAGCGTCTCCTTAAGTAATTGTGCGAGCAGAATCTTTACCCAGGAAGGCTGGGATGAGGGAGGCAGCAATTTTGCCGCGATTCCGGGCGGTTGTCAATGTGAAGATGTTTGCAGTCAGGGGGAGTGTCGACTGCGGTGGCATCGTGAGTTCCCTTCCGCCACTTACGCCGACCCGCGCTGTCGTGTTATTTTCAAGTTCCTGCCCAAATCCATGATTCGATTCTATAAAGGTGTGCGGCCAACGATTCCGCCGACTTGTTACGTGGACGAGTCGGCACAGATTATTGGCGACGTAGTCCTCGGGGAACATGCTTCCGTGTGGATGAACGCCGTCGTCCGCGGGGACGTGCACGAGATTCGCATCGGGGCGCACTCGAATGTGCAGGACAACTGCGTGCTGCACGGGATGCTGGGGCTGTACGGCGTGTATCTGGGCGAATACGTCACGGTGGGACATTCGGTGACGCTGCACGGGTGCGTGATTGAGGATCGGTGCCTGATCGGCATGGGGTCGATCATTTTGAATGGCGCGAAGATTGGCGCAGGATCGATTATTGCGGCGGGGACTCTAATCCCGGAGAAGACCGTGGTTGAGCCGGGATCGTTGTGGATGGGGTCTCCGGGGAAGTTTCGGCGGAAGTTGGAAGAGAAGGATTATGAGGCGATCATGCGATATGCGCGGAATTATTTGGGGTACAAAGAGGATTATTTACGGGAGCGGTGACGCGTAGTGGCATCGGTCGAGTGCGAGTTCAGGCCGCCCCGGAGGGGCGTCTGATAATAGCCCGGCGTTTTACCGCCGGGTAGGCGGCGAATAAATCGCATTAGCGTCCCGTCAGGGACGCCCGAAACTGAGCGCGCGGAGTTCTCAGAAGTATTTCAGCCGTGCCTAGGGCACGGTCTCCGACCCTTGCCTTACCCGGTGTTGAAACGCCGGGCTACTACCAGGCGTCCCTCCGGGACGTAGGATTGGGAGCTGAATGATTAAAGCGGTGCGAGGGACACGTGATTTGCTGCCGTCGGAGACGGCGGTGTGGAATTTTGTGGAGTCGGTGGTGCGGGATGTCTTTCGCGCCTACAACTTCCAGGAAATTCGCACGCCGATTTTCGAGAGTACGGAATTGTTTGCGCGGGGCGTGGGAGAGGAAACCGATATTGTTTCGAAGGAGATGTTTACGTGGGAAGACCGTGGGCGGGCGGCGAGCGAGAAAGGCCAGTCTCTCACTTTGCGTCCAGAGAATACGGCTGGCGCTGTGCGCGCGTACATCGAGCACAAGCTTTGGGATCGCGGTCTGAACAAGCTTTACTACATCGGCCCCCAGTTTCGGCGGGAGCGGCCGCAGAAGGGGCGGTACCGGCAGTTTTATCAGATTGGCGCGGAGGTCATAGGGCCGACTTCGGCGGGGAGTGAGTCTCCGGCGCGCGACGCGGAGTTGCTGGAGATGCTGGCGACCTTGCTGGATCGGCTGGGCATCACGGGCTGGACACTGGAGCTGAATTCCGTCGGCACCGCGACCGACCGCACTGCGTTCAACGAGGCGCTGCGCAAGGCTTTGGACCCGGTCAAGGACAAGATGTGCGGCGACTGCCAGCGACGCGCAGTCACGAATCCTCTGCGTGTGTTTGACTGTAAAGTGCCGGAGGATCAGCCGATCATCGAGACGCTGCCTCGCATCTCGCAATTCCTCGGGGAAGATTCGCGCAAGCACTTTGACGCTGTGCAGGAGATTCTGAAGTCGGTGGACGTGCCGTTCACTCTGAACGATCGACTGGTGCGCGGGCTCGACTATTACACACGCACAGCGTTTGAGTTCACGCACGGCGCGTTGGGAGCGCAAAACGCGATTCTCGGGGGCGGGCGCTATGACGGGCTGTCGGAGGCGCTGGGCGGTCCGGCGGCTCCGGGGATTGGATTCGCCATTGGAGAAGACCGCCTCGTGATGTCGTTGCAAGAGTCGGCCTCGGCGAAGAACGTGGTGCGCACTCCGGATACCTACATAGCTCCTCTCGGAAGCGGCATGAACTCGGAGGCAGCCAAGCTGGCGCGCGAACTGCGCCATCAGGATTTAGTGGTTGAGTTGGGAGACGAGACGTTTCGGCTGAAGAAATCATTCGAGGCGGCGACCAAGATCGGAGCGAAGTATATTTTGATCGTAGGCGAAAATGAAGTGAAGGCCGAGTCGTTCGCCTTGAAGAACCTGGCGACGGGCGAGCAGGTTTCGGTAGCCCGCGGAGAGTTAGCCCAGAGGATTCGAGAGTAGCCAGCACAATTTGGCAGTGGTATGGGTCTGTCCGTTGGCCGGCTACCTGGGAGCGGTCACCGCGAGGCCGGAATTTCTTTTTGCCTTAGTTCCTTTATCACTACGCCTCCGAGCCTGAAATAGAAGAGGGGAACAAGGAAAATAACTGCGAAACACAGGGGCACTACGACCCGCTGCGGCGCAAGGTCGAACTTCCCCTGCCCACTCCAATAAAGGAAGAGAGGAGCAAACGTGACGGAAACGCCCTGCAACATCGAAACAATGAAGAAGAGCGGCGAACGGGCGATCTTCACCCAGCGCGAATCTATCTCGATGGTCACTTTGCTCATAGACACCTCTGGGGCAGAAACTCCGCATGGCCGAGCTAACGGACTTGGCGCTCGACGGCTGCCTGCGAAGATATTGAAATCCGAATGCAACTGGCGACGTTCAAGGTACCATATTAGCCTTGCCTGAGCTGGGCTTCGCGGCAGCTCGAATTGAGATTCACGAGATCGTTTAGTGAAGGAGGATCGTGCTTATGCGCTACCGTTCGGCAGGCTGCGCCGTCTTTATAGTGATGATTGGGATGCTGGCTTACGGTCAGAAAAGCGCGCCTGAAAGACCGCTAACTGCGAGCGACCAAGCCGCCATGTCAGCCGAGAAAGACTTTATATCGGCTGAGAAAAAAGGCGACGCGGCTTACTTCAAGCGCACGCTGGCGGACGATTTTTCCTTCGTCCCCTTCGACGGCCAACTTTACGAGCGCCAGGATTTTTTCGACCAATCCTCTGACGGCGGACTGAACTTGCAGGCCTACAACATGAAGGTGGTCCCAGTGGCCGAGGGCGCGGAGATCGTGACCTACGACGCGATCGTCCGGGTTCCTCCGGCGGAAGATCAGGGACCGCCGCCACGCTATCAGCACGTCAGTTCGACCTGGGTGAAACAAGGTGACGCGTGGAAGCTGAAGTTTCAGCAGATGACGCCATCGCACTGGGGCGATTGGTAGACGACAGATTTGGTAACAGATTGGTAAGAAAACGACCAGTAGAAAACGGTTGACCACGAACGCGCGACAGGCCTACCATCGGCGGGCCCGAGGTGAGGACCCAAGGTGAGGATATGAAGCGAACAGGAATCATTCTCGCGATGTGCCTGACGTTAAGCGCGGCCGCGGTGGCGCAGAGTGAGCCACCGAAGCCAGGACCCGAGCACAAGAAACTAGACGCGTTCGCCGGCACCTGGACCCTTGAGGGAGACATAAAAGCTGGCGCGATGGGCCAAGGCGGCAAGATGACCGAGCACGAGAAGTGCGAGTGGATGGAGGGCGGATTTTTCCTGGTCTGCCACTCCGACTTTAAGAGCGAATCCATGGGCAGTGGCTCGGGCATTTCGGTGATGGGATACTCCAGCGATGATAAGGTTTATACCTATCGCGAGTTCAACAGCTACGGCGAGTTCGAGGACTCCAGGGGCACGCTCGACGGCGACACATGGACATGGACAGGCGAAGAGAAAGTTGGCGGAATGAGTATCAAGGGCCGCTTCATCATGAAGATTACTTCGCCGGCGGCCTACAACTTCAGCTACGAGATGTCGCAGGACGGGACAAAGTACAACACCGTAATGGACGGCAAGGCCACCAAGGCAAAATGAAGCGTCCGGCTTGCGGCGAAAGCGCATCTGACAATTGTCATGCCGCGCGGCTGATGAAGTTCACTGGGCAGGACTTGTCAATCCCGCTATGGTTGGAAAGAAGTTCGGAATCCTAAGGAGAACAGCGCAATGATCCGTAAGGCAACTTTTGTTACCGCTCTCATGATGCTCGCGGTTTCATCGTGGGGTCAGATGGGCGGCAAGCCGGGTCCTGAAGTCAAAAAGCTCGACTACTTTCTCGGAACCTGGACTACCGAAGGAACAATCGGGCAAGGTCCGTGGGGTGCCGGCGGTAAATTCAGCTCAACTGACACGACGGAATGGATGAATGGCGATTTCTTCCTGATCGGCCATGGCGATTTCAAGATGCCTCCTGAAGTCGGGGGCGAGGGCAAAGAGACGTCCATCATGGGATATGACACGACGCAGAATGTGTATACCCGTGACGGCTTCAACAGCCAGGGCCAGCACGAATCGTCGAAGGGCACACTCACCGGCGACACATGGACCTTCAATAGCGAGGCGAACTACGGCGGCACTGACGTGAAGCAACGGTTCACAATCAAGGTCGTGTCGCCTACCAGCTACACGATGAAGTTCGAGGTATCCATCGATGGCACCAACTGGCTCACGTTCATGGAAGGTAAAGCCATGAAGAAGTAGCTTTCGGGCATTTCGTGCGAAAAGGGCTCCAGCGGCAGGGTTGGAGCTCTTTATTTGCTGAACAGAGCGTTCTGATACTGCCTCTGCACTCCCCTTCACCGTTTATAATTCTGGATTCGGCATTCCACCACATTCTTACTGTAAGGACTCAACTTGCTCGATTATCTAGGCGATTTACGACGCACGCACATGTGTGGGGCGCTGCGCCCTTCCGACTCCGGCAAAAAAGCCGTGCTCATGGGCTGGGTCAACAAGCGGCGCGACCACGGCAATCTGCTCTTCATCGATCTGCGCGACCGCACAGGCGTGACCCAGGTCGTGATCAACGTCGAGCGCGACGCGGCAATTCACGAGAAGGCTGGAAGTCTGCGCAATGAATATGTGATCGCCGTGACCGGCACCGTGAAGCTGCGCGATCCGAATACCGTGAACAAGAACATGCCCACCGGAGAAATCGAGCTGGTGGCAGACGAGTTGCGGATTCTGAACGAGTCGAAGCTGCCGCCGTTTCTGCCGTCAGATACTGCGCTGACCAATGAAGAGACGCGGCTGAAATACCGCTACATCGATCTGCGGCGCGACGCGATGCAGTTCAACATTGAGACGCGGCACAAAGTGGCGAAGGCGATCCGCGACTATCTTTCGGCGCAGGGATTTTTTGAGATCGAAACTCCGTTCATGACGCGGTCGACTCCTGAGGGCGCGCGCGATTATCTGGTGCCGAGCCGGGTTCAGCCTGGGACGTTTTATGCGCTGCCGCAATCTCCGCAACTTTTCAAACAGATTCTGATGATTTCGGGCTTCGATAAATATTTTCAGATCGTACGGTGCTTCCGCGACGAAGACCTGCGCGCCGATCGGCAGCCGGAGTTTACGCAGATCGATCTGGAGATGACGTATCCGCAGCCAGAGCGCGTATGGGAAGTGGTGGAAGGCTTTCTAGTAGCGGCGTTCGCGGCGGCTGGTTTCCAGATCGCGCCGCCGTTTGTGCGGATGGATTATGACGAGGCGATCCGGTTGTATGGCATCGACAAGCCGGACCTGCGGCTGCCGGCTTTTACTGACGTCAAGGAGTGCTTCTCGCCGCAGAATTTGACGCAGTTGGTGTTGAATGCGAACTTGCCGGTGGTTGCGGTTCGTATTCCGAAAGTTGGTGAGTTGTCACGGGCAGAACGGGATGCGATCAAGCCGATGTTTATTGCCAAGGGCGGCGCCAAGATGTTCGAAGACTTCAAGCGCATCGAGAAGAATTTTCCGGAGCCGGCGGCGAAGATTGCAGCCAAGGTTGGGATGGATGCTGGCGATCTGATCGTGATCGTCGCGGGATCGGCGCAAACCGGAGAACAGACGGCGCTTCCAAGCAACCGCAAAGTCACACCGCAGGAATTGGCGATTTATGCGTCGGCGGGATTATTGCGTCTGGCGCTGGCGCAAAAATATGCCGAGAAGCACGGCATCTTCAAGAAGACTGGCGACGCACAAAAAGATTTTCGCTTCCTGTGGGTCACGAACTTTCCCATGTTCGAGTGGGATGAGGGCGACAAGCGCTGGAACGCGGCGCATCATCCGTTTACGTCGCCGCATGAAGAAGACATGCCGAAGCTGGAGACTGGCGTGGAGTCGGTGAGCGATCCGCACTCGGAGCTGAGTTCGGTGCGCGCCCTGGCTTATGACGTGGTGCTCAATGGCACGGAGTTGGGCTCGGGGTCGATTCGTATTCATCGGCAAGACGTGCAGAGCAGAATCTTCCGTGCCTTGGGAATGACGGAAGAAGAGGCACGGGCACGCTTTGGATTTTTCCTTGAAGCGCTGGAATATGGCACGCCTCCGCATGGAGGAATTGCACTGGGACTTGATCGCATCGTGATGATCCTGACGGGCGCGGAGAGCCTGCGCGAGGTGATTCCCTTCCCTAAAACTGCGCGCGCAGTGGATTTGATGGTGGATGCGCCGACGCCGGTGGGAGAGAAACAGTTGCGGGAGTTGGGAATCCAAGTGAAGCGGTCCTAGCAACAAGTGGCAGCAATTTGAATATCGACATGCAAAAACTTATCCGATCTCCATTAATTCTCTCCGCGATTGCTTGCGTCGCGATCGCATCCTCAGCGCAGGTACAGCAGGCCAGCGGCGATCAATCCTCCGAGGTGGTCGAGCAGGGGAAGTTCACGCTGCACAAGTTTGAGCAGGCGATTGGGGAGGAGACTTATGAGATCAAGCACGACGGCGATTCGCTGGCCGTCAAGGTTGATTTCAAGTTCACCGACCGCGGCAGTCCCGTTCCGCTCTCGGTGAGTTTTCGTGGAGCGCAGGATTTGACTCCGCGGTCATTTGAAATCAAGGGCAATACCGCGCGTGCGGTTTCGATTGATCAGGCACTGACGGTCGAAGGCGGCAGCGTGAAGCTCCGCACGCGAGATAAACAGAGTGAAACTATGCTGCCCTCGGGGCCGTTTTTTACGATTGCAGGATATGCGCCCGCGACTATGCAGATGCTGATGGTCCGCTATTGGGCAACGCATGGATCGCCGGCACAGTTGGCGACGTTGCCGAGCGGCAACGTGAAAGTCGAACCGCGCGGACAGGACACGATTCATGTAGGAACGAAGGACGAGAAGCTCGATCGCTTCACCGTCGAGGGGCTGATTTGGGGGCGAGAGACGCTTTGGTTCGATGCGAATCGCAACCTGGTCGCTGAGGTCTCGACCGACGCGGAGTTCGATCACTTTGAAGCGATCCGCGAAGGCTATGAAAGCGCGCTGGGAGATTTTGTAGGCAGGGCCGGTTCCGACGGCATGAGTGCGCTCGCCGATATTTCGAAAGGAATTTCGGGCAGCCGGTCTGCGACGCTGGCAATCGTGGGCGGGACGTTGATTGACGGAACTGGTGCGGCCGCGGTGCCGGATGCCGCCGTCATCATCCACAACGGGCGTATCGTTGCGGTTGGGCCGCGATCGAAAGTAAAGATTCCCAAGCACGCGACTGTTATCGATGCACGCGGCAAATCGATTCTGCCGGGGCTGTGGGATATGCACGCACACTTCGAGCAAGTCGAGTGGGGGCCGATCTATCTTGCGGCGGGTGTCACTACGGTACGCGATTGCGGCAATGAGTTCGAATTTATTACCGCCGTGCGCGATGCCATTCTGCAGGGGCGCGGGCTTGGTCCGCGATTGTTGCTCGCTGGAATCGTCGACGGTACAGGCCCGTTGACCATCGGCGTGGAGCGCGTGGATACGCCGGAGCAGGCGCGCATGTGGACCGACCGCTACCATGACGCCGGCTTTCAGCAGATGAAGATTTATAGCTCGGTCAAGCTGGAAGAAGTGAAAGTAGTCGCCGACGAAGCGCACCGGCTGGGCATGACGGTGACGGGACACGTGCCGCAAGGGCTTGATGCCTATCAGGTGATCGACGCCGGACAAGATCAAATCAACCACATCGGCTACATTGCCAGCATCATGAGGGCGACGCTGCCTGCCAACGCGACGCGCGCGGACCGAATGAACGCGGTGGCGAACATGGATTTCAATTCGCCAGAAGCTCAGAAGGCACTGGAATTCCTAAAGGCTCATCACACGGTCGTTGATCCGACCATGGCGCTCGACGAATTCTTTACTGCAACCTCGGCTAAGCCTCCAGCCAGCTTTGAACCAGGCGTGAACAAGGTCGCGCCCGAACTGGCGGAGCAACTCACCGACGTCGCACCGCCCACGGATCGATCTGCGCTGACGGAAAAGGTCTTTGAAAAAGACCTGGAGATTGTAGGGACTTTACACAAGGCAGCAATCCCTATCGTTGCGGGGACCGATCAGACCGTGCCCGGCCACAGCCTGCATCGCGAGATCGAACTTTACGTGCAGGCGGGATTCACTCCGCTGGAGGCCATTCAGGCCGCGACGCTCGTGCCTGCGCGAGTGATGGGACTCGATAAGGAATCTGGAACTGTCGAAAAAGGAAAGCGTGCCGACATAATTCTTGTGGATGGAAATCCGCTCGATGATATCCACAACATTCGCAAGGTCGAGTATGTGATCACGAACGGCGCGATGTATCACACCGCGGAGTTGTGGCAGAGTGTCGGATTTAGACCGTGATTTGACCTCTAGAACGGGTGTACAATTTGGCTCGTCCCCCTGCGGGCTGACCTCCAGCCCTTAGAAGTCCTGATCGAACCTGCCGCCGTCTAAAGGAGCAATCGTTATGCGACACCTACGCCTCTCTCTCAGGGAAACCTCTTTGGCTATTCTGATTGGAATTCTCACGCTTTCCACCGCGGCAGTGTCCACCGCATCGGAAGCGGTGCTGCACAGCTTTCAGAGCACAAACGACGGATTCGAGCCGCACACCGGCCTGGTCGCAGATCGGGCGGGCAATCTTTATGGCACAACATTCTGGGGTGGCACCGAAGACTGGGGAACGGTTTTCCAACTTTCTCCGCCGGCAGTCAAGGGCGGCGCATGGACGGAAACAAATCTGCACTCTTTTGTCCTCACGGATGGAGCCGGCCCGTCGGGCGGATTGATCCTCGACTCAAGCGGTAATGTTTACGGCACGACGTGGCTCGGCGGGCCGGCTGCAGGCGGAGTGGTTTTCGAGCTTTCTCCCCCGGCGAACGGCGGGGAATGGACGGAGACCATCCTGTATGACTTCAGCGGAGTCAATGGTGGAAATTCTCCGGAAGCCAGTCTTGCGTTCGACAAGGCAGGGAATCTCTATGGCACCACGTCAACGGGCGGCGTGGGAGGCTGCATCGGAGGATGCGGAGTTGTATTCCAGCTTCAGCCAGCTTCGCAGGGGAGCATGTGGACAGAGAATGTGTTGTACACCTTCCCCGGCAGTCAGAACACGGGCGGCGGGACACGAGCTGGCGTGACCATTAACGGGGGCAAAGTCTATGGCACATCTGTTATCACTGGATCGAATGCCGGAACGGTTTTCCGGCTAACTCCGCCAGCGAAGCTGGGTGGAACGTGGAAGCACGATGTTCTGTACACCTTCCTGGGCGGGAGCAGCGATGGAGCGAATCCGTGGTCGAATGTTGTGTTCGACCCAAAGGGTAACTTGTACGGCGCCACGCAGCTTGGCGGCGTTGGCAATTGCGTCGGGGAAACCTGCGGGACGATATACAAGTTGACGCCTTCGGCGAGCCTTCCGTGGACCGAGACGATTCTCTATACTTTTGCGGGCGGCAGCGATGGGGGAGAACCAACTAGCTCGGTGATCTTCGACAAAGCGGGCAATCTTTTCGGAGCCGCCGGACTGGGTGGCGACTTTACTTGTTCGACCGATGGTTGCGGAACCATTTTCAAGTTGACTCCGCCTGCAAATGGGACCGGAACCTGGACTAAGACTACAGTTCACGCTTTTTCAGGTGGCAGGGATGGAACCGGCGCCGTCGGAAACATGACGTTCGGACTGGGTGGCTTATTCTACGGCGCTACATTCGCCGGCGGAACGGGTAGCTGCACTCTGGGATGCGGGGTCGTCTTTTCGACCACGCACTAACCTGGCCGGCAACTTTCAGCAAAGCGCTGCACTCGACGTTTTGCCTTCCGCCTATGCTAGTCTGCATGGCATGGCGGAAGGCACTATTCCTCATCCAGACAGCGTTCCCGCAACCAAGCATTTCTTAAGCGATCGAGTCGGATATTTTACCGAATCCGTCATTCGCGAGATGACGCGCCAAGCAATGCTCTACGGCGCCGTCAATCTGGCGCAGGGCTTTCCTGACTTCCCTGCCCCCGCAGAGATCAAGCAGGCCGCGCAGCAGGCGGTCGCGGCGGACGTGAATCAGTATGCAATTACCTGGGGCGCGAAGAATCTGCGCCATGCAATCGCTCGCCAGATGGGCGTGTGGCAAGGGATTTCGGTCGATCCGGAAAAAGAGATTACGGTTTGCTGCGGTTCGACCGAGGCAATGATTTCTACTTTACTTGCGGTGTGCAACGCGGGCGATGAAGTCGTGATCTTCGAGCCCTTCTACGAGAACTACGGGCCCGACGCCGTACTGAGCGGGGCGAAACCGAAATTTGTAAAGTTGCGTCCGCCCGTTAACGACGGCGGCGAGTGGACATTTGATGAAAAAGAGTTGCGGCAGGCCTTCGACAGAAATACGAAGGCTATCATTCTCAATACGCCGAATAACCCTACGGGCAAAGTGTTCACGCGATCTGAACTGGAACTGATCCGCGACCTGTGCGTGGAGTTCGATGTGCTCGCGATCACGGACGAGATTTACGAGCACATTCTTTACGACGGTACCGAGCACATATCGATGGTATCGCTCGAAGGGATGCGTGAGCGCACCGTCACCATCAACGGCATGTCGAAGACGTACTCGGTCACCGGATGGCGCGTGGGCTGGGCGGTCGCGCCGGAGAAGATTACAAATGCGATCCGCAAGGTACATGACTTCCTGACCGTTGGCGCGCCTGCGCCGTTGCAGGAGGCGGGTGCGGCGGCTCTGAGTTTGCCGCCGGAATATTATGTGAAGCTGGCGGAAGGATATCGCGTGCGGCGCGATCGTCTCATGCCCATTCTAACCGCTGCGGGGTTTAAGTGTTTTCGCCCGCGCGGTGCGTACTACGTCATGACGGATATTTCCGCATTCGGATGTGACAACGACGTTTTATTTTCGAAGTATCTTGTGCAGGAAATCGGCGTGGCATGTGTGCCGGGTTCGAGTTTCTATCGCGATCCGCGGGATGGGGCGCGGCAGGTGCGGTTCGCGTTCTGCAAGAAGCCGGAGACACTGGATGCGGCGGCGGAAAAGTTAGGGAAACTTCGGCGCTGATTTCGTTATCGCTCACGCTACAAACAGAACCGAACAGCAGGTTCCTCGACTCCGCCGTCGCTGACGCTCCGGCTGTGCTCGGAATGACAGAGCTTCGTAGGTCCCCGGTCTATTTCGTGATTACGCCGCAAGCCACGCGGTCTCCGGAACTGCCCGACGGGTCGGTCTTGTAGTCGTCGGCTTTGGCGTGGACCACGATCGCGCTGCCGCCGTTGCCGAGCAGAGAGTGCGGACCGTCTTTGAGTGTCGCGTCGGCGTCTTCCATTTTGACCTTGGCCTTGCCGTCGGCGCCGACCGTGAAGTTCTTCATATCTCCGGCGTGATGGCCGTCGGGGTTATCGAAGCCATGCTTCTTGTTTTCGGGATTGAAATGTCCGCCCGCTGATTTGAAATCCGGACCTTCGCACTTGGGAACCTGGTGGAAGTGGATGGCATGCTCTCCGGGAGCGAGGTCGTGAAGGCGAAGTTCGAGTGCGACACCGGGGCCTTGATCCCAAATGATTACGTCGCCAACGGGTTTGCCTTGAGCGTCCTTGAGTTCGACTTTGGTTTTGGCCGCGCTGCTGGACGATAGGGTCATGACTGCAAGGAACAATCCAAAGGTGAGATAGGCGAGGTGTTTCATGAGATCGAGCCTCCTGGCAGCAGGGATTATAAGACAAAACTTCGACGATTGGAGCGCCGGGAAGGAAATCGAAACCCTTGACACAGCGGGCACTGGGTTTCACTGAGGCAGGTCTGCTTTGTCCACAACCGGTGGAGTATACTGCGGGAAGTTCTGAACTCTTTATAAGGATTCGCAATCATGGCTTTGAATGCGGTGGAACAGGTGACGGGGCAGGTTCCGGCGGACGATTTTCAGGCGCTGGAAGAGAAAGTTTATCGCACCATAGAAATGTACAAGGCGGCGCGGCAAGCGCAGTCCGTGGCCGAGCGTGACACGCAGCGCTTGCGGCAGCAACTGGAAGATCGCGAAGAAGAATTAGTTACGCTGCGGCGCGATATTGTGCAACTAAAGAAAGAGCGCGAAGAAATCCGGGTCCGGGTCGAGAAGATGATCGATCAGATCGAGACCATGGCCGAGGCAAGCTAAGCTCGGCGGGAAGTCTTGCGACGTAGCAAGGAGCAAATCTAACTATGGCTACAGCTACGAAGAATCAAGCCATCAAAGACGTGCAGAACTCCAGCGTGCGAGTGGAGATTTTTGATCAGGCCTACAACCTGCGGGGCTCCAATCCGGAATATATTCTGAAACTGGCGGAGTATGTCGACGCCAAGATGCGCGCGGTCGCCGAGGCCACCAATACCATCGATACGGTGCGCCTGGCGGTTCTGGCGGCGCTGAATATCGCTGACGAATACCATCTTTTGCTGCAAAAACAAGACACCGGGGCAACCGATTACCAGAAGCGCGCGCATCTATTAGCAGATGCGCTGGAGGAAGTGCTGCAAGAAAACCGCAAGGCGAGCTAACCCGTCGCACGCGGTCTTATTACTCCTGGTCGCCTTCCTGGGTACACGCGCATTCGCGCAAGAAACTACTCTTCACTCTCAGTCCAACATCGTGCTCATTCCTGCACTGGTAAAAGATTCTGACGGCGGAATCGTCTACGGACTTCACGCTAAGGATTTTATCGTCGAGGACGACGGCGTTGAGCAAACCGTTCAGCTCGATGAAGCGCCGGAAGGCCAGCCCGTTTCGCTGGTGATTGCAGTGCAGCGTGGCCGGCGGGCAAGCTATGAATTTCCGCGCATGCAGGGCCTGGGGTCGATGATCGAGCCCATCATCGGCCAGGGACAGGCCCGCGTCGCTCTGGTGGAGTTCGACAGCCAGGTCGAAATCGTGCGGAACTTCACCAAAGACTCGAGCCTCATTTTCGACGACCTAAGAAACCTTCAGGCGGGAGACAACGGTGCGGCAATTCTGGATGCGGTCGATAGCGCGATCAGCCTGCTGGAGAAAGAACCAGAAAATCGTCTGCGTGTGCTGCTACTGATCAGCGAGACCCGCGACCATGGTAGCCATGTTGCCAAAGTCGAAGAGGTTGTGTCCAAGATCGGAAAGAGTAAGTCCGTCATTTATGCGCTGGCATTTTCCCCCACGCTGTCGAATATCCTGGACACGGCACGGGGTAACAATAAGAGCGAGATGCACAATGGCATCGACTTCATCGACCTCGCATATCAACTGGCGCAGGCCATGCGAAAGAACATTCCGAGCACCATCGCCGGGATGACCGGCGGCGAGTACGAACTATTTGCGACGCGGAAGAAATTCGACGGGCGCATGAGCGACTTTACGAATCATCTGCACAGCCGGTACTTATTGAACATTCAGCCGAAGAGCCCTCACGCCGGGCCGCACCAGATTCGGGTGCGATTGAGGAGCGGCGGCAGCGACTCGGTGTTGGCGCGAAGCAGTTATTGGGCCGAAGCGCAGGAAGTCACGAAGCCGGAATAAAACTTCGGCCTTATTCTTGTCTGGCGGGTCCGCGTACGGCTTCTTCGGGCGCGTCCAAAATCTCTCGCACTTTGGCGATCAACGCCGCCAGCGAGAACGGCTTGGGCAGAAACCACAGTCCTTCATCGAGCACGCCGTAGTGAACAATGGCATTGCTGGTGTAGCCGGAGACGTAGAGCACCCTGATTTTGGGGGAAATCTTCAAGACCTGATCGGCAAGCTGGCGGCCGTTCATACCAGGCATCACCACGTCGGTAACCAGCAAACGAATGTTGCGATGATTCGCCTGGCAGAGGGCGATGCCTTCCTCGGTTCCACCCGCCACCAGAACTCGGTAGCCGCAGTGGGACAAGACCGAAGAAGTCAGCTGGCGCAGTTGAGCATCGTCTTCGACCAGCAGAATGGTCTCAGTGCCGCGCTGTACGTTGGCCGGGCGCCGTTCCTCCGCCATATCTTCGGCGCGCTGATCGACTCGAGGCAGGTAAATCTTAAAAGTCGTGCCGTGATCGGGTTCGCTATAAACCCAAATGTATCCACCGCTTTGCTTCACGATGCCATATACCATCGAGAGCCCAAGGCCGGTGCCTTTACCAACTTCTTTGGTCGTGTAAAAAGGTTCGAAGATGCGGGCCTGAGTTTCCTCGCTCATGCCCTGGCCAGTATCGCTTACGGCAAGCATGACGTACCGGCCTGGCTCTGCCGGATGGTGCTCGCGGGCGTAGATGGCATCCAGTTCCACGTTCGCAGTCTCAATCGTAAGTTTGCCGCCGTGGGGCATGGCATCGCGCGCATTCAGGGCGAGATTCATCATGACCTGCTCGATCTGCCCCGGATCGGCCTTGACCGAGCCCAAATCTCGCGCCGGCACGGTAAACACCTCAACGTCTTCTCCGATAAGCCGGCGCAACATGGAATCGAGATTCATCATAATGTCGTTCAGGTCGACGACACGCGGCGAGAGCACCTGTTTGCGGCTGAAGGCCAGCAGTTGGCGAGTGATGCCAGCCGCGCGATCCGCAGCCGAGCGAATTTGCGACGTGCTGTCCGCCAGATTGCTATTCGGGGGCACGCCATCCGCCAATAGCTGGCTGTAGCCTAAGATCACAGTCAAGAGATTATTGAAGTCGTGAGCAACGCCGCCGGCTAGACGGCCGATGGCTTCCATCTTTTGCGATTGACGAAGCCTCTCTTCCAAGGCCAAGCGATCGGTTACATCCTGCGCAAGCGAGGCGGCGCCCAACACCCGACCGGAATCGTCGATCAGCGGTGTGTTGTACCACTCGCACGAAATGGTTCGCCCATTCTTGGTAACGTTGTCATTCGTACTGCGTATACCAACTTGATGACTGAGCAGGCCACGCCAAATCTTTTCGACATGTTCGCGGAACGCGGGCGGCACGATGAAGCTGGCATGTTGGCCCATCGCCTCTTCCTGGGAATATCCGAAGATGCGTTCGGCCGAAGGATTCCAGGCGGCCACACGAAATTCGATATCCCATTCGATAACCGCCAGAGGCGTATGTTCGAAATGAATGCGCAATTTCTGCTGCGACTGGCGAATCTCCTCCTCAGCGCGCTTGCGGTCGGTGATATCGCGGCAAATGCCAAGCAAGCCCATGACCTCTCCGCTGGCACCTCGATAAGGGGCCTTGGTGGCAAGGTAAGTGCGGGTCAACCCTGCGGCTGTGGCGGACTCCTCGAAGGTCTGCGGCTGGCCGGATTGCAGAACCTTGCGGTCGCGCTCCATAATGCCGTCACCCTCCGGAGTAAATAGTTCGAGGTCGCTTTTGCCGATCACTTGATCGCGGGTACGCCCGAGAAATCCAGCGCCCGCGGTATTGATCATGAGATAGCGGCCTTGGAGATCTTTCACGAAGACGGCGTCGGTCGTGCCCTCGGTGATCCCTTCCAGCAGGGAAAGATTCCTCTGCAGTTCGCGGGAACTTGTGAGCAACTGGGCCTGAACTACGAACAAGCGTCCACCGGCCGCGGCGAACGAGGCCAGGGCCAAGGTTACCGCCCAACCGAATTGCTCCTGCGAGATTCGCAGCACTAACGGAAAGACGATTGCCGGAATCAGCAACGGAGAAAACTGCCCCAGAAGCTGCATGCTGCGCGATGGGGCCTTCACGTTTTCCAGCAGGTGCGCCTCGGGGTCATCCCACGTGGCCGCAAGGACGGCCAGCAGGCAGTACACGAAGGTCCACAGAAAATCCGGCCACATCCCCTGCTGATAGTTTCCCAGGGCGAAGGCGTACAGGGTGACATTGGTCGTAATGGCGAAGACGAAAAAAAATACGGCCAGGCGCAGGAAGAACCGCCGAACCGTCCTGAACGGACTGACCAGGCCGCGGGCCAGAAAGGTCAGGGCCAAACCGGCGAAAAATGCGATCCCAATGACAAAAGCGCGATTTTCCATCACTTGTCGCGCCACCTGCCAGCGAGAGGGCACGTACACCACAGTCAATTCCAGAGCCAGCACGAGAGTGCATACCTGGACAAAGTCACAGGTGCGTAGCCAGCGGAATCCGCTATTAGGATCGCGCGGACTTAGGAACAGCGTCATCGTCGCAGGCACCGCCCACAGGAAAACCAAAACATCGCTGGGCCAGATGGTGCCCGTGGCAGCGTGGAGGTAGTCGTAATAGTAGGTGTAAAGGACTTGGCCAATGAAGGCGAGAAAGACCGAGAACGCGACCAGCCGCCAGACCCGCCTGCCGAAGGGTCCAGCGCTGCGCGACGCCTGCCAGCACATCAACCAAGCCAGCCAGGCGGAGATAGCTCCGGACCAGTCGCCCCAGAGCGAAGCCCCTGCCGAGCCGTAGTGAAGAACTAAGACAATGACGTGCGCAAGAACGAGGATGGTCGCAGCGGCCAGTGCGAACACGCGATACCGGTACATCGGTTTGGCATACCTCCGGCGAATCGCAAAATGCAGAGACGCCCTTGGGGAGCGCAAATTTGCTTCCGAGTATACATGCAGAGGAGCCGGCTGCAATCCAATTCGGGATTGGCCGTGCTGGTTCCTAATGGGGAGTGCCAGGGATTGGCGAAGCCTTAGCTTACGTCGAACATGACGGTAGGGTTACTTTGGAGCAAGCCGTCTGCCAACTATTTGCAGTCTTCCCCTTGCCAAGCGGCGCGGATTTGCCTAGCATCCGAAATGAAAGCTGGCCTGCCGGGTTGGTGATGACGGTAACCGATTTTTGAACCAATGCTGAATGAACGGGAGCTCGACTCGAACTAGGATCCGGTGTGCAACGCTCCGCCATGCGGAGATGCCTAATGGGTCTCGGGGAGTTCCCAACGTCTACCGACGGTTCATTCTCGGCCCGTCACACGGCACAGTGGGTCAGCTTGATTTTTGTTTTGGTGGTGTGTGGCTTAACTCGCAGCAGGCCTCAGAGGCTAGAGCTCGCTGATCGGCACGACTCGAGGCCGTGCCCCACTTCCGAGTCCATCCGTTAGCGGTTCTAGCCGCGCCCGACCCCTACGTATTCGAATCCCAGAGCGCGCAGGCGGGTTGAGTCCAAGAGATTCTTGGTGTCTACAATGACAGGCTTCTTCAGCAGATGCTTGATGCGATCGAAGTCGAGGGCGCGAAACTCGGGCCATGCGGTGCCCACGACCAGGGCATCCACGCCTTCGGCGGCGGCGTAGGCGTTATCGCAATAGCGCACTGATCCATTCAGCCGCGTCTTGGCGTCGGGAATGGCCACTGGATCATAGGCTCGCACGCGCGCACCCTTCGAAACCAGCGTCTCGGCCAACCTCACGGAAGATGATCCCGCGACCGAATTCGTATTCGGCTTGAACGATAGCCCCAAAATGCCTACGTCTTTATTCTCGACCGAATTCAGGGTGAGCGCGATCTTGTCGACCAATCGGTCGGCCAGAGCATGGTTCACATCGCGTGCCGCGGTCAACACTTTCAGCGAGACCCCGTTGGCTTGAGCGAGCCCGGCCAGAGAGTCCATGTCGGACTCGGCAAAGACCCCACCCATGCCCGCTCCCGGTTGTAGACAACGGGGCGCGATTTTCTTGTCGAGTCCCAGGGCGAGTGCCAGATTCACCGCATCGGCATTCACACGTTCACAAAGCGTCGCCACTTCGTTGATGAAGGAAATCTTGGTCGCCACGAAAGCTGTGGCGGCTTCGCGCACTAATTCCGCCGTCGATTGATTGGTAACGATCACCGGCACACCGCGCATGACCAGCGGATGAAAAATCTGCTTCAGCACCTGGATTGCTTCATTCGAAGTGGACCCCAGAATGAGGCGGTCGGGCCAGTTGAAATCCTCCACCGCGCAGCCGTCGGTAAAGAACATTGGCTGCGACACGATGGTACCGGCCAGCCCGGCGTCTTTCAAACTCTTCTCCAAAGCGTTCGCCGTACCCACAGGAGCCGGCGTCACAATCGTCAGAATCGGGGGCTTGGTCGCGATCCGCGCGATGCGCATCACCACGTCGTTCAGATTGTCTACGCTATCTTCCGCCAGAAAGATGACCTGCGTCTTGCGAGCAAACGACTCGATGTCAGTGGAGTAAGCCAGCCGTCCAGCACGAACGTTCCGCCGAATAATCTCTTTGAGATTCTTTTCGAAAAACGGCACGTTGCCCTGCGCCATTTCCACCATGCGCGACCGATCAGGATGACAACAGGAAACGGGCGTGCCAAAATCCGCGAGGCAGGCCGAGATCACCGTTCCCAGGTATCCCGAACCATAAACTCCGATCTGCATAGTGGGCTCCCATCGCCGGAGGCCCGCGTAAAAGCCAGCTTTTCGCGGCGGATTGCGTGGTCCGGCTACTCTGTATCTACAGGCGCAGCCGGGGGTTTACAACGCACGGGAGGGAGATGTACCTAGGGCCATGATCGCCGGTTCAGGTAACAAAGTGGCCGTTCGCCGCGCTCTAGCGCGAAACCAGACGTTTGCCGAGACGAACCTGTGCCAGGTCAACCCAGCAATTGGGCGACTCTTCGCGAACAAAGACCAAACTTTCCAGCAGGATGCGACGGCTCCCACGGTAACCTGCCCAGCGCTCGCTGGCCAGCTGGAATGCATGGCGCGCTGCGGCTTCTCCGGCCAGCTTGGCGATGGTCATATGAGGTATGTAGGGCCATTCTTCCTCGAAGGCCAGTGCCTCGATGTTCAAAATGCCGTGCAGATCGCACATGCAGGCCGCGAAGTCGACCTGGATATATACCGTTGGCGTCACCGGCGCGAAGGTGCAGACTTCACCAAGAGTTACTTCAAACGGTTCAGTTTGGCCGCAGACTTGGTCGACAACCTGCAAGGCGGAGCTTTCAGTGCCTTGCAGCATTCGGGGAGGAAGGATCGTCAGGTGCGCCGCGAGATGGGGAAGGTCGGGATGCAGCTCTCGCCGCAGACTCTCTACGAACTCTCCGGCTGGCCCATTGACGTACGCCACCAACGCATAGCGCTGCTTCTGCATACCCGATGGGAAATTATACCCCTTAGCACCGGTACGAAGGCGCGCATCGATGCCGGGGAACCGCCACGGCGCGCGGTAAGCATGTGATATTCTCGGCAATCCTGATCGAATTCCACGCGAATATGAAGGTTTCTGTCGTCATGCCTGTTTACAATGAGCTGCCCACTCTGGGCCGCGTCATTGAAAGAGTCATGGCCGTACCGTTCGAGGTGGAATTGCTCTGCGTGGATGATGGATCGACAGACGGTTCGCGAGAACTCCTGACGCAACTCGAAAAAGAGAATCAGCGAATCCGCGTATTCCCTCAACCCCGCAATCTGGGGAAAGGGGCAGCGCTACGGCGCGGATTCAAGGAGGCGACCGGGGACTTCGTTCTCATTCAGGACGCCGACCTCGAGTACGACCCCGCCGATTATGCAGTTCTTTTAGAACCGTTAACCGAGGGCCGAGCCGACGCGGTTTACGGTTCACGATTCGTGAGTGGAAGGCCCCATCGGGTCTTATATTTCTGGCACTCGGTGGGCAATAAATTACTAACGTTAATCTCCAATGCCATCACCAATCTCAACCTCACCGACATGGAAACATGCTACAAGGCATTCCGGCGGGAGGTCATTCAGTCCATTCTACTGGAGGAAGACCGCTTCGGTTTTGAGCCGGAGATCACAGTTAAACTCGCACGGCGCCAGCTTCGCATTTACGAGGTCGGCATCAGTTATTCTGGCCGCACCTACGAAGAGGGCAAGAAAATCGGCTGGAAAGATGGTGCGCGCGCTCTGTGGTGTCTATTGAAGTACGGAATCAAGGAACCTGGCGCAGAGTCTTCAAAACCATAAGGTCCGAAAGAACCAAAATCACGCGACTGCGTGAGCCGCCCGGCGTTGTCTCGGACCGGGGGCTTGGTGCTGTTAGCATATTCTCGACTCGCTGCGCCATCCCTATGACCTTCAACCGGCTCTCTCTTCTTGGAATCACTACCATATCGCTCTGCACGGTCGTACTCGCTCAGACTTCCATCCTGGGGTTCGCCTCATCATCGGCCAAGCGCGAAAGCGAAGTAGAGAAGAAATTCAAATCCATTCCCTCGCCCGACGAAGAGCGGCGCCAGCATCAAATCTTCACCGCCGAACCGCACGTCGCCGGATCGAAACGCAACAATGAACTCGCCGACTACATCGCGGCGGAGTGGAAGAAGCAGGGACTCGAAGATGTCGTCATCCGACGCTATGACGTATACGGAACCAATCCGAAGTCGGCGTCGCTGGAGATGATTGCTCCGGTGCACTACCAAGCCGTGCTCCGCGAGTCCGCGATCGAAGGCGACCCGGACTCGAAGAATCCTGCGATCAGCGGAGCGTGGCTGGGCATGTCCATCTCCGGCGAGGTCACGGCACCGGTGGTCTACGCGCACAGTGGAAATCCGGAAGACTACGATTTGCTACGCAAGAACGGGATTGACGTGAAAGGCAAAATCGTTCTCGTGCGCTATTCGAATCCCTACAGTTATCGAGGATTCAAGGCGCTGACGGCGCAGCGCGAAGGCGCGGCCGCAATTCTTATCTATAGCGATCCGCAGGAAGACGGCTATAAAAAAGGCAAAGTCGACCCCAACGGCCCGTGGGGCCCCGAGTATCACATCCAGCGCGGCGCGATCACTTATGACTTCATGGTTTCGGGCGATCCGTTGACGCCGGGATGGGCGTCGGTGCCGGGCGCGAAACGGATCGCAATCGAAGACGCAACATCGGCGCCGAAAATTATGGCGTTGCCGCTTTCGTGGCACGATGCCAAGCCGTTGCTGGAAAACATGGACGGCCCATTGGCGCCAGAGTCGTGGCAAGGCGGGCTCGGTTTTCCCTATCACGTCGGCAGCGAGAAAGAAAAAGTTCATCTCAAAATCGAGATGGACAACGGAACCCAGCCCTACTACGTCGTCGAAGGCCGCATCCGGGGCGCCGAACTCCCTGACGAATGGATCGTGATGGGCAATCACCGCGACGCCTGGGCCTTCGGCGGAGTGGACCCTTCAAGCGGGACCGCATCAATGATGGAGATGACGCGCGCCCTCAGCCAACTTGTGAAAAGCGGGATGCGCCCTCGCCGCACGATTGTGGTTTGCAGTTGGGATGGCGAAGAAGTCGGCCTTACCGGCTCGACCGAATGGGGAGAGCAGTTCGTCGACGAACTGCGCGCAAAAGCTGTGGCATACATTAACGTCGATGAAGCGACCTCTGGTCCCAACTTTCACGGACAAGCCGTCGCGTCGCTCGCGCCGATGCTGGTGGAGACGACTCGCAGCCTGCAGGATCCATCGGGCAAGAGTTTGTATGAAGCGTGGAAGGCGACTGCGGCTCGTGAAAAAGAAGAAGGCCATCAATCCAGCCAGATGAACGATTCTGGCGCTACCGACTCGGGCCTCGCCGACACGCGCATCGGCAGCGGCTCCGACCATACCGTCTTCCTGAATTTCGTGGGCATGCCGGTTATGGGCCTGCAGTTCGACGGAGATTACGGCGTCTACCATTCCGCTTACGACGACTTTTACTGGATGAACCACTTCGGCGATCCCGGCTACCGTTACCACACGCTCATGTCTCAGTTATGGGGTGTCACGGCGCTGCGCCTGGCGAATTCGGATTTGCTGCCATTCGATTTCGCGAGCTACGCGAGCAACGTCCGGCAGTTTGTCGACGAACTCGCCAAAGGCAAAGATCTCAGTGAGCTTGATCTGAGCGCGGTAAGAAAAGGGGTTGACGACTTTGAGGCCGCAGGAAAAAAGTTAAACGACT
>Ga0210410_10000323_pt1 | contig 58437 bp, 54 predicted proteins | sample IncBWC4MmetaG_FD_161058 | JGI IMG/M metagenome (GOLD analysis project Ga0210410, IMG submission 161058) | Forest soil microbial communities from Barre Woods Harvard Forest LTER site, Petersham, Massachusetts, United States - Inc-BW-C-4-M | ecosystem: Environmental > Terrestrial > Soil >...
CGGGCTGGACGCTGACCGGCTGCGGCGCAAAATCGAACCGGAAGGCCACAAAATGGTGATCCCGCAAGGTCTCAATCCCTGCGATGTACCGGCCGATGTGCTGAGGGACTATCTGCTGGCGACCCAGCAGGTTGAATTCAATGCCAAGACCGGACCGGAGCAGCACGTCGACATTGCGCCTGAGAAAAAGTTGGCCTTGGCCATCGAGCGCCAGGCCAATGAAGGCTCGAACAACTGGGTGATTGCGCCCTCGCGCACCGAAACCGGCCGTCCCATCCTGGCCAACGATCCGCACCGCCAACTCGTCGCGCCCTCATTGCGCTACGTCGTCGGATTGAACGCGCCGGACCTCGACATCATCGGTGCCGGCGAGCCGGCCCTGCCGGGCATCGCCATCGGACACAACGCGCATATCGCCTTTGGCATAACGATTTTCTATATCGATCAGGAAGACCTCTATGTGTATGAGCTGAAGAAAAACGACCCGGATTATTACCGGTATAAGTCGGGCTGGGAGAAGATGAAAGTCATCCACGAGACGATCGAGGTGAAGGGCGGGCCTTCGCGCGAGGTGCAGCTGCGCTTCACCCGCCACGGACCGGTGCTCGCCATTGATACCAAGGCCAATCGTGCCTTCGCCCTGCGCACGGTGTGGAACGAGCCGGGCCTGTCGGGTTATTTCGGCTCCTCGCGCCTGCTGCAGGCGAAGACTTGGGATGACTTCAAGGCGGCCAGCAATGCCTGGGGCGCACCGCCGCTCAACCTTGTCTTCGCCGATACCGCGGGAAATATCGGCTGGGCCGCGTCGGGCCGCGCCCCGGTGCGCAAGAACTGGGACGGACTGATGCCGGTACCGGGAGACGGACGCTACGAATGGGTCGGATTCCAGGGCGAAGGCGTGCTGCCCTCCAGCTTCAATCCGGCCGATGGCTTCCTCGCCACGGCCAACGAGATGAATCTGCCGGCCGGCTATCCCAACGAGCAGAACAGGATCGGGTTCGAATGGAACGATCGCTCGCGCATCGATCGAATCAACGAACTGCTGCGGGCCAACAGGAAACAGAGTCTCGCCGATTCGATGGCGATCCAAACGGATGCCCACAGCACGCAATCGCGGCGCGCGACCGCGCTGCTGGCCCCCGTGACCTCGCAGGATGCCGAGCTGGCCAAGGCGCTCGGCCTGCTCAAGTCGTGGGACCATAATGAGACCACCTCCAGCGTTCCCGCCGCGATCTACGAGGTGTGGTCAACCAAGTACCTCGGCACGGCAACGGCTGGACGGGCGACGCCTGCGGCTGCGCGCACGCTGGTGGGCAATGGTCATCTCGAGGCAGTGATCTCGTACTTGGAGCATCCCGATAGCGCGCTGGGGAATGATCCTGCGGCGGCACGCAACGCGATCTTGCTCGAGAGCTTGAAGTCCGCGCTTCTCGAATTGAACCAGCGCCTGGGCCCGAACATGGACACATGGGCTTGGGGCAGGCTGCACCACGCGACCTTCGAGCCGGCGGTCGCGGTGCTGGCGGACCCGCAGCTGCGTGCGCAGATGACGGTCGGGCCGCTGCAAACCCCCGGCTCTCTCACCACTCCGCGCGCACAGGGTTATCGCGCCTCCGACTTTTCGGTGATCAGCGGCGCCTCGGTGCGCATGGTGATGGATGTCGGGGCGTGGGATAACTCCGTGGTGATCAACACACCGGGCCAGTCGGATGATCCGATGAGCGCTCACTATCGCGACCTCTTCCCGATGTGGGCGGAGGGTTCGTACGCGCCGCTGCGCTTCAGCCGCGCTGCCGTCGACCGCGACGCCGAAGATGTCATCCACCTCACACCCGCACACTAGGCATCAACGCGGAGGCGTAACGATGACGCGATACGTAGGGGCGATTGATCAGGGGACCACGAGCACGCGATTCATGGTGTTCGACCATGGCGGCCACATCATTACTTCCGCGCAGAAGGAACACCAGCAGATCTACCCGAATCCCGGCTGGGTCGAGCACGACCCAATGGAAATCTGGCGCAACACCCGGGAAGTCATCGGCGGCGCCCTGGCACGCGCAGGACTCCGTCCCGGCGACCTCGCCGCAATCGGCATCACCAATCAACGTGAAACAACGGTCGTCTGGGACCGGCGCAGCGGCGAACCGCTGCACAATGCTCTGGTCTGGCAGGATACGCGCGTCGATCGACTGGTTGCGGATTACGTCAAAGACGGCGGTTCGAATCGCTTTCGCGCCAAGACGGGTTTGCCGATGGCCAGCTACTTCAGCGCGCTCAAGCTGCAATGGATTCTGGATAATGTGCCCGGACTCCGCAGCAATGCAAAGTCGGGCGATGTGCTGTTCGGCAACATCGACACGTGGTTGTTGTGGAACCTCACCGGCGGAGCAAGGGGCGGGCAGCACATTACGGATGTGACGAACGCAAGCCGCACCCAGTTGATGAATCTGGAAACCCTGCAATGGGACGCCGGGCTGCTCGACGTTTTCAAGATTCCCGGCGCGGTTTTGCCGCGCATCGTTCCTTCCAGTGAAATGTATGGCGAGGCCAAGACACCGGAACTTCTCGGCACGCCCATTGCCGGCATTCTTGGCGATCAGCAGGCTGCCCTGGTCGGCCAAGCCTGTTTGCGTCCCGGCGAGGCAAAGAACACCTACGGGACCGGATGTTTTCTCTTGATGAACACCGGTGAAAAACCGATCTCGTCAACTGCGGGACTCATCACCACCGTCGCATACCAGCTGAGCGGACAGCGGGCCTGTTACGCGCTCGAGGGGTCAATCGCAATAACAGGTGCATTGGTGCAATGGCTGCGCGACAACTTACGAATCATCGGCAGCAGCGCCGAGGTCGAAGCACTGGCCCGCGAAGTGAACGACAATGGCGGCGTGTTCTTTGTGCCGGCTTTTTCGGGACTGTACGCACCGCATTGGAACGAGCGCGCGCGCGGCACCATCGCCGGCCTCACGCGCTACGCGACACGTTCGCACATTGCGCGCGCGGCACTCGAGGCCACCGCCTATCAAACGCGCGAAGTGCTCACCGCAATGGAGCAGGACTCATCGATTCCAATCACCGAACTGCGCGTCGACGGCGGAATGGTCGGTAATGAATTGCTCATGCAATTCCAGGCGGACATAGTCGACGTTCCGGTGGTGCGGCCAAAAATCACGGAGACCACCGCGCTGGGGGCTGCCTACGCCGCCGGACTCGCCGTGAGTTACTGGCGTGGCCGTGAGGATCTTCTCAGCAATTGGGAGGTCGACAAGCGCTGGACGCCGCAAATGACCGAGAGTCGCCGCGCTGAGCTGTTTGGATCGTGGCAGAAAGCCGTCGGCCGATCCTTGGATTGGGTCGACTGATAGGGAGACAGTATGCATTCAGCATTTCTTGGCGAGCTTTTCGGCACGATGATCATGATTTTGATGGGAAACGGTGTGGTCGCCAACGTCGTCTTGCGGCAGTCAAAGGGCGAAAAGTCGGGATGGATCGTCATCACCGCCGGCTGGTGTTTTGGGGTGATGGCCGGGGTGTTCGTTGCGCTCGCGCTCGGCAGCGACGGGCATCTCAATCCGGCCGTGACGCTCGGCGTCGCGGTTTCCAGCGGCGATTGGAGTCGGATTTCAGCCTATGTACCGGCGCAGATTCTCGGCGCCATGATCGGCTCCACCCTGGTATGGCTCACCTACTTGGCGCACTGGGAAAAAACCCCGGATGCGCTCGATAAGTTGGGATGTTTTTGCACGATCCCCGCGATCAGGGTCCCCACCGCGAACGCGCTCACCGAGGTGATCGGCACATTCGTGCTCATATTGGTCGCTGCTGCGATTGCTTCGAAGCATGGCACCACGATCGGATTGAGCCCGGGACTCGGACCCTTTCTGGTGGGGCTGCTCGTCTGGGGAATCGGACTATCGCTCGGCGGACCCACCGGCTATGCAATAAATCCGGCACGCGACCTAGGACCGCGCCTCATGCACGCGTTGCTGCCGATTGCCGGAAAAGGCGGCTCAGATTGGAGTTACGCGCCGATTCCAATTGTCGGCCCCGTTATCGGTGCGACGGTCGCCGGCTTGACGGTCAAGCTGTTTCAAATATAGGGCGGCTTCAGGAGGGTTTCCAACCATCCGGCAGGAGGTCAAACGTCACGGTATCGCGGAACGCGAATTGACTGTCTTGCAGTATTTCCACCGGAGACAACATGTGCCAGACGCGGTCATCATCGAAGACGTAGCACTCGCCCGCCTCACGCATGGTAAAGCGATCCATTTCCCGCTTGTCATTGTCCGTGATGACTACCTCGCCGCCACGAGCGGCGCAGCGCGCCAGCAGATGCGTGGCGAGGTATTTTTCACCATCCTTGTGCAATCCCGACGGGCTGGTGTCGCAGGGACGCGAGGGACTCGCCGCGAATCTCACGACGTGCATGTTCACCAGGTAACTGGTGCCGATCTCGGACATCGGCAGGTACATGAGGTGGTGAGCAATGATTTTGCGAACTCCGGCGGAGTCGGCAATTTCCGGAGGCAGCGGCACGTATTTTCGCGCCTGCCCACCGAGCGCTGCATTGTATTTCTCGTGCTGCACGTAGGGCTGACTGTCGTCCCACGGCCAAACTTTCACCCCGCCTGCGACTATCTCGGCCCTGAATCGATTCAATGATCGAAACCGGTCGCCTCCGTGGTAGTACTGATCCTTGGGCAGGGACCAAGCCGTGTGGGCCAACTCTCCCAGAGCGCGTGCGATTTCGAAATCAACAAAAAGAGGCCGGCGGGTGAAGCCGCGCTCTCGGATGTCCTGTCCTGCCAGGGTGTCGGTTACCACAGGAACAAAGCCATTTTCACGCATGAATTTCTCCCGCGTATGTGCGGCCACGCCGATGCCGCGAGAAGGGCACATCCGTCGCTTAAGAATCCTAAGCCAGCACTCCATCAATTTGCAACGCGGGCTGGGACGCGAAGAATAAAAATGCTGCGCAGTCATGCCGGTTATTTCATTTAAGAACACATCCTTGTTCAAACGCGGAGTTTGGCTGAGTGCCGCCGCATTGATCGTCTTTGTCGCGGCTCCCTCCGTGCTTGACGGCAGCGTGCGGCAAAATCCGGTACCCAGTGTGTTTGCGCTGGGCATTCTTGGCGCGTTTATCGCGTATTTTCTCAGAAAGACACAAATCCATCGCCTCGCCGATGAGGTGGTGGATTGTGAAAGTCACCTGAAAGTGCGAAGAGGACGAACTGAACTCATTGTTCCCTTCGCAAACGTTGCGGTGGCCGAGGTTGCCACCTTCAGCGGCATACATCGGATCACGGTTCGTTTGCGCGAGCCCACAAAGCTTGGCAGCCAAATTGATTTCCTACCCCAGGCGAGCCTGTGGTCCAATCTTTCCGGGGTTAAGCGAGTGGCTATGAGCCTCACGGAGCGTGCGAACCCAGGGAAAGGCGCGGTCAAGTGAGCTTGAGAAGGGCGATGTCGAATCACGCTGTTGCGGCGTAAGCAGGCTTTGTCGGTACATTGCAAACGACCGCATTGCCGCCGCCGTCGCCGCGCCTGATCGACAACTGTCCGCCGATCGCGCTCGCGCGAAAGCGCATCGTCCGCATGCCCAGACCTAAGCCGGACGCGGTGTCCGCGCTCAAGCCATGACCATCATCGACGACAGACAGCGTGACGGTGTCCGGGCGTGCCGAAAGTTCGATCTCGATGCTTTTTGCGGCGGAATGTTTGAGAGCGTTCTGGACTGCCTCCTGGGCGATACGATACAAATGATTGCGCACTTTGAGGTCGACCAGCGGCGGGACGTCGTGCTGAGCGCGGAATCGAACCCGTATCCCGCTCATTGAACTGCGTTGAGCGAGCCCCTCGAGTGCGGCCTCCAGGTTGCCTTCGGCGTTGGTCAGCGGCGAGAGGCCCTGCACGATCCGGTGAGCGTCTTGTATGCAGCCCGTCGCCAGCAGAGCGAGTTGGTCCAGTTCCACTGAAATCGCGTCGCGCTCCTTCTGCGCGCGATTCGCCATGGCGCGAACCGATAGGGCAAGGCCGGTGAGTTCCTGTCCAAGACCGTCATGCAACTCCTCGGCGATACGGCGCTGCTCGCCGCCGATCGCATCCATCAGTGCCTGGCCGAACGCTCGGCGCTCGGTGACGTCGACCGCAAAGGCCAGCTCCGCGCGTTGGCCGCCGCAGTCGATCGAGCGCGTCCAAACCTCGACCTCGAGCACACGCCCCGCCTTCGTGACATGCTGCGTCTCAAACGGCTCTGTCGCCGACTCCGAAATGGCCGTCGTATCTTGATGCGGCGGCAGGACCGCCTGCTTCCCCGGTGCAGCCAACACCTCCACGGTGCGCATCAACAGCTCTTCAGGGCTCCAGCCGTATTGGCGTAACGCGGCGTCATTCACCAGAAGGAATCTCAAGGAGTCTCTGGCGTGCACCCACAGCGGTTGCGGGCAGCCATTGAAAACCTGTTCGTAGCGATGTTCGGCGCGCAGCCCCTCAAGAGCGGCTGCGTCGCGTTCGGCAAGAAGCGCTGTAATGATAAGACTCAAGCCCGATAGTGAAACGATAAAGGACCAAATTATGACCACACTCATGGTCCTGTCGAGCTGCGCGAATGCGCCAACGGTGAATGTCGCGCTGATCGCCGTCACTGTCACAATCGCAAACGACCCGACCGCGGCGACCACGAGGCCGAAGCGTATGGCGCTTATCACAACCAGGACATTCGCCAGCACCACGATCAATGGCCTGGCACTGGGTGACTGCGCGAGCAAAGCCCAGCTGCAGCAGAAGACGAGCCCGATCAGCCAAAGCGCGCCTTCGGCCCAATGTTCCAGCACGCGCGCCAAGCTCTTGCGGCTGTATGCCAGCAAGATTGGACCCACCAGGAACACGCCTGAAGCCGTGTTGCTCCACCAGCGAATCCAGATAACCCAGGCAGCCTCGGTCGCGGAGAGCTTGTCGCCGCCTAAATACATTCCCATCAAGCCGAAGGTCGGTGCCAGCGTCATGCCGACGGCTGCGGCAAGGATAAATAACGGCACGTCTTTCGCACGTGCAAAGTTCGAGTCAAACCCGCCGCGCTCCATGATCCACGCTGCGAGAAACGCGCCGCCCGCAAGTCCAGCCCCAACACCGATTGCATCCATCGGCGTCTGGTGCAGCCGTAGCTCGATCGCCACGCCGGCAAGAAAAACGGCCGGCCACATCCGGCGGCCCCATCGATAGGCAGCCGCAACAGCAATGCCGCTTGGCAGCAGCGGAAGCGACAAGCGACCGCCCAAGCTGGGCAGCGTGAAGGCGAGCGCACCCACCACGAAGATCGATGTAAATACGATGATCAAACGAACAGCGGTGGTAGCGACGCGGTCCGGTACTAGCATCTGGATGTCTTTAACCGGCTAGTCCGCGGGTAGGCCGGTGAGCTCGATCGCATATGCGATCGAGCAGGCGGTGGGGAATATGCCGTCCATTTGCACCAAATCACTCCTTTTCGATGGCCCTGTCAAGGACCCCAATGGGGCGACGATGCCGGATTCCAGGATGCCCGCACGCCAGGCTGGATTCCCTGGTTACAAGCAATGGAGCGATGGACCTGCGGCGAAGAGCGTCGCATGATTGGCATTCCATGCAGCGTTGCCGCGAGAATTACTGATATATGAAAAAGCTCAGACACGAAGCGGAGCTATTCAAAGCGGCGCTGCTCGCCGGTGTTCAATATGCAGAAGCGCGCGGCGCAGTGGAGTTCGAGGCCACCGATTCGGCGAGCGACAAGGCGCTGTACGTTTATCGGCTGCTCATACACGACAAGATCATTGCGCCGATGCCCGAAGAACAAGTGAGCGAGAAAACCATTCGACATCGGCTCGCGACGTGGCATGCGCATCAATTGCCCAAGGGACACCCGCTCAAGGAATAGCCATCGCGCGCGCTTGATCGATGGTTACATATTATCCGATGTTGCGAAATTGACCATGCAGTTGTGCCGCTCTCCTTGACATAAATCGATTTTGTCGCGACCCAGAGACGCCCATCACGCTTCCATTCGGTACGCTTCGCCAATATCTTAGCTCGCCGGGTACCGTTCAGGGAAACACAGCATGGCTAAGCCAATAAATACACCAATAGCCGAGGAAATTTGGCACCTAAGCATCGAAGACTTGTTAGCATCGGTGCACGAAAAACCACGGCTGGGCGGCGACGGACCCTTCGTCATTAATCTCAGTGTATCGGCCGCTCCGATGAGCCTGCCCGAAAAGAAATTTGCCGGCTGTCGAAACGCGCATGAATATCAAATTCATGTGACTGAGGACGGGCGGATGCGTTACCGCCTGCGGCTCGGTCCGTTCGCAAGCGAAGATGAAGCCGATGCGGTTCTAGCGGAAGTTCGAGACATGTATCCCGGCGCCTTTACGGCGACGGCCCTGGCGGCGGATTTGCGTCTCATCGCATCGATGCAGGCGAAGCTTGATTCGATGAAACCGCCGCCGCAGAAGCCGGAAGATGCGGCCGTGGAAATTACGCTGGATCTATCGCAACCACTCGCCAGGGCGGCAGCCATCGCCGCTGCAACTCTCGCCGGGGCACGAAAAGCAAAGAATCTCGTCGCGCCAACTGCTCCGGCCGCGACACCCGCGCAAGTCGCGACACCCGCGATATCAGCGGCGTCGCGCCCGTCCGCCAACGCCGTACCCGTTGCGGCGACGCCTCCTGAACTATCGCCCGCCTGGGCGATGCCGGTGCTGAACACCCGCGTGACACAAACGCATCAAACACGCGCAACTCCTGGTCCGGCGCCTGCGCCCACTCGCGCGGCAGCTGCGATTCCGATACTCACACCGAAATCGGTCGCGCCCGCGCCGGCCGCGATCGCCAATCCGGCGCCCATTCTCACCGAGATGGTAGCCATAGCAACTGCACCGAGGGTGCGGGCGGCAGCGCCGATACCAAAAGCGCCGCCTGCAGCATCGGCGCTTCGCAATCCCGCGCCGGTTGTGACACGCGCGCCGGAAATTGCGCCGAGGATGCCGGCGACTCCGACTCCCGCACCGGTAATCGTCAAGGCAGTTGCACCGATAGCGAGAGAACCGCCAGTCGCCGCTGCGCCTGGCAATCCCACACCGGTGGCTACTCGCGTGCCGAATCCTGCCCCGAGGCCGCCGGCACTGCGGCCGGTGATGTCGAGGCCCATGGCTCCGCAATGGGTATCATCGCGATGGGCAGCGCCGAAGCCGGCACCGCGGCAGGCGGCGCCAAGTCCAGCGGCGCCGAGCAAGCCGGCGGCGCCGGGCCCCGCGGCACAGTTGCCGGCAGCGCGGATACCAGCGGCGGCGAACCTCAATCCTCCGGCATTCGCGCGTTCGGAGCTGGTTGCTGTCGCGACCGTACCTGCGGCGCACCCCGTGAAGCAGCTCAGCAAACCATTGGACAGTCTCGAGCACACACAAACGATGCGCGCATTGACAGCGCCGGAGCTTGAAGATGCCGAGTCACGACGCTGGTTCGTAATCCAACTGGCGGTCGCAGATCGTGCATTTGATCCGGATGCGGTGCCGAACCTCGATATCTTCAGCGAGTACCGCCTGTATTCAGTGGCATGGGAAGATCAAGGCCGCAACGTGCATGCCTTGCGGCTTGGCTTCTTCAGCGAAGAAATCGGGGCGGTCGCGGTAGCGAGCTACCTGGGCGCTCACTATGACAAGCCGACTATTAGACGCGTGAGCGTCGCCGAGCGCGAACGATTTGCCGCTTCCCAGCGCGTAGAGGCACGCAAGGACGTCGGCGAGACAGGCAAACACGCGGCTATCGAGATTACCAACGAACTGGTAGATCGGCGCCGGCGGACCGCGAGCGCTGCCGCAAGGCGAGGGAAGACGAACAAGAACGCCGGACGACAGAGTCCTCCTCCGAGATAGTCGCATCCCGCGGCCTCCGAGATAGTCGCATCCCGCGGCGCCGGCCGCACGCGATCTTAAGCAAGCCCGCCTTTGTCCATGGTCCGAGCCTGTCGTTGTGCCCGCCGTGATGGTATATGAACACCACGAGTGGCAGCGATGAGGACGTTTATGCCGGGACCTCTGACAGGAATACGAATTGTTGAGATGGCGGGTATCGGTCCGGGTCCATTTGCCGGCATGATGCTGGCCGATCACGGTGCTGAGGTCATCCGTATCTGCAGGCCCGAATCCGAGTGGAATCCTGCCGACATTCTGCTGCGTTCGCGTCAATCGATCGTGCTGGACATCAAAAAGCCGCTGGCGGCCGATGTCGCGCGACGGGTGATTGCAAGCGCCGACGGGCTGATCGAAGGATTTCGCCCCGGTGTGATGGAGCGAATGGGCTTGGGTCCGGATCGATTGCTCAAGGATACACCGCATCTCGTGTACGGGCGGATGACCGGCTGGGGACAGACGGGCAGTCTCTCGCAGGCCGCCGGTCACGACATAAACTACATCGCGCTGGCGGGCGCCCTTGCTGCATTCGGGCGCGCGGGCGAAAAGCCCACGCCACCGATCAATATGGTCGGCGACTTTGGCGGCGGCGGCATGCTGCTCGCGTTCGGCATGGTCAGCGCACTGTTGCATGCGAGCAAGACCGGCGAGGGTCAGGTGATCGATTGCGCCATGACGGAGGGTGCGTCTCTTCTGATGAGCATGATTTGGGGTTTTCATGCCGCGGGAAAATGGAGTGAGAGCCGGGGAACGAATCTCTTGGATACCGGCGCGCATTTCTACGACACGTACGAAACCGCGGATGGCAAATTCATTTCGGTGGGAGCGATCGAGCCGCAGTTCTACCGAAGGTTGTGCGAAGGGTTAGGGATTATCGATGCCGATTTCGACGCCCAGTATGAGCGAAATCACTGGGCCGGCTTGCAAGAAAAAATGGCCGCGATCATCAGCCGCCGCACCCGCAGTGAATGGTGCGAGCTGCTCGAGGGAACGGATGCATGCGTTGCTCCGGTTCTGTCGATGTCCGAAGCGCCATTGCACCAGCACAATGTTGAACGGCGGGCGTTTCTGAGCATTCAAGGCGTCACCCACCCGGCGCCAGCTCCGCGCTACTCGTGCACAATAACCCGCCAGCCCGAAGCTGCAAAACAACCGAGCGCCGATACCCTGAGTGTATTGCGCGGCGTGGGCTATCTCGATGCAGAATTGGCGGAGCTTCGATCAAGCGGCACGATTCTCGTCTCATAGACGGCCGTTGTCCGTCCGCTGTGTCCGCGGACACTGTCCGCGTACATCATTCCGCGCGGGCTGCAAAACAATGTCATGAAAAATAGTGGGTTAGCAAATAAAGGCGCCTGGCACGGCTTTTGCTTTGCCAAGGGTGGAATTCGTGCAACCCGCAATACACATTTTATTAGGAGACGTCCATGACCACGCAACTATCGTCCAAGCTCGCCGCCCTCGCCATCGCACTGATGATGAACGGCTTGATCATCGGCGCGGTGGCTTATCTGTTCGACGGAGGGATTCACCAGCGCGACACCGCGGTATCGCTGGCCGGCGCGACTCCGCTCGCGGCGCACGCGGCGAGACTATGATTGAAACCCGCCGTTGCGCAAACCGCTCAATGAGTTGCCGGATGCCTCTCGCGCGCGCGTCGTTCAACAAAAGGATGATTGCGCTGTGAACCTGATCGCGCCTGGGCGCGGCGTCGAGCTGCGCCATCGGCGATTTCGTCGGCAGGGGCGGCGAGGGTGTCGGTAAACGTTTGCAGCTCCACAACGCTGGGTTCCAGACCGGTGTTTTGTTGCTGCGACAAACTAGCGGCATGCAACTGACGCAGAACCGAGCCTCTTCGCCGCGCAGCGGCGCCTCGAGTACGCCAAGCGCGATATTCCGCTCTGATGTAGGCGCCCGCAAGCGCAATACCACCCACTAAGATCGCGATCAAGACATCATCGAAACTCATGGCGATATTTTACCGTTGATTGCCCGATTTAGTACATTGCATTTTGCTCACGCCCCGGCGCGGGCAGGGCGGCGCGGCCTCAGAGCGATAAATTGGCCCGCCTCCTACAGCAAAATACCCAGAGCCGTGCAGCTTTTCATTTAACATGCTGCGAAGGAGACAGACTAATGTTAAAGATTATTTCGACGGTGGCAGCAATTTCCGCGGCGTTGTGCTGCTTGCAAGCGAGTGCCCAGACGCAACCTGGCGAAGCGCGGTTTCGCGAATTGTACAAGGAACTCATCGAGACCAACACGACGCTTTCGGCGGGCGATTGCACGCTGGCTGCGGAACGCATGGCGGCGCGCCTCAAAGCCGCGGGAATGGCGCAAGGCGACCTGCAGGTTTTCACTGCGCCCGATCATCCGAAAGAGGGCGGCTTGATTGCCGTCTATCCCGGTAAGGATCCGAGACTCAAAGCGATTTTACTGCTGGCGCACATCGATGTGGTGGAGGCGAAACGCGAAGACTGGACCCGGGATCCTTTTACGCTGGTGGAAGAAAACGGCTCGTTCTACGCGCGCGGCGCGATTGACGACAAGGCGGAAGCGGCGATCTGGGTGGACACGCTGATTCGCTTCAGCGAGGAGAAGTACCGGCCGCCGCGCACGGTGAAGTTGGCGCTCACCTGCGGCGAGGAGACTGCCGGCGCATTCAACGGCGCCCAATGGCTCGCGGAAAATCGGCGCGAGCTCATCGACGCCGCGTTTGCCGTCAACGAGGGTGCATTCGGCGAGCTCGATGGCGACGGTCACCGCGTGGCCTTGGAGATCGAGGCTGGCGAGAAGACCCCGCAGAATTATCGGCTCGAAGTCACCAATCCCGGCGGCCACAGTTCGCGGCCAGTGAAGGACAACGCCATTTACCGGCTCGCGGCAGCACTGACTCGCATCGCAGCGTATGTGTTTCCCGCGCAGTTCACCGACGCCAGCAAAGCGTACTTCTCGGGAATGGCGCAGATCCAAGCGGCCAAGGGCAACAAGGCGGTTGCCGATGCGATGAATGCGCTGGTAAAGGATCCAAACGACCGTCAAGCCATTGGACTCGTCTCGGCGCAGGACCCGAGCTGGAACGCCACCTTGAGAACGACCTGTGTCGCGACCACGCTGGACGCAGGGCACGCGACGAATGCGCTTCCGCAGCGCGCCCGCGCCAATATCAATTGCCGCATCTTCCCCGGCGTCTCTCAAGAATCCGTGCGCCGTCAATTGGAGGAAGTGATCGCCGATCCCGCGGTGAAAGTCGCCACGCTCGAAACGCGCGGGCCAACCTCAGCGCCTCCGCCGTTGACACCCCAGATATTGGGTCCGCTGCAAAAACTCAGCGCCGAATTTTTTCCCGGAGTTCCGGTTCTGCCGATTTTGCAGCCGGGCGCCACGGACGGCGTGTTTCTGACCGCCGTCGGCATCCCGACGTATGGCATCGAACCCATTTTCGCCGGCCCCGACCTGGGACACATTCACGGACTCAACGAGTACATAAACGTGAAGTCCTTGCTCGATGGGCGCAACTTTCTCTACCGTCTCGTCAAGGCCTACGTAGAGCAACCATAGCGCGTACGATTTTGGCTGGCGCGACTCAGTTTTCGGCGCGCAATTTCGCGACTTGCGCCGCGGTCAGCCGCGATGCCTTGGCGCCGAATCGCGCGGTGACGAAGTTTGCGACGCCGGCGATCTCGGCGTCCGAATACGTGCTGCCAAACGCCGGCATGTTGTCAGCGTCGGCGGCCGTATGCCGTTGCGCGCCGCCGATGATGACCTGCGCAACATTGTTCGCGGTCGGATCGTTGACTGCGCGGGCGCCGGTCAGCGTTGCATATGGCAAACCCGAGCTTGTCCCGCTCCAGCCATGGCATCCCACGCAAGCGCCCTCGTAAACTTCCTTGCCGCGCTCAGGCTCATCGGCGGCAAGAGTCTCGCCACCTGAAGTCGCCGCAGGATTGGATTTGGGTTCCGGCAAATCGGACGCGGCCACATCCGACACAGAACGCAAATAAACCACCATAGCGCTGATGTCGCTGGGCATCAGGTACTTGAAGCTTGCGTCGACCGCTTCGCCCATCGGGCCCGCAGCCGTGCCGCGCCCGTCGGCATGACCTGTCGAGAGATAACGCGCCAGATCGTCATCGCTCCAAGACCCGACGCCGCCGCTGCGATCAGGCGTGATGTTGTATGCGCGCCAGCCGGCTTGCACGGTGCCGGAAAATTTTCGCCGATTGTTCAATGCAAAGAAAATATTTCGCGGCGTGTGGCACTCCCCGCAGTGTTCCATCGCCTCGACCAGGTACGCGCCTCGATTCCACTCAGCACTGCGATTGACATTCGGTTCATAGCGCTTATCGGGGTTGAACAGAGCGGACCAGATGCTCATCAGACTGCGCTGGTTGAACGGAAACGCCAGCGTGTTTTGCGGCGCCGGCGCATGTACGGGCTTGAGCGTGAATAGGTACGCTTTTATTGCCAGCGCGTCGGCATCCGACATATAGGTGTAGCTGGCGTACGGCATTGCGGGATATAGCTTGGTGTTGCCGCGGCCGATGCCCTTATGTACCGCATCCAGGAAATTCGCATCCGTGTAATTGCCGATGCCCGTTTGCGCATCCGGAGTGATGTTGGTCGAGTACAGCGTTCCGAACGGCAGAACGAAAGCGCGCCCACCTGCAAACGGTTCACCGTCCTTGGCCGTGTGGCACGCGAGGCAATCCGCCGCGCGCGTCAGATATGCTCCCCGCTCGACCAGGCTTGCCGATTTGAGCTCCGCCGGAACGCCGGTGGGATCCAAGGGCTGGTACTCGGTCAGCGCCACGCGCTTGCCGCCCGCAAAATCCGTCGCACGCGGTCCGAATGTCAGATACGCGGATATGATGATTGCCGCTCCGACGATCAGCGCGAGGATCCACATGACGGCCGGTGCGGCGCGCCCGCTCTGGGCGGCGAGGTTCATGCGTCGCCGCCTTTGGGAAACGGCAGCACATGCATGCGCCTGCCGGTTGCGGCAAATATGGCATTGGCGACGGCCGGCCCGACGGGCGCCACGCCGGGCTCTCCCACGCCGGTCGGCGCCTCGGTCGATGGCATGATGTGCACTTCAACCTTGGGCATCTCGTTCATGCGCAATACTCGATAGTTGTTGAAGTTGTCCTGCTCGATGCGGCCGCCCTTCAAAGTGATTGCTCCATAGCGCACGGCACCTAGGCCGAAGCCGATGCCGCCTTCCATTTGAGCGGCAATGATGTCGGGGTTGATCGCCGTGCCGCAGTCCACCGCGCACACCACCCGGTCGACTTTGATGTGCCCGTCTTTATCGACGCTCACCTCTGCGACTTGCGCAACATAAGTTTTGAAGGCTTCGGCAACCGCGATGCCCCGGCCCCTACCCGCCGGCAGGGGCCCGCTGCCCCAGCCCGCCTTCGCGGCCGCGAGCTCGAGCACGCCTTTCAAACGCGGATGGTGTTCCAGAAGTTTTCGCCGGAACGTGAACCCGTCCTCGCCCGCGGCATGCGCGACTTCGTCGATGAAGGCTTCGACCGCAAAGGTGGTATGCGAGCTGCCCACCACGCGCCACCACAGGACCGGTACGCCGGACTTGGTTGTCGCCAGGTTGACCGCAATGTTGGGTATTGCGTAGGCAATGTTCGCTGCGCCTTCGACCGATGTCCCATCAATGCCGTCCTTGATGGACGCGGCGAATATTGTGTCGGCCATGATGGACTGGCCGACAATGACGTGGCGCCAGGCGGTGAGCTGGCCTTGCGCATTTAGCCCCGCTTCGAGCTTGTGAAAATACATTGGCCGGTACAAGCCGCCATGGATGTCATCCTCGCGCGTCCACTGCAGCTTGATCGGCGTGCCGTCGGCGCCGTACGCTTTGGCGATCGAGACCGCTTCCACAATGTAGTCCGACCCCAAGTTGGCGCGCCGACCGAAGCTGCCGCCGGCATAGAGGGTGTGAATACTGACCTGCGTTGGATCCAATCCCGCGGTATGGGCGGCGTTCGCCTGATCGATGGTCTGGAATTGATCTCCGGCCCAGATCTCGCAACTATTGGCGCCGAGCTTGACCACCGCATCGAGCGGCTCCATCGGTGCATGAGCCAGGTAGGGGAATTCGTAGCCGGCCGCCACCTTTTGGGTGGCATCGCGCAGCGCCCGCTCTACATCGCCTTCCTTACGGGCGGGGAGTGCCGGCTGGTCGGCGAGGCGCCGGTATTCCTCCATCAAATCCGTCGAACTGCGCTTCTCGGCTTTCGAATCGTCCCAATCGATCCGCAGTGCGTCCCGGCCTTGCTTGGCCGCCCAAAAACTCCTCGCGACCACGGCCACACCGCGCGGCACTTGCACCACCTTGACCACGCCTGGCACGGCGCCGGCTGCGCTGGCGTCGAAGGATTTAACCGTCGCGCCGAACAGCGGTGGCCGCTTGAGCAGCGCGACCAGCATGCCGGGGAATACGACATCCAGAGTAAATTGCGCGGTACCGTCAGTCTTTGCCGCCGCATCGACGCGCGCAGCATTGTGCCCGATCAGCGTGAAATCTTTCGGGTCTTTGAGCGTGACCTTGTCGGGCACAGGCAGCGTCGCCGCGGTTTTGACCAGCGCGCCGAATGTTGCGCGGTTGTGGGTTGCCGCGTGCGCGACCACGCCTTTGGAAACGGTCAGTTCGGTCGCCGGCACACGCCATTCCTCGGCGGCCGCGGCAAGCAGCATCGCGCGCGCCTTTGCCCCGGCCTCGCGCAGCTGGTTCCAGGAATTGGCCATGGCCGAGCTGCCGCCGGTTCCCTGTATCGTGCCGAACACGAGATTGGCATAGCGCTTCGCATCGGCGGGAGCGCTTTCGACGCTTACCTGCGCCCAATCGGCATCGAGCTCTTCGGCAACAATGGTGGCGATGCCGGTGTAGGCGCCCTGGCCCATCTCGAGGTGCTTGGCGATCACCGTCACGCTGTTGTCCGCGCCGATACGCAGGAAGGCATTGGGCGTAAACGGTGCGACGGGCGAAGTCGCGGCAGCGGCGCCTGCGCGCCGCGTCGAACTCACCCATTCAAAGCCGATGGTAAGAGCGATGACTGAAGCGGTGCCGGCGCCTTTGAGAAAGTCGCGGCGCGACTGCGGGGAGATTGGGGCGAGCATCGTCATGGGTTACGCCTTGAGAACATGAGCCGCGGAATGAATCGCGGCGCGGATACGGGAATAAGTCGCGCATCGGCAAATATTGCCGCTCATGGCGCTATCGATGTCCGCGTCGCTCGGTGCCGAATTCTTTTCCAGGAGTGCCGTCGCCGACATGACCTGTCCGGATTGGCAGTAGCCGCATTGCGGGACTTGCAGCTCGATCCAGGCCGCCTGCACCGCTTTGGCCTGTTTGCTCTGCAGACCCTCGATGGTGGTGACCGTGCGGCCGGCCACTTGCGATAGCGGCATGACACAGGAGCGTATGGCCTGTCCGTCCAAGTGCACCGTACAGGCGCCGCACAGTGCCATGCCGCAGCCAAACTTGGTGCCGTGCAGGCCTGCAACTTCGCGCAGCGCCCACAGCAGGGGCATGGTGGGGTCGGCATCCAGGGTGGCGGATTTGCCATTGAGTACGAATGTTGTCGACATGATTGACTCCGCGGGTGGCATCCATTCTACAACCGGAATGCACGCCAATGCCAAACGCGCGATCTATCGGCTATTGATCACTCGAAAACGACGCGCGGAAAGTAAAACGATACCGTCCAGTTAGGCAGGTCGACGATTTCGCTGATGCGAAGGTCGCCGCAGACGCTGCACAGCATATAAGCATCGATCGCCGGCATCCGATGTTGATGCACGAGCAGGTCGACCATGGAGCGCACGGACGCGCGCGCTGCCTGCATGAGGTCCGGACCGATCCCGGTCGCCACTTCGTAACCCTTGGCGTCCAGATGCCGGGTGACGGGTCCTGAGGTTTTGAAGCGCGGAAAGCTGAGCGGCATCCGTTTTATCAGATCGAACTGCAGAGCGACGCGCATGGGGCTTTCGATGGCGGTGCCGCACACCTCGCCGTCGCCCTGCGCCGCATGCGTATCTCCGACGGAAAATAAGGCGCCGGACACTTCGACCGGTAGAAACAGTTCGGTCCCCATCGCGATATCCCGGACATCCATGTTGCCGCCCACGCGGCGCGGCGGCACGATGCTGTGCAGGCCAAGTTCAGCCGGCGCCACGCCGATGGTGCCGGTAAAGGGCTTCAATGGGACCTTGCCCCAAGACCCATACGACGCCGGCGCCAGGGTGTTTGCGTCGTAGCGCCACAGATGCAGCGCAGGTTCCGGAAACTCATCGGCCAGCAGTCCAAACCCGGGAATGTTCGCGGTCCAACCCCAGCCCGATGGCGCGAAGGACAGCAGAATGACCTTGAGAATGTCGCCAGGCTCGGCTCCGTCGATGAACACGGGACCCGTGACCGGATTGATCTTGCCGAAATCCATGCGAGTCACATCGGCGACGCTAGAGCTCTCGCGCAGCTGGCCGCCGGAAGCGTCGGCCACCTCGAATTCCAGCGACTCTCCGGGTGCGATGCGCGCCACGGGAGCGAGACTATTGTCCCAGCCAAGATGCCGGCGGTGGATGGTGTGTCGATGTGCCGGATGACCGGTGCTCACGCCCGCACTTTCTTCGCGCTGATTTCTGCCTGACATCGACTAGATGTCAGGCTCGGTGGCGCGACGATAAGCGATGGTTCGTTCCCGCTCACGGACGGGGGACACCTCCCCGCGGACAGGATATTTCGAGCCGCATTCACGTCCCGATCATGAGTGACACGGCACTCACGACAGATCCAAGTCCTTACAAAGGGCATGTCCAGACCCGCAGGACCCGAAAGGGCCCTGCAGCTGCTGCATGTTCGCGTCGTGTTTCTCTCGCTGACGATTAGCACACATCTGCCGGCCTGCTGGCCTTTGTACTGCAATTGTGTCTTGAGCATGCCCCAACCGGCATCCAGCACCGATTTGGCCATCCGGGTTTTCGCGAGACTCAAACTGCTCACATCGCCAATGACAATCCTCTGATACTGATTAACAATCGTTCTTGAGAACTTGTGCAAGGCATCCTTTCTTCGCCGCGCTGCCCTTCTGTGCAGGCGCTTGGCTTGATGTTTGTGACCTCGGCGCTGCGCGTTGGATATTCTCTGCTCGATCAGCCGATAAAACTGACCCGCTTCGAGTTTTGCCCCATCGCTGGTCGCGACGGTCTCTTTTAGCCCGAGATCCAGCCCGACGGCTTCCTTGAGAGCTGGAATTTGCCCCACGGCTTGCTCAATCGGCAGGCACAGCCACCAATCGCCAACCGCATCTTGAGCAAAGCAGCCGGATTTCCAATGAGAATTATCGAGCAGTTCCTGCTCGAACACCCGAAACGCTTTGCCCGAGAAACGTATTATCTTGCCCTTGCGCTTCAACTGCACGGCTTTGAAAGGAACCCAGCCCAAGGAACGTTTCGAGCCCCGACTGACTCGCCACCTGAGCTTCACTCTCTTAAATTGGCGCCGCCGGGTTGCAAATTCGGCATTGACCCGCTGAATAGTGCCTGCGCCGATGCGTTCAAAGTACTCAGTCGCCCCGGCAGTCAGCTTGTCCAGATCAAAGCAGCTCAGCCACCTAGGAGGACCTGCAAATGGCAGCGCAGCCTTGTGGCTCGTTGCATTTACGTAGTTCCAGACCTGATTGACTTCAATCGCAGCGGCATTGAGCCAGGCGTACCGCTCCGCCTTCACCTTCAGGCGCAGTGTGCGAATTCCGTGCTGAATCTTGATAGCCATGACTCAATCACCGAGGTTACTAAAGTCAATGCCAGCCCAGCAACGATCAATTCTAATCTATCCATCACCAAATGCGGGATCGAGAGCGGCGCGAGCCGGTATCATTGGTAGCTGGCGGCTCTGCTTCACCTCGATGCGCACGCCGCCACTGTTGGGTCGCCTTGTCCATAACGCTCAGTGGTTAAAAGGAGCCACGTTTGTCGCTCGAAGAATTCGGCTATAAAGAGCAACTGCACCGCGCGCTCACGACCAAGGACCTGATCATCTACGGGATGATTTTCATGGTGCCGATCGCGCCTTATTCGGTGTTCGGTTTTGTGTGGAACGACGCCAAGGGCATGGTGGCGCTGGCTTACTTGCTGGGCCTGGTCGGCATGTTTTTCACCGCCTTGAGCTACGCGGCCATGTCGCGCGCATTTCCGCTGGCAGGCTCGGTGTACACCTATGCGCAGCGCGGCCTGCACGAGATCGCCGGCTTTTTCTCTGGTTGGCTCATTCTTCTCGATTACATCCTGGTGCCGTCGCTGCTGTATCTTTTCAGTGCGGTCGCGCTGCGCCCCATATTCCCCGCCGTCCCCGCGTGGATTTGGCTGATCGGATTCATTTCCTTCAATGCGGTGGTGAACGTGCTCGGAATACAATTCTCGGCGCGCGTCAATCGCTATATGCTGGCGACGGAACTGGTGACCCTCGCTCTGTTCGTGGTCTTAGGATTGACTGCGCTGTACGGCGGGGCAGGCGCCGGCGCGCTTACCTTGAAGCCGATTTACGATGCGCATGCGTTTTCACTGGCCACGGTAGCCGGGGCGACTTCGATTGCGGTGCTGTCCTTTCTCGGCTTCGACGGCGTCTCCACCCTCGCCGAAGAAAACCTCGGCGGCCGGAACGCGGTGGGCCGAGCGACCGTGCTGTCGCTGCTTATTGTCGGCGTGCTCTTCATGCTGCAGACCTGGATCGCCGCCGATTTGAGCGCGGGAATGCAATTTGCCTCCGCGGAGACGGCATTCTACGAGATTGCGGAACGCGCCGGCGGCGCTGCCTTGCGGCTGGTCACCATTATTGCCGTGGTGCTTGCCTCGGCCATCGCCAACGCCATGGCCGCTCAGGCCGCCGTCTCGCGCATACTCTTTGCAATGGCGCGCGACGGAAAGCTGCCGGCCATCTTGGCCAGGGTGCATCCTCGATTCAGGACTCCCTACGTGAGTACCTTGGCGGTTTCCGGCGTTTCGCTGCTGGTGGGATTGCTTTTTGCCGATCGTATCGATGATTTGACCCGCGTCGTCAATTTCGGCGCGCTCACGGGTTTCGTGCTGTTGCATCTGTCGGTGATCAACCACTACTTGCTCAGAAAGCGCAGCGGCGATTGGTTCCGGCATCTGTTCTTCCCGCTGGTCGGCATGCTGATCATCGTCTACGTGCTGTTCGAAATGGACCGCGCCGCGAAGATCCTGGGCTTAAGCTGGATTGCAACCGGCGTTCTTTACTATCTCGTGCTGCTTTTCTGGGTAAAAAAGCCGGCCGCACTGAAGATTTGAATGACACAGCGAGATGCAGCGACCGGGGAGTCTGTGCCTCAAAAGCGGCCCACCATCTGGCAGCTGGCCATCCCTTCGATCACGGCCAACCTCATGTTCTCGATGGTCGCCATGGTGCAGACGAAATTTGTCGGCGGAATGGGCGCGCCCGCCGTGGCAGCGGTGGGCGCCGGCCAGCGCGTATTTTTTGCGCTGCAAGCGCTGTTGATGGCGATCGGCGTCGGCACCACTGCGCTGGTTGCGCGCTCCTGGGGAGCGGGTCAGCAGGAGGAGGCCAGCCGCATTACCTCATCGTCGCTCATGCTGGGCGGATTGGTGGGATTGGTTCTCATGGCATTGGGCATGGTTTTCTCGCGTCAAATCGCCGATATATTCGGTTTGGATGAGCCCGCTGCACATTTGGCGTCGCGCAATATATTCTGGCTGTCTGCTTTCATCATCGGCTTTGCGATCGACATCATCTTATCCAGCGCGCTCCGCGCTGCGGGCAACGCTTGGACCCCGCTGCTGTTCGGGCTGGCGGTCAATTTAGTCAACCTGCCTTTGCTTTATACCTTCATTCTGGGCAATTTCGGCGCGCCGCGCATGGGTTCGGCGGGCGCACCGTTTGCGTCCGGATTGTCGTTTGTGCTGTGCGGCGCGGTGCTGGTTTGGTTGTGGATACGCCAGAAATTGACGCTGAAATTCTTTCCCGGCGACATTTTTAAAATGCTGCGCTATCAACGCTTGCTGCACATCGGTTATCCGGTCGCGCTCGAGCAGTTCGTGTTGCAATTCGGTTTCTTTTTGTTTTTGTCCTTGATCGGCCGCTTTTATGGCACCGAGGCATTCGCGGCCTACAATGTCGGCGTCAACATGTTGAATGCGGCGATGGTGGTGGGGTCCGGATTCTCGATTGCAGGCGCGACCTTGGTCGGCCAGCACTTGGGCGCCGGCGATGTGGAGGGGGCGGCACGCAGTGGCTGGCGAGCCTGCACCATTGCGGTGGCCGCGATGACCCTCATCGGCGTGGTGATCGTTGTCAATGCGCCCGCATTAGCGCATTTCTTTCTCGGCTCCGATGAAATCACGGTGCAACGCACCACCGAGTTTACTTATATTATGGCGGCCATGTTGCCGCTGTTGGGCGTCGACATGGCGATCGGCGGTTCCTTGCGCGGCGCCGGTGACACGCGTTTTCCGCTGATGACCTCGTTTCTTGGATTGATCGGCGTGCGCTGCGCATTGGCGGCGACTTTCGCCTTGTTTCACTTGCCGGTGATTTGGGTGTATAGCTCCATCATCGGTGACTATCTGCTCAAGGGATCGCTGCTGATCTGGCGATTCAGATCGGGTCGCTGGAAACACGTGTTGGCGATGCACGTCGTCGCTGAAGAAGGATAAAGAATCATGCGAAGTCGAGAAGTGCATCTGATCGAACGTCCGCAGGGCTTGCCGGTGCCGGAACAATTCCGGATCGTGGAAACCGATGTAGCGGACCCCGCCGATGGACAGCTGCTGGTGCAAAACATCTACATGTCGGTTGACCCGGCCATGCGGCCGCGCCTGGCGGGACCGACGGCGCTCAACGAAGCCATGATGGGCGGCGCGATCGGCCGGGTGCTCAAGTCGCGCAACGCCGCATTCAGCGTGGGCGATCACGTGGAATCGATGAACGGCTTCCGGGAGTACTTTGTGTCTGACGGCAAAGGCCTGTCCAAGCTCGACGCGGACGGTATGCCGCTGGTTGCCTATATGAGTGTCTTGGGCTTGACAGGCCTCACCGCGTACGGCGGGTTGCTGGTCATCGGCGCACTCAAAGACGGCGAAAACGTTTTCGTCTCGGCCGCGGCGGGCGCCGTGGGCAGCGTCGCGGCGCAGATTGCAAAGATCAAGGGCTGCTACGTGATCGGCAGCGCCGGCTCGGAAGACAAGTGTCGTTGGCTGAAGGAAGACCTGGGTGTGGATGTAGCAATCAATTACAAGAAGGGCGAATTGCGCACCTCTCTCAAGGCGGCGGCACCCAAGGGCATCGATGTGTATTTCGAGAACGTGGGCGGCGAACATTTGAACGCGGCGCTGCCGCGCATGAATGCACTGGGGCGCATCGCGGTCTGCGGCATGATCTCCGCTTACAACAATTTTGGCGCCGTGTCCGAGCCGGTGACCACGCTGTCGAACATGATCTACAACCGGATCACGATGCGAGGCTTCGTCTACTACGAATTCGAATCCAAGCGCGCACAGTTCCAGAACGATATGAAAGGCTGGATCCGGCAGGGCAAAATCAAGTATCGCACCACGATACAACAGGGGATTGATGCGGCCCCGGCGGCCTTGATCGGCTTGTTCACCGGTGCCAACACCGGAAAGATGGTGGTGCAGCTGGCGAAGGAGTGACGACTACGTCGTGCGCGGCGCCGATGATGCTTTGACGAATATTGCCTTTGGTATCAGGCAATGCACGCCTTTGCGGATGTCGACGACTTGCGAGACGCGGCAATCACCCACGATCGAAGTGAGCGCGTAGGCTTCCTCCCGGCTCATGGGAACCATTGTCTGCGCGGCGAGCCAACTGACGGTCTGTTCGACCGCGATTTTCATCGCCTGATTCAAGTCTTCATCAAAGCCCAAGAACACCCAGTTGGTTTTCGTCTCCGCCCAGGGCCAGTCGGTTTTCAAATCCTTGCGCACAATGGGCTGGATTTCGATTTCTTTGTACGAGCATTCCAACGCGGTCAGGTTGACTTCGCCGTTGCCTTGCCGGCAATGCGAGTCGCCGGTCCAAATCAAACCGCCTTTTTGAAACACTGGCATATACAGGGTTGAACCGGCTTGCAGCTCGTTCACATCCATGTTGGAGCCGTTTTTCCACGGGCGCAGCGTGCTGGTGCGGCCCTTGGCATCGCGGATCGGCGGCCCCGCCTTGGCGTCTGGTTCATTGGGGTCGACGCCGACGGCAAAGGTGCCCGGGAAAGGCTTTAGATCAATGACAATGCCGGGCTTGAATTCCGTCTGCATCCTGTCCAAATCCAATTTATAGTAACGGACGAATCCTTCCGGAAATTCCGATGCCAGCTGGCCGACGGTGGGAAAGTCCTTGCCCGGCACATTGAAATTAAAGGCATCCGCTTTTGGAACGATCTTGAGAATGCGTATCTCGAGCGTATCGCCGGGTTCGGCGCCCTCTACGTAGATGGGTCCGGTGATCGAGTGCGGGCCACCGCCGGGATTCGACTTGCGCAGCCTCACGATCTCATCCATCGGTACGCCGGGTTTAATTTGCCCGAGCGAATGCGACAGCGTCTCGATGGATACAGTGTCACCCGAACGGATCGTGAGCTTGGGGTTCTCGTTGATGTCGTACCAACCCCATTGTACGTTTTCAGGGGTCGCCGGCAGCACATAGTGCTTGGATGTATGGTTTTCTTGCGAGGCGCCCGATAGACATAAGATCAGAGCGGCGACAGCTAAAACGGTACCCGTTGACTGCATGCAAAACCCTGCATTCGCATTCATTGAAGTTCTCCAGTGACGATGACGACCCCGCCGGCTTGAGCCATTGCGCGCAGCTCGATAGGAGGTTACGCGCTTCGGCGCCTAAGCGGCCTGTCTAGAGTACTGCGCCGCGGCCCGCGAGGAGCTAAAATAAAGCATGCGCAGAATCACGCGAAGCTATCGGATTCGCACCTATCCGAACGGAGCTCAGGGCCGCTTGCGGGATCGCTGGTTCGGCGCGTACCGGTGGCTGTGGAACACCGCGCTCGAAATCCGTACCGCGGCCTACCGGGAGTGCGGATTGACCCTCACCGGCAATGACATTTCGCGTTGGCTGACGCAGTGGAAACGAACTGAAGGTCACGAGTGGCTTAAAGTAGTGCCCGCAACCTGCCTCACCCAGTGCCTGCGCGATCAAGACAGCGCATTTCGCAACTTCTTCGCCGGCCGTGCCCAGTATCCTAAGTTCAAACGCAAAGGTAGTGCGGGGAGCCTGCGCTTTCAAGGTGCAGGGACCGGGTGGAAACGCGGAATCTTAAGTTTGCCGAAACTCGGTGTACTCAAACTCGCCGAATCGCTGCCCAGCGTTGATCGACCAGATCTGGTGACGCTTACGATGGATGCCACGGGACGGTATTTCGTGAGCTTTTGCGCCGAAGTCGAGAAAGCCCCACCCTCGCTCTCGTACCGGGTACCCGCGGTGGGGGTGGATCTGGGACTGAAGCACCTGGCCACGCTCTCGACCGGGGAGAAGATTGAGAACCCGAGGCATTTGCAAGCGCGATTGAGGTATCTGCGCCAGCAGCAGCGGTGTTTATCCCGCCGGCAGCAAGGCAGTCGACGGCGTGAGAAACAGAAGCTTCGAGTCGCACGGGCGCATGCCAAGGTCCGCCAAGCGCGTCAGTACGCGCTGCACGATCTGACCACTCGATTGACGCAAGAATACGATTTGATTTTCATCGAAGACCTCAACGTCAAGGCGCTATCGCGGGGGCGCCATGCCCGCTCGATCCAGGACGCCTCGTTTGGAGAGATTCGCCGCCAGCTCAGCTACAAGAGCGAGTGGCATGACAAGATCCTCATCGAAGTGGATCGCTGGTATGCCTCGAGCAAGACCTGCTCGAACTGCCGGCACGTACTCGATGAGTTGCGGCTGGATGTTAGGTACTGGACTTGCCCTAAATGCAAAACGTGCCATGACCGAGACATCAATGCCGCTCGGAATCTGTTGATGGAGGGACTCCGTCAGCTTGCCGCTCGTGACGAGCGGGACCTGCGCGTGGATGCGGGAGATGCATGCCCAGAAGAGATTCTGGTGCAGGTGCTCGCAGAGGAAGCGCGAAGCGGGCAATACCATCGAGCCTGTCTGGAACAGGCAAGATTGCATTAGCGGCGCAGTCAAGTTGATTTCCCCTTGCAGCAATGGCAATGACGAACGCGGGCGACAAAAAAACGATCGCGCGTGAGTGCGGCGAGGATCACGTCGGGCTTGGCACCGACGGTTCGATTTCCGCTGTGCCGCTGACGGACGCGTATCGCGAGTCGTTTCGCAAAGAAGAGGCGGAACGAATAAAGGCCGGCGTCGCCGCGCCCGGTGAAAGCCCCGATGATCTCACCTTTGTGCCGGAATACAACGATCCTCGGCGATTCAATCGATTGGCCGGCGATCTGGCGCGCCGCGGTTGGCCCGGCAGCCGGATCGATAAATTATTGGGTGCGAATTTTGCGCGGCTGTTCACCGAAATGTGGGATGTACCGGGAACCGCTGGGACGCGCGCCGCTGCACCGCGCGCTCGAACAGGCAGTTGATTCCAATCCTCGCCGTGACCCAACAAGGCCTGCGGGCCGGTGCGCTGCCTTATCTCTGCAATCCCGGCACTTAATCAGGTTTTGGTTTTGCGCTGCTCACAACAAACTATGCCCAGCGACGGAAATCCCGTCGAGGAGCAACACAAAATCAAGGAGCAGTCATGAATAGCTTTACAGTTACCGCCGTGGGCAATCTTGCGAAGAACCCGGAACTCGCCGTCAAGGGCGATACGACGTATACGCGGATTTGCCTGGTCGGAAACGATTACGCCGGCAAGGACGAACAGGGCAACCCACGCGAGGCTCTGGTTACCAGTCTCTGGTTCGTGGCGTTCGAGAGTCTCGGAGAGGCAATCGCAAAAAATGCGCTCAAGGGTGACCAGCTTATCGTGCAGGCTCAGATTCGATCCAACAATTGGACCGACAAAGACGGTGAGAAACAGTACGACCATTCCTTTGTGATTCAGCACTTTCGGTTCGGTGCACCGGGAAAAGCTAAGCGCGAGGAGCTCGCCCGGCGCGATGAGAGGGAAATCGGCGCTCTCGAGACCGAGATCTGACTTAATTCGCGCGCGATTCTTTCTTTGAGCCGGAAAAGGAATTCCGTCATGCACTGCCCCCCGTCACCGCGCTTTGGCTTGAGGCGCACCCCGCTCGCAGCTCTAGGCTTGGCGCTCATGATATGCGCGCCGGATCTTGCAATGGCGCAGGCCTCGCCATTCATGACGGGCGCGAGTTCGCTGCAGACCAATATTCTCGCGTGGTTGACGCCGGTCGCCATCATTCTCGTGATGGTGCTCGGGGGCATGGCGATGGCGAATCGAATGTCGTGGGGGTGGTGCATCGGCGCGATTTTGGGTATCGCCATCGGCTTTGGCGCACCGCAGATTGTCACCTGGGTGCGCGGAATGTTCGGCGTCTAGGAGTGCAACGTGAACGAAGCTGACTCAGGCCTTAGCGCCGATCCGCTCTTCGTGGGCGCGACACGGCCATCGATGCGATGGGGTGTGACCTATTCTGCGCTGCTGTTCAATATGGTATTCACCATGGAAGCCTTTTTGCTGACGAAAAATCTGCTGACCTTATTGCTGTGCGTGCCCATTCACGGCGTTTGCGCGCTCCTGTGCGCTCGTGACGCGCGCTTCTTTGATCTTGTAATGCTTTGGGCGCGCACGCGGCTGCCGGCCTTGTTCGCCAATCTGCGCGTCTGGAAGGCCAGCAGTTACTGCCCGCTGGTGATCAATCTGCCGGGCCGCCGCGGGCGAAGGGTTGGCTGATCATGGCCATGCTAAGGCGCGCCGCGGCTATTCGCCGTGAGATCGCGGCGGCGGATCGAATTCCCTATACCGCGCACGTGGCGCCCGCGGTGGTGAGGACTGAGTTTGGCGACTACCTGCAAGTGTTTCGATTGGCGGGAGCGAGTTTCGAAAGCAACGACGATGAGCAGCTGAATAATTGGCACGAGCGGCTCAACGTCTTATGGCGCAATATTGCCAGCCCCAACGTGGCTCTCTGGACGCACGTGATCCGCCGCCGCGCTCGCATTGCCGGTGGCGCATGTGCCGGCGGCGCGAAGCGGCGGCCCGCTATGTTGTTCGCTGACCGTCTGCACGAAAAATACCATCACCGTCTTGCGCACGAGACCTTGATGGTCAACGAGATCTACCTGGCCATTGTGCATCGGCCGACTTCCGGCATGGCGACCGGATTGGTATCGAAGGCGCTTGCGATGGCGCAGCGCGCGGGCCCGCAACCGGCCCTTGCCGACGCGCTGGATGCCTGTGAAAAGCTGAGCCAGACGATTCTTGCCTCCTTGGCGCGTTACGAACCTGAACTTCTGGGTGCCTATCGCTCGGAGAATATTTGGTGCTCATCGCTGCTTGAATATCTGGCTTTGCTGATCAATGGCGAGTGGCAGCGCGCGCCGCTCCCCGCGGGACCCGTCAATCGGGCACTTGCCACCTCGCGTTTGCTGTTTGGGACCGAAGCCATCGAATACCGCTCGCCCACCGCGACTCGAGTCGGCGCCATGCTCGGAATCAAGGAGTATCCGACGCCAAGCGTCGTCGGAATGTACAACCGGCTCCTCGCCGCACCGTTTTCTTTCGTTGCGACTCAATCCTTTTCGTTTCTTACCAAGCCGACGGCACAGTCCCTGCTGCAACGCCAATTCAACCGCATGGCGAACGCGGGCGATTTTGCAGTTTCGCAGGCGGCCGAGCTCAAAGATGCATTGGACGCGCTGACCAGCAATGAGTTCGTCATGGGAGATCACCATTTCTCCCTCCAAGTGCTTGCCGATGTCGCAGCGCCCGGTGCCGATACCTCGCGCGGTGGCCGCCTCAAGCTGCTCAATGATTACATCGCGTCGGCACGCAGTATTCTGGCTGACACCGGAATGCTGGTGGCGCGGGAGGATTTGGCATTGGAAGCGGCCTTCTGGGCGCAGCTACCGGGTAACTTTCCGGTCAGACCGCGCAAGGCACCCATCACGTCGCGGAATTTCGCGGCAATGTCGCCGTTCCACAATTATCCCGCCGGCCGCGCCAGCGGCAATCATTGGGGCGAGGCCTTGAGTTTGTTTGTTACGAGCGCCCGCTCGCCGTATTACTTTTCACTGCATGCCAGCGACCCTGCGGATCCCGACGGCGGAAGCCGCAAAGATACCGGCCATACGCTGATCTGCGGTCCGACCGGATCGGGAAAGACCGTCTTTATCGGATTCTTGGTTGCCATGCTGAGCCGTCAGGGAGTTACGCAAGTCATTTTCGACAAGGACTGCGGACTCGAGATTCTGGTGCGGGCGCTCGGGGGCGAATATCTGCCGCTTAAGAATGGACAGGCTACGGGATTCAACCCGTTGCAACTGCCGGTAACACCGGCAAATGTTGAGTTCCTCAAGGCCTGGCTGCGGGAATTGAGCAAAGGAGAGTCGCGACCGCAGCGCGCTGAATTGAATTCGGTGCGGGAAACGGCAGATCTGGACCAAGCCTTGCGCGGCACCTTGAGTCTCGAGCCGAAATCTCGACGGCTCTCGCGATTGGTGGAATTTCTCGATCCCACCGATCCGGAAGGCCTGCATGCAAGGCTGGCTCGTTGGTGCGATTCGTGCCGGGGCGACTATGCCTGGGTGTTCGACAACTCGCGCGATACCGTCATGTCGCGATTGTCCGGACGGGCGCTGGTTGGTTTCGATGTGACGGAATTTCTCGACCATACCCTTACACGCGCACCCATAACCCTGTACTTGTTTCATCTCGTTCGCCAGCTCCTGGATGGTCGCCGGCTGGTTTGCTGGATGGATGAGTTTTGGCGGCTGCTGGCGGATTCGGCCTTCGAGTCCTTTGCCAAGGACGGTCCAAAGACCTGGCGAAAATTGAACGCCGCGATGTGTTTGGCGACACAGAGCCCAAGTGATGTACTTGACAGCCCCATTAGCCGTACCTTGGTGGAGCAGACTCCGACAAAAGTGTTTTTTCCAAATGCCGACGCCAATTTCGCCGAATACACCGACGGCTTCGGTCTCTCGACGCGCGAATTCAGGCTCATCAAGGATCAGCTCGAACCGGGCTCGCGCTTGTTTCTGGTGAAGCAGGCGCATCACAGCGTGGTTTGCCAGCTTGACCTTAAAGGCTTTGACGGCGAACTGGCGGTGATTTCGGGACGTGCCAATGAGGTCAACCGAATGCGCCAGATCATCTCCGCAACCGGTACCGATCCAAAGTCTTGGCTGCCCCGGTTCATGGCCGCACATGAACACTGACCCCGTGAACACCGTATTTATCCCGAAGGAGAAAATAATGCGCACTCTCACAGTTCAATTGTCTCTCCTGTGTTTGGCTGCATCGGCCGTGCTGGTGCCGACAGCTCGAGCACAGTGGGCGGTGATTGACGCGCCGGCCATCGTACAGCTGATTCAGGAGGTAAAAACCATGGAACAGCAATTGGCGACCGCCCGTGCGCAGTTGCTGCAGGCGCAGCAATCGCTGCAATCGACGACCGGCGCGCGCGGAATGGAGCAGCTGCTCTTCGGGACGATTCGAAACTATCTGCCCGCCGACTGGCAGCAAGTGACGGCCACGCTGCAAGGATCCAACAGCTACGGAGCACTATCGGCCGATGCGCAGAATCTCATCGCGACCAACGCGGTGCTGTCGCCGCAGCGAATAGCGACTTTGCCATTGAATGGCCAGCAGCTCATTCAACGTGAACGGCAGTGGCGCGCCATGCAGCAGGCGCTTGCCCACCAGGCGCTGGCGAATGCCAGCAGTCGGTTCGCATCCATTCAGTCATTGATCTCGGCCATTTCGACGGCCGCGGATCAAAAGGGGATTCTTGATTTACAGGCCAGAATCAGCGCCGAGCTGGGCATGTTGCAGAACGAGCAAACCAAAGTTGAGCTGCTGAATCAATCGGCATTGGCGCAAGAGTCGTCGCTCTCACTGCAAGCGAGAGAGCAAGTACTGGACGGCCACGGGCGATTCGAGGCGCGCTTTCAACCAATCCCCTGAAAGTACAGGCAGCTTGATGGCATAGGCAGCAGCTCGAATCAAGGGCGTTATGGGATTCTTCGCAACATTTTGGTCGTGGCTGAATGGACAGCTTGCCGCCTATATCGGCGAAAACACGGCCCGCCTGGCCGGAGTCCTTGAGCCTGCGGTGGTCACCTCGGCCACCATTTACGTGATGGCTTGGGGTTACCTGCATCTCATGGGCAAAATCCATGAACCCATCGAAGCGGGACTCAAGCGGGTCGCGCTGATCGTTCTCGTCCTTGGGGTGGGATTGAGGCTCTGGCTTTATAACACAGTAATCGTCGACACCTTTTATAACGCGCCGGCACAGCTCGCGGCTGCCGTGGCGGGGTCGAACGATCCCGTCGGCACCATCGATGCCATCTGGGACAGCGGCGGCATCGTCGCCGGAAACTTATGGGGCAAGGGCGGTCTTTTGAACGGCGATTTTGGCTTCTATCTCGCCGGCGCCATCGTCTGGTGTTTGATGGGCGTCCTGTGCGTCTACGCGATGTTCCTGATCGCCCTGTCGAGCATTGCGCTCGCGGTTCTCTTGGCGCTTGGCCCGCTGTTCATCGGGCTGCTGTTTTTTGACTCCACCAGGCGATTTTTTTCCGCCTGGATCGCGCAACTCGCCAACTACGCCTTGATTACCGTACTCACCGTGATGGTGGCCGCACTGTTGCTGCACATCGTGCAATCGTATGCCGTGCAAACCGCCGCGCGAGGCGCCGCGATCTTGACGGTGGACGCGCTCAATATGATGTTGATCGCCTTCCTTGTCTTTCTCGTGCTGCGACAGGTCATGCCGATCGCCTCGGGATTGGCGGGCGGCCTGGCGCTCCACTCGTTCGGCATCGCCAGCCGCAGCGGCGTTTGGGCGACGACGACGGCGGCGCGGCTGGCCGTCAAACGTGCAGCGCCCTATGTAGCTCGCAGCGTCGGCGCTGCGGTGCAGGGAACGGGGCGAGTGATGCGCGGCGCCGCAATGAGGTTGAAACGATGATGCGTCTGATGCTTTGTCTTGTACTGTGGCTGAGCGGTTGCTCCACTCCTGGCGTGCGCTGTGATTCCCACTTGCAACCGATTAATCCGCCGGGCGCGAGCTCGGTTTCGACAGCCGGTCACCCGGTGCGGAAAGTTCCATGATGAGCGCCCCGGTGATGCAAGAATATTTCCGCGAGGCGGAATCGTGGGACGCGGATCGCGCCGCGCAGTTTCGGCGCAGTGCACGCGCCGCTTGGTGGGTGGCGGGGGCGGGGTGGCTCTGCGCGGTTGCAAGCGCGCTCGCATTGGTCTTGCTCATGCCTTTGAAGCGAGTCGATCCCTTCGTGGTGCGCGTCGACAACAGCACGGGCATCGTTGACGTCGTGCCGGTGTTTGCCGGCCGTGCGACGCAGGAAGAAGCCGTTACGCGCTATTTTCTTACGCACTACCTTACGGTTTGCGAACGCTTCAATTTCGCCACTGCTGAGAGTGACTACGAGGAATGCGGCGCTTTTCATTCGGCGCAGCGCAATCAGGCGTGGTTCGCCCTGTGGACGGCCACAAATCCACATTCTCCGCTCAACCTGCACAAGGATGGAAGCAGCGTGCGTGTGCAGGTCAATGCAGTGAGTTTCTTCACCCGGGCAAGTGGATTGGCCGACCTCGCTCAAGTGCGCTATCTGAAAGCCCTGCGTCAGGGGTCAGGCGCCGCCGAATCGGTCACACACTGGGTTGCCTCCATTCAGTACGCGTACGGGGAACCTGCGAAGGACCCGAAGACGCGCCGCTGGAATCCACTGGGCTTCAAAATCGTCGATTTCCGTTCAGAACCCGAGGTTTTGAGCGAGCAGCCCACTCTTAAGGACACGCAGCCTATGGACGCGCGATGACCAACCCGACCCGGCGCAGGGCGCGCTGCTGCGCACTGGCAATCGCGCTGCATGCCATCGTCCACCAAGCATGCCTGGCCGAAACCGTTCCTGCAAAAGGCGCCGTGGATGCGCGCATCAGGGAAGCCGCCTACGACACGAATGAGGTCTATAAGCTGCGCGGCTTCGTCGGCTACCAGATCGATTTGGAGTTCGAGCCCGGCGAGACCTTTACCGGGCTCGGCGCGGGCGACATCGAAGGTCTGTCATTCGTCGGCCAGGAGAATCATTTGTTCTTGAAGCCTAAGGCAACCAAGGTCGCGACCAATCTCACCGTACTCACCAGCCGCAGGCACTACCACATCGACTACACGGCAATCTCGCAACGACCCACAGGCGAAGACGACGTCGTTTACGCCTTGCGCTTTACTTATGCCCCATCGCCCGCGCAGTCCGCGGCCGATACCAAGGCGAAGCGGCTCGATTCGCAACTCGAGAGCGCAGCGGCAAATCGGCCCCGCAACACGGATTACTGGTATTGCGGTCAGGCGGCCCTGCGGCCCGTCGCCGCTTCCGACGATGGCGTGCACACGCGGCTTAGGTTTTCCGCCAGCTCCGACTTGCCCGCGATCTTCGTGCGAAACGAAGACGACAGCGAGTCACTGCTGAATTTCAGCATAGATGCAGGCGATGTAATCGTTCATCGCGTCGCGCAGCGGCTCATCCTGCGGCGCGGCAGGCTAACGGGATGCATTGTCAATCAAGGATATTCGGGCGGTGGAAGGCGATTGGATTCGGGCACGATGGCGCCGGAGGTGGAGCGGCGGGTGCAGGGGAGCATGCCATGAAGGAGCAGGAGCCGGATTTGGGCGCGGTGCGCGGCGAACGCAGCGACACGGTCAGTCAAGCGCCTTCCCTTCAGTCTCGAGCCAGCAACATTTTGGCGATCGGGCTCATGAGCGCGCTGGGACTGGGAATGCTCACATGGTACTACGCGAATGCTGTAACGCGCCAAAATCGCGCGCGCCAAAGCGCGCAGACACTGTCGACCAAGCAAGTTCAGGGCGACATGCCCCTTCCGAACATAGGCAGGATCGATCCGCCGCCGCCCGCAGGCGCGCCGGCGCCGCCTCAAGACTTGCCCGCGCAACCGACGCCTCTGCTTGCGACGCCGCTTCGCGAGGTTCCGCTGCAGGTCAGTCAGCCGAGCGCCGCGTATGGTCCCACGCCGGAGAAAACGCCGGCGCAGTTGGCCTTGGAGCGGCAATTGTCAGGCGTCGCATTCGCACCGCAGAGCGCGGCCGTGTCCGCCGGCATGGCGCCGCCGCAAGCGCCGGAGTCGCGGGAGTCCGCCGAGTTGACCGCGCTGCTGCGGCCCACGGTAACTACCGCAGTTCGCGCACAAGTGCTGCCGACGCAGCGGCTGTTGCTTGCCAAAGGCGCGTTCCTTGATTGCACGCTTGAAACAGCGATCGATTCCACGCTGCCCGGAATGACCACCTGTGTACTGGCAACCGACACCTTCGGCGTGGACGGGCAGGTGGTGCTGCTGGAGCGCGGCACGAAACTCGTAGGCGAGACCCGCGGGCAGGTGCAGCAGGGCTCCGCACGCGTCTTCGTGTTGTGGAACGAAGCGCGCACACCCGCGGGCGTCATCGTTCCGCTCGCCTCGCCCGGCGCTGACGAACTCGGGCGGTCCGGGCTTCCCGGGACGGTCGATCGTCACTTTTGGGACCGATTCGGTGCCGCGATGCTGGTCTCCGTGATCGACGGCGGCGTTCAGAGCGCGATTCAGTCGAGCCGCGGCAGCAGCGGCACGGTCATCGTAAATCCGTCGGCGACTCAGGATGTCATGACGGAGGTGCTGAAGAGCACCATCAATATCCCGCCTACCGTCGTGAAGCGCCAAGGCGATCGCATTCAAGTGCTGGTGGCGCGCGATTTGGATTTCAGGTCGGTTTATGAGCTCAGATCCGTCGCCACCGACCGTTGAGCGCGCCTCTGACGCGTCTGCACTTGCTCTCACGCTGCGTGCGTTGCGCCCGCTTCTGGCCAGCAGCGGCGTCATGGAGCTTTGCATCAACCGGCCCAACGAGGCTTTTCTCGAAACTCGTGACGGCTGGCGTCGCGAGCAGCTGGCTTTTGCGGACTTCGAGTGGTGCAGTCGCTTGGCGAAGTTGGTCGCAAACTCCACTCAACAGCGCATTGACGCGACATCGCCATTGCTATCGGCATCTCTTCCCAGCGGCGAGCGCGTGCAGATCGTCATACCGCCCGCGACGACGGCAGGTTGCGTGGCGATCGCCATCCGGCGACCGGCCGAACAGGTGTGGAGCATCGACGAGTTGGCAAGCCACGGAATCTTTCGCCGCGCCCGGCATGCCGGTCCAATGCTCGATGAAACAGAGGAGCAGCTGCTTCGCCTCTTGGCGGCGTCCGAATTCGAGGCATTCATGCGTCTTGCCGTGCGCAGCCGTAAAAACATCGTGGTGTCGGGGCCGACCGGATCCGGCAAGACCACTTGGACCAAGGCGCTGATTCGCGAAATTCCAAGCGACGAGAGACTCGTCACCATCGAAGATGCGCCAGAGTTGGTGCTGGACCGTCATCCAAATCATGTGCGCCTGTTCTATTCCAAAGACGATCAAGGCGTGGCGCGCGTTAGCCCTAAGCAGCTGCTGGAGTCATGCCTAAGGATGAAACCTGACCGGATATTGCTCGCGGAGTTGCGTGCGGATGAGGCTTTCGACTATCTGCGCAACGTCAACTCCGGCCATCCAGGATCCATCACCAGCGTGCACGCAACCAGCGCCGAGTTGGCCTTCGAACAATTGGTACTGCTGGTGAAGCAGAATCCAAGCGGCCGCGAGCTTGCACGCAGCGACATCAAGAGCCTCTTGTACCTGCTGATCGACGTCGTCATCCAATTCGGAGTCGAGCGCCATGAACGGTTCATCAAAGAAATCTGGTACGACCCGGAGCGCAAGCGGCGATGATGGGCGGCGCATTGCAGGGATGGTCGGGAATCGCCATGGCGTACACTGCGGTTCACGCCCCAATGATCGCCGGATTGATACGCGCGCGCGCGAATTTGCGTCACTACCTGCTGTCCCCGATCGCCGCGTTGCCATTGACGGCGGCCGCGGCGGCCGCCGCCGCGGCGTCGAGTTCCTGCATCGCCATGCTGGGCTTTGCCTCTCATGGTCCCGTTCAACTGACGGTCTCTGCCGGCATCAGCGCCGTACTTGGGTTTGCCGGCGGCCACGTGCTCGCGCGAGGCAACTCGGTGGATAAGACTCATCAACGCGGCTCCATTGTCGCCGAGCGATTGCCGCCCATGAGCCAGCGCGCCAACCAGGGGGCGCGGGGCTCGGGCCTGACCCTGGCGGGTCTTGCGGTCCCTGCGCAGGATGAGACCAAGCACTTTAAGTTGATTGGCACCACCGGCACGGGAAAGAGCACCGCGATTCAAGAAATCATGACTCGGGCGCTCGCGCGCGGAGACCGGGCGGTGATCGCGGATCCGGACGGCGGTTATTTGCAGAGCTTTTATCAGAAAGACCGCGGCGACATCGTTCTTAATCCATTCGACGAGCGTTCGGTCAAGTGGGATTTATTTGCGGAGATCAGCAGCGCTTATGACGTCGAACAATTGGCGCGCTCGCTAATCCCGGATCACGATGGCCCGGATCGAAGTTGGCGCGAATATGCCCGGACATTCTTCACGTCGGTCACACGGCAAGCGCATGAAGCGGGAATCGCCGATATGGGGGAGCTTTACCGGTTGCTGATGGCGGCGGACACAAATGAACTGCGCACTCTGGTGCGGGGCACGCCGGCGCAGCCGTTCTTGGACGAACATAACGCGCGGATGTTCGATTCGATCCGATCGGTGACGAGCTCGGCGGTTGGGGCGCTCGACTACATCGCGCAACAGAAAGCCTCAGGGTTCTCGATACGCCGGTGGGTCAATGAGAAGACTCCCGGCGTTTTGTTCATTCCATACAAAGCCGGCCAGATCGCGGCTTTGCGCTCGACAATTTCGGGCTGGATGCGTCTCGCCATTTTCGAGGCCATGAACCAGGATGAAGGGCGGCACGAGCGCGGCGGAAACGATGATCGGCCGCTCTGGTTCGTCATCGATGAATTGGATGCGCTGGGCCAAATTGACGGATTGAAGGACGCCCTCGCGCGGCTGCGTAAATTCGGCGCGCGCTGCATTCTGGGCTTTCAATCGATCGCCCAAGTCTCGAGCACCTATGGTCATGGCGATGCACACACGATAGTGGAAAACTGCGGTAACACCCTGATTCTGCGTTGTTCGGCCAGCGAGGGAGGCGGTACGGCGCGATTTGCATCGCAGCTCATCGGTGAACGCGAGGTATTGCGGACCACGGTGTCAAAGAGCCGCCGTGTCACGGAAGTGCTGGGTTCCATCACGCACAATCAGCATCTTAGTGTGGAATCCGCCGTTCTTGCCTCGCAGGTCGAGCAGCTTCCCGACCTCACTGGCTATCTGAAATACGCTTCGAACCCGGCCTGGCAACGCGTGCGTCTCGATGCGGTCAGTGCATGGCAGCAGCGTCGAGCCGCCAACAGCGAGGTCGAATGTGCGCACGGCGGCCGGCGCATACAAAAGCTCTGGGAGAGGGATCATGACTGATCGTGCCGCAGCAGTCGACGATGCAACCATGAAATTCGGTCTTCTTATGGAGAGTGCGCAAGCGCATCAACGGCTCGCCGAAAGCCAGCTCGACAAATTGCGCGCGCACACCCAGGACTTGGACAGCGTGGTACGAGATGAAATACGGCGCACGCTGGTCGAGGAGCTGCAGATGTTGACCGCAGAAACCGCTCGCGCAACTCGCGCGTTGCAGAAGGTGAGACGCGGCGCCAGCCTGCGCGGAGTCTTGTGGAGCTTCACGTTCGCGTTGATCTGCGCGCTGGCGCCGCTCGGAGTTGCGAGCTGGGTGCTGCCTTCGGCGGCTGAAGTGTCGACGCTTCGTGCGCGGCGCGACGAGCTGAGCTTGAACGTATCGAAGCTGGAACAGCTGGGAGGACGCATCGATTGGCGGCACTGCGGCGACACCAGGCGCCTGTGTGTTCGCGTGAACCGCAAGGCGCCCACCTATGGCGAGAGGGGCGAGTACTACGTGATCGATGGCTACTGAATTCATGCATTTACCGCTCATCGTCGAAGGACTGCAAAACCGCAACGCGGTGTGGCTGGCTGTCGCGCTGGTGCTCTTCGTCGGCGGCTGCTCGAGGATTTGGCGGCGCCAAGCACCCGAGACGCACAAGCGCGGGGTTTTGCTGGCCGACGGTGCGTCGCTGCAGCGCCGCAGCGCCCGGCGCAAGAAAGCGGTATCTGACTTGCTCACCGTCGCCGGTATCGCCATCCCCGCCGCCGATGAAACCAAGCACTTCAAGCTCATCGGAACAACGGGCACCGGCAAGTCGACCGCAATTCGCGAGCTCCTTGGCTGCGCCATTGCGCGCGGCGACAGAGCCGTATTCGCGGATCCCGACGCCGGCTACTTGGCGCATTTCTACGACCGCTACCGCGGCGACATCGTGCTCAATCCATTTGAGCCGGATTCGGTCAAGTGGGACTTGTTCGCTGAGATTCATAGCAGTTACGACGTGGAGCAATTGGCGAGCGGGCTCATCCCAAATTGCGAAGACCCCGCAGCCCGCGAGTGGCGCGGCTATGCGCGCACCTTCCTCGCCGCGGTGGTGCGCCGCTGTCATACGTCAGGAAGGCGCGATGTCGCGGAACTGTGGCGCTTGCTGACGGTGGCATCGGCGGACGAGCTGCGGCCCATTGTCGCAGGCACGCCGGCGCAACCCTTTCTCGACCCTGACAACGCCCGCATGTTCGGCTCGATACGGTCAGTGACTGGATCGGCAATAGCGGCGCTCGAGTACATCCAGCGGCAACGAGCGACGGCATTCTCCGTGCGCGAGTGGGTGAGAACACGTACCCGCCCGGGCATGCTGTTCATTCCTTACAGGGCGGGTCAAATCGCGGCGCTGCGCTCGATGATCGCTGCGTGGATGCGTCTCGCCATTTTCGAGGCCATGAACCAGGATGAAGGGCGGGAGGAGTGCGGCGGAAGCGATAATCGGCCGCTCTGGTTCGTCATCGATGAATTGGATGCGCTCGGGCAAATTGACGGATTGAAGGACGCCCTCGCGCGGCTGCGAAAATTTGGCGCGCGCTGCATTCTGGGCTTTCAGTCGATCGCACAGGTCTCCAGCACGTACGGCCAGGGCGAGGCGCAGACCATCGTGGAAAACTGCGCCAACACATTGATTCTGCGTTGCTCGGGCAGTGAAAACGGCGGAACGTCGCAATTTGCCTCGCGGTTGATCGGCGAGCGCGAAATTCTCAGGCGCCAGATTTCTCGCGGCAAAGATCGCGACAGCGCCTTTTTTCCGCGCAGCGCGCGTCGTTCGCACAGCATCACCGATCATCATGTGACGGAAACCGCTGTCATGCCGTCCGAGCTCGAGCAATTGCCGGATTTGTGCGGCTACCTCAAAAGCGCTTCTTCTGCGGTTTGGCTGAAGGTCGCGTTCACTCATGGACGGAGGCCGCATGGCCGCGCTGCTGTGTTCTGATCCGAATTATCGATCAGCCAATTACTGCATCGCCCGCGCCGATACCCGCTGCCGGCACTGCGGCCGGACGACTCGCGTTCTAGCGCTGCTGGTGCCGGAAGATCACGAAGCGCTGGACACCGAAACGGCAGAAGAATTGAACACGTGGCAGCTCGCGGGCGCCAACGCATTTCTGTTTTATGTAGCTCACCTGCCGGAAAGCGTGCAGCGCCGACTATTCCAGTTGTCTCCCGCGTTTCGTGTGGCACACAGCAGAGCGACGTCAAACGCCTACTGGGCGAATCACTGCGAGCACTGCGACACGTTGCTGGACGATTACGAACTGCACTGTGAGACGGATGGCGCCTTCATGCCGTGCAGCGAGGCGGAAGCGGGAAATATTCTGCTCTTGCAAATAGACGAGCCATTCGAAGCGGTGGCGGCGGGCTGCGCGCTCGAGCCTGAATTCTTCCGCTTCATGCGCAAGGCCTAAACAAGTGGCCGTCTATTTCCTGAATCTAAAGACCTTTGGACGCGCCAACGGCAGCAGCGCCGTGAGTGTAGCTGCGTACCGCGCCGGCGAGCGCATCCGGGATGAACGCAGCGGCAAGACTTACGATCACTCCGATCGCCGGGATGTCATGCATAAGGAAATCATTCTGCCGAGCCAGTTCACTTCTGACGAAGTGAGCTGGGCAAGAGATCGCGCCAATTTGTGGAACACGGCGGAAGGCGCCGAGACGCGCTCAAATGCGCGAGTCGCACGCGAGTACCTGGTCGCCTTGCCGGTGGAACTGTCGCCTGATCAGCGACTTGGCCTGGTCACAGAATTTTCACGGGAGCTTGCGGATCGATACCGGTTCGCCGTCGATTGCGCCATTCACGCGCCGCGCGATTTTCCAGGCAGCGATCCGCGCAATTTCCACGCCCACCTGCTCGCCACCACTCGTGAGGTGACCACCCAGGGTCTGGGTGCCAAAACCACGTTGGAATGGAGCGATGCCAGGCGTCGAGAAATCGGGTTGGGGCCCGCGATCGACGAGCTGCTGCATGTGCGCCAGCGGTGGGCGTTGGCGACCAACGAGGTGTTGCGCGAAGCGCACCTGGACGTTCGCATCGATCATCGCACGCTGCAAGCGCAGGGAATCGATCGCGAGCCGCAGCCGCATATTCCGCGGATAGCCTTGGAAATGGAACGCCGGGGATATCGGAGCGTATTGGCAGAGCGCCTGCGCGAAGAGTATGAGGCGAGAGTCGAGGCGCGCCTGCAACGATCGGCGGCTCGTGATGCGCTTCCCGCAAAACCGCAAAGCCTCGAGGAGATTCGCCGGCAGGCCCGTGAGAGCTGGCTGCAAATGCGCCAGGGCCGCGCTGAATCGGCGCCTCGCGATTCGATGGAGCGCGTCAAGGATGACGATCTCGCTCGGTAAATGATCCACAAGATCGCATACGCCTCTTGCTACGTTTACTCGCCCGCCGGAGCAGGCGCCGTTTGCGAACGCTCGCGGCTGCTGTGCGCGTTGTTGAAAGCAGGAGACGCGCAGTTCTTGGTCAAGTACGCGCTGCGTGTCCACCAGCAGGCCGAAGAATCGTCGCGGCTGTCCGGATTTTTTCGAAGTACCGACATTTTAGTGCCGGTGCCCGGCAGCGCTCCCAAGTCCGCCGCAGGCACATGGGTGGCAGCAGCCCTTGCCGATGCTCTCGTGCGCGAAGGCGTGGGCATCATGGCGTGGCGTGGCTTGCATCGTATTTGCGCAGTGCGCAAGTCCGCAACCTCAGCTCCGGGCGCGCGCCCAACCGTCGCCCTACACTACGAATCCTTCTTGATGGAACGCCCGCCCATCACACCCGAGAACGTTGTGCTCATTGACGATGTGGTTACAAAAGGGCGAACCCTGTTGGCCGCGGCCACTCGCCTGCATGAAGCATTTCCCGGCGCGCAGATTCGTGCGTTTGCACTGCTGCGAACGATGGGTCTGATCCCCGGGGTCCAGCGGCTGCTGGACCCCTGCACGGGCGAAATCCGCTGGAAAGCGGGAGATGCTCACCGTAGTCCGTGAAGACAACCGCGTATTTCGATGCAATCCGGCTGCGGATGGACCGGTGCTTCATACAGGACTGTGGATTGAACGCGCCATTCGGGCGCCCTTACGGGAGAATCGTCAGCCCGATGGTCGAATTCGGCGGTGGGTTTGCGTACCAGAGATGGAAAGTCGGTATCTTCGGGTTATCCTGTTGGCGGACGGACAGATCGTCCATAACGCCTTTTTTGATCGCAGGTTTGTCCCATGAAAGTTCGCTACTTTGCCGACACAGACACTTTGCTCATTGAATTTCGGGACGCTCCGGTCGCTGAGACACGCGATCTCGATGACAGCACCATTCTTGACGTTGACGCACAGGGCAACATTTGCTCCATCACCATTGAACATGCGTCGCAACGGGCGGGCGCCCCGCATTTTTCTTATGAAGAAGTCGCTGCTTAAAGGCGGATTTGCTTGATGATGCGAAGATGCGCGGGCGAACATTCAATGCCGATATCGCCAAATCTCCGCCTGGCAGCCGCCCGCTGCAAGGCCTGAACCACGGCGAGATTGCCGCTCGCCTCCAATGTGCGCTGGATGATTCAGACGGTGTCGCGGGAGCTCACTGCGTTCACGAACTGTGGATGCGCGGCGAAATGTCCGTTAACATTGAACGCGCGCTCGAACAATTGTGGGCATGCGCCGCGGCTTCCGTTCCTGAATGGCTGCCGATGCGCTACATCGACTGGTTGCCCGCACTGTACGAGATCGCGCTGCGGTTCCGTTCCGCCGCCAAGGGGCGATCGAACATCTACTTGGTGCTTCTCGATTTCAGCGACCGGGGTGGGTCGTACGGCGTGTATGTGGGTATGAGTAAGTACAGTCCGGCGCAGCGTTTCGATCAGCACAAAGCGGGCATCCGCGCGGCGGGCAGCGTGTTGAAACGGGGCCTCGAAGTGCTGACCGGGCCCTCTTTGCATTTGCAGTACATCAAGCGCGCCGAGGCTGTGCGTATCGAAGCGCAACTCGCCGCAGAGTTGGCCGCGGCGGGATTGCTGGTGAAAGGAGGCCACTGACGTGATTCTCATCGGCATGTTCGATTCGCCATTCGTGCGCCGGGTCGCGGTGAGCATGAATCTGCTTGGAGTCCCGTTCGAACACCGCAACTGGTCCGTCGGCAAGGACTTTGAGCTGATTCGCCAATTCAATCCCTTGGGTCGCGTGCCCGCATTGGTGCAAACCGACGGCGATACGCTGGTCGAATCCGGGGCGATCCTGGACTTTCTGGACGAGCGGGCCGGAGCCGAGCGCGTGTTATTGCCGCGCTCCGGGGAGTCTCGGCGCGAGGCGCTGCGAGTCATCGCTATCGCTACCGGAGCCGCGGAAAAGGGTGTGATTCAGGTGTACGAGACCGCGTTTCGGCCGCCCGAGAAACGTTACAGGCCGTGGGTGGAGCGCTGTCATACGCAAATGCATGCGGGGCTCGCCGAGCTCGACCGGTTGTGCCAGGTGCGCGCCGGCGAATGGTTGATCGGCAACCGAATTTCCCAGGCCGACATCACCTCGACCTGCGTTTATACCTTCCTGAGCGACGCGTTAGCCATCAACCGGGATGCGGTTTCGTATCCGGGATTGGGCGCGGTCGCTGCGCGCTGTGAAGCCATGCCGGAGTTCCGCAGCGTCAAGGCGGCGTGGTTCCCACCGAACGATCACTAGGAGCCTGTCTGAGGATTCCACGCGGCCGCGAGCGTGGCAGATTTCGCTTCAGCCGAGGCGGAGCCGACGTGGTTGGGTAACACCCAATAAGGAGGCGACAACGATGGATGAAGCGAAATCTGCCCGCTCCCGAAGGGTTGGCTAGGTGAGGGGCGTCTGCGGTGTTGCGCGGCTTGGTCGTAGCGCTCACTACGTCCTGCGCCGCGCGCCTTGCATCCGCTCCCTCGCCAAGCCAACGCGGCTCACGCGGAATCCTCAGACAGGCTCCTAGCGGTCAGGTGAGCTACAATTAGCGCATGGTCGTTGTTCACCACCTCAACAACTCCCGCTCGCAGCGAGTGCTGTGGCTGCTCGAGGAACTGGGCGTGCCGTACGAGGTCAAGCGTTATGAGCGGGACGCTAAAACGATGTTGGCTCCGCCGGCACTGCTGGCGGTGCACCCCCTGGGAAAGTCGCCGGTGATCGTTGATGGCGCCGCCACGGTGGCCGAATCGGGAGCGATCGTTGATTACCTGGTTGAAAAATATGGCGGCGGCCGCTTGGTGCCTCCGGTTGGCAGCCCGCAGCGCCTTCGCTATACCTACTGGCTGCACTATGCCGAAGGATCGGCCATGCCGCCGCTGCTGATGAAGTTGGTGTTCGATAGGATCGCCGCCAATCCGACGCCCTGGCCCGTCAGCGCGATCGCCCGCAGAATTGCTGCCACCGTGCAAAATTCCTTTATCGCGCCGAACTTGAAGCGGCATTTGGACTACATGGAGGCTGAGCTTGGCGCGCATGCCTGGTTTGCCGGCGAACAATTCACGGCGGCCGATGTGCAGATGAGCTTTCCATTGGAGGCTGCGGTCTCGCGGGCCGGTCTGAATTCCAGCCGCCCCAAATTGATGGCTTGGCTCGATCGCATCCATGCGCGCGACGCCTACAAGCGCGCCCTGGAACGCGGCGGCGCGTACGATTTTTAGGCACGCCTGGCGGCCTTATCGTAGAAGGATGCGAATCGATCCGGTCTGTTAGTGATGATCTAAAGACTTAGAAGGGCTCAATACAAGAAAAGTCTCAAAACCAAGAAGGGGAGTTGCTATGTGGAAGTCGCTTAACATGGCCGCCGCCTTATCGGTGGTCCTGCTGTTCGCTGTTACCGCCTGCAATCAGGCGCCGCCGCCGCCCAGGGCAAAGGGTCCAACGCCTGCGAGCCTGGCGTGGGACAAACTCACCAAGGGTTTTATCGAAGACTACATGCTTGCGCAACCCGCTTTCGCAGCGCAGTCCGGTCGACACGAATTCGACGGTCAGCTCCCGGACTTGAGCGCGCACGGAATCAAACGCGAAATCGCGCGCTTGCACGAGGCGCACGATCAAATCGCCGCCGTCGATCCGGCGACTTTGGAGCCGCGCGAGCGCTTCGATCGTGAATACTTGCTCGCGGTGATCGACAAGCAACTCTTCTGGATCGAAAAGACCAAATTTCCATTCACCAATCCGGGCTTTTACATAGGCCAACTCGATCCGGACATGTACTTCAGCCGAAATTATGCGCCGCTAGAGGTACGCATGAAGGCCTACACCCGGTACGCGCGCGCCGTCCCGAAGCTCGCGAGCCAGATCAGGGAAAACCTGAAGTCGCCCTTGCCCAGAACCTACGTCGAATTGGGCATCGCGCAATTCGGCGGCCTCGCCGACTTCTATGCAAAAGACGCGCCTGCGGCATTCGCCTCGGTGACCAACCCAGACCTGCAAAAGCAGCTGACCGACGCGGATACGGCAGCGGCGCAGGCAATGAACACACTTAAGGACTATCTGGTGTCCGAACGCAAGAACGCCAATGATAAGTTTGTCTTAGGCGCGGACTTGTTCGCGCAAATGCTCAAGCAGACCGAGCAAGTGGACATCCCGGTCGATAAGATCGAAGCTCTGGGACGCGCCGATCTCGAGCGCAACACCACGGCGCTCAAAGCGGAATGCAATACCTACGCGCCGCACGCCTCGCTGTCGCAGTGCGTAGCGAAGATGGCCGAAAATAAACCGAAACCCGGCGCCGTCGAGGAGGCGCGAATGCAGTTGACGATGCTCAAGGATTTCATCGTCAAGAACAACGTGGCTTCGATCCCGAGCAGCGACGCAATATTGGTTGCCGAGGCACCGCCCTACAATCGATCCAACGCCGCCTTCATCCAAATCCCCGGACCCTACGATCACGGCGTGGCGTCAACCTATAACATCGCACCGCCGGATCCGAAATGGAGCAAGGCCGAGCAAGCCGCCTATATCCCCGGCGAGGCATCGCTGTTGTTTACATCCGTGCACGAAGTGTGGCCGGGACATTTCTTGCAGTTCCTGCATGCGAACGCGAACCCATCTAAGCTCGAGGCTTTGTGGGTGGGATATGCCTTCGCGGAAGGCTGGGCCCACTACTGCGAAGAAATGATGTATGAAATGGGTTTGGGCAAGGGCGATCCTGAGAAGCACATTGGCCAGATCAACGACGCGCTGCTGCGCGACGTGCGCCTGCTGTCGACCATCGGACTGCACACACACGGCATGACCGTCGCGCAATCCGAAAAGATGTTCAAGGAGCAAGCCTTCCAGGATCCCGGCAATGCGCGTCAGCAGGCTGCGCGGGGCACGTTTGACCCGGGGTATCTGAATTACACGCTTGGCAAACTCATGATCCGCAAACTGCGGGCGGACTGGCTGGCCAAGACGGCGCCGGCGGGTTCGGCGCCGGGGTCCGCGGACGAGACGGGGCGTTGGCATGAATTCCATGACAAGTTCCTGTCGTACGGAGGACCGCCGATTCCTTTGGTGCGCAAGGAAATGATGGGCGAGGGCGGCAGCCTGCTTTGAGAGTCCTGTGCGCGCATGCGGTGGAGCGCCGCTCGAAACGCCACCGCCCCTAGGCTAGGCCGACAATGATCCCGCTGTCCGCCCAATTCCCAGCCAGGGTTGCGGCGGCGGGTGGGATCTCATCGTCGGGGAGCCAGGCGCGCAGATCTTCGCAAACTTGCGCGAAATTTCGGCCGCGCCGCGCGGCATCGAGCGCAGCCGCCTCGACGGCGGTCATCGACCGAAAATAATTCTGTAGGTTCCGTCGCCACAACAGCCAGGGCACCGGCGCGGCGCCGGGCTCGGGCGCGGGCGGGGTCACATCGGCGCTCATTGCTTTCCAAACAGCCGCCGTGTTCCATTTGAACTCAAGCCGCCGCAGCGATGGGTGAAACTCGAATCGCAGAGCGGCCCACGCCGACGGTTCAACGGCGGATAGCGCCGCGCGTGACTTGGGCTCGGCGTCCATTGCATCGAAAACTTCAGCCAGGGTCCATTCGAGCAGTGCGACCTCCGCCAAAATGGGCTGTTCCGCATAGGGTGAGCGGTGCGCCAGAAATTCATTGAGCTCGCGTCCATACCAGCGAATCGAGCGGTGCACGGAAGGGTGCGCCGCCACGAATGCTTCGCCCAATGCAACGAACATCTCGTCTCCGAGCAGCGCGTGCAGGATGGGGTAGGTCTCATCCAGCGCATCGATGAGCCGAACCTGATAGGCATTGCGATAAATGGCCAATCGATCCGCCGCCGGCAGCGGAGGCGCATCGACTATGCCCGAGATGACGCCGCTGTCCTCGCCCAGCAAGTGGCGCTGCATGTCGTGCTGCAATTTGCGCAGCTGCATCACGCCGCCTGCCGCGTATGCCGCGCAGCGAGATCGCGCGCCACGGCAAGTTCCGCCACCAGCTCGCTCAACGCGGGAATATTGTCGTCGCGTTCGATCATGGTCGGCACCACGCCAAATTGCGCGACGGCCTGCGCGTAAAGATCCCACACCGGCGCAATAATGGGATGATCATGCGTGTCGATCAGGTGGCCGCCCATATCGCTGTGCCCCGCCAGGTGAAACTGGCGCACCCGCGACTTCGGCATGGACTGCAGGTATTTCACCGCGTCAAAGCCATGATTGACGCTGCTCACATAGATGTTGTTGATGTCGAGCAGAATATTGCAATCGGCGCGCGATGCGACCTCGCGCAAAAATTCCCACTCGGTCATTTCGGAGGCATGAAAAGTGAGATAGCTCGAGACATTTTCCAACAAGATCTGCCGGCCCAAGGCATCTTGAACTTGACCGACACGCATCACCACGGAGCGCAGAGCCTCTTCGGTGTAGGGTAGCGGCAGTAAATCGTGCAAATTCCGTCCGCCGACTCCCGTCCAGCACAGGTGGTCGGAAATCCAGTGTGGTTCGATGCGTGCGGCCAGCGCCCGCACCATTCGCAGATACTCGAAATCGACCGGGTCGGTGCTGCCGATCGAGAGCGAAACGCCATGCATGACCATGGGGTAGCGCTCGCGTATTCGATCCAGGTAGTGCAGCGGCTTGCCGCCGGGAACCAAATAATTTTCCGTGATCACTTCGAGCCAATCGATGGCATGAGGCTCGCTTAATATGGCCTCGTAGTGGGGCGTTCGCAGGCCAAGACCGAATCCGGAAATGTTCATCGAAATCGGGGCCGGGCGATTGCGCGCCCGGCCCCCTTATCAACTCCAGCGTCGCTTACTTCGCAGGAGCGGCGGCCTTGGCTTTTGCCTGGGCATCCGCGCATGCGGCCTTCGTCATCGACACAAAACCCTGACCCTTGCAGCTGTTCTGGCCCTTGCAGCTGTTCTTTGCCGACTTGCACTCGGAAGTTCCCTTGCAGGAATTCACACCCGTGCAGTGCATGGTGGCCGCATCTGCCGCGAATGTGGCAGTGCTGATTCCGGAAGTGAACAACATGGCGGCTGCGGCAGCCATTGTCGCGCTCGACAGTTTATTGATCTGCATTTTTTAATCCTCATTAGATTTGCAACGCAGCGGTATTGCTGCTCTAGTAAAAGACCCGGCCAACCCTCTCATTATTACTCAATTGTCTAAGCTCATGTCTTCTGCTGCCCGCAAGGCAGTCACATGACGAATTCGTAATCAATTTGTCGCAAAGCGGGAACAGGAACGCCGCATCCAATCACCCGTCTCAACCGAAGAGTACGACCCACGCTCAAGTAGCATCGCGGCCTTGGTCGCGCGCGCTTAATGCAGCAAGTTCGGTCGCGACGCGCTCGAAAACTTCCGGCCAGTCCATTGCGATTCGCTGGCGGAAGAGCCGCATGGTCGGATACCAGGGGCTGTCGGAGCGCTCAATGAGCCAGCGCCAGTCCGGCACAGCCTGCAGAACAACCCAGACGGGTATCCCTAACGCGCCGGCCAAATGCGCGACCGCGGTATCCGCCGTGATGACGAGGTCGAGGCCCATCATGATTGCGGCGGTTTCATCGGCGATCTCATCGGGCCCCATAAATGATGGATCAGTCAGTTGAGTAATCTCGCCGCCAAACCCGACCTCACCAAGCTGTTCGGCGCCGGCCCCTTTTTGCAGCGATACGAAGCTCACCTTCGGTAGCCGCGCCAGCGGCGCCGCTGCGCTAAGCGGAAACGAACGCGCCTGCAACGCGGCTCGCTTCTCGGCTTCCGGGTTGCCGTGCCAGTTGAGCCCTACTTTGAGTCCCGGCAGGGCGGCCAGCCGCTCCCGCCATCGGCTTACCGCAGCCGGACTGACTGTCAAGTAGGGCGCGCCGGCCGGAATGCTGCCGATCTCGGTGCGGAAAGCGAGCGGCAGGCTGCCGAGCGGACTGTGCAGGTCGAACGGCGGCAACGGCTCGCCGCGCCCGACCAGTACGCCGCGCATGGGGAGGGAGCCCAACAGCTTCTTGAGCACCGGCTGAACTTCGAAAACCACCCTCGCGCCCATTGCCTCGAGCGGGAGGATGTAACGGCAAAACTGCAGCGTGTCGCCGAGTCCCTGCTCGGCGTATACGAGCAGCGTTCTGCCCTTGAGCGAGCCCCCCGACCCCGACCAGCGCGTGTCGGCGCTATGCTGCGACGGTCGATTCGGGTCGAGTCGCAAGCGCGCTTCATACAGGGGCCAGCCGTCCCGGAAGGCCCCCATGGCCAGCTTGAGCACGGCCTTGCTCCAGATGGCCATGGGATCATCCGGCCGCAACGATAGCGCCCAATCGAAACTATTCAGCGCCTCGTGATACCGCCCCAAACCTTTCTGGGTGTTGCCGAGATTGGTGTACGCGTCCGCGAAATCGGGTTTATAGCGTACGGCATTGACGAAATCCTCGAGCGCCTCTGCCGGACGCGACAGTCGCACCAGCACCGCGCCGCGGTTGTTGAGCGCTTCCGCGGAGCTCTTGTCGAGTCTCACGGCCGCTTCGAAACTCGCCAGGGATTCCTCGTTGCGCTCGAGGCGCGCAAGCGCGATGCCGCGCTGTAGATGGGCTTCAAAGTCCAAAGGGTTGAGCGCCAGCGCCCGGTCGAGGCTCTCGAGGGCCTCGGCCAGCCGGCCAAGCTGGGCGTACGCCCTGCCGCGCCAGAGATGCGTCGGGGCGCTGCCGGGCGCGAGCTTGAGCGCATGATCGAAGCTCGCGAGGGCCTCAGCGTAACGTTCGAGATTCACGAGCGCCATGCCGCGGGCATGGTAGTGGTTCGCGTCGCCAGGCTGGATCGCGAGCGCGCGATCCAAGCTGGCAAGAGCCTCGGCCGGCCGGCCGAGGGCGATCAACACCAGGCCGCGATTGGCGTGCGGCGCCGGTTGCTGCGGTTGCAACTCGAGCGCCCGGTCGATGCTGGCGAGCGCCTCCTTATGCCGCCCCATCGCCATCTCGATGAGGCCGCGGTTATGGTGCGCTTGCGCGTTTTCGGGTTGCAGCGCAATCGCGTTCTCGAAAAAATGCAGCGCATCCGATTGACGGTTGGCGCGCTCGAGGGCGACACCGAGATCGTTATGCGCCTCCGGGTCATTCGGCGCGAGCCGCACTGCCTTTCCTAAGTTCGCCAGCGCCGGATCAAGGTGGTCCAATGCCAACAGTGCCTTGCCGCGACCGCGATAGGCGGCGGCGAGATCGGGCTGCAGCGCGACGGCACTGTCATAGTGCACGATCGCCTCCGCGTAGCGCCCAAGTCCGCAGAGCACGTTGCCGAGATTGGCCTGCATGCCCGCGTTGCGAGGAAGGATCTCCACTGCGTGAGCGATAAGGCCGGCGGCATCTTGCAGGCGGCCCAGTCTTGCAGTGGCGATGCCCAAAGAATGCAGCACCTCGCCGTTGTGCGGTTCACTTGCCAGCACTTCGCGGTATAGGACTGCGGCTTCCGCCAGGCGCCCGAGGGCGTCCAGGCTCTGCGCCTGCGCGAGCTTGGCGCGGCTGCGGGTGTCAACCGGCTCGCTCATGCGAACCAGCAATTGGTGGCGACGGTGATGCGGGTATCCCGGCCGTAAAAGGGTGCGACTTCATGGAACACATAGGAAGGAAACATGACCAGCTGCCCGGCGCTAAGATGGAATTCGAGCGGCCTCAAGGCATACGCGCGGTGCATTGGGGCGTTGGCCGGGTCGATGTAGGCGCCGGCACCTTGCCGCGTATCGAGGAATCGCAGTACGCCGCTGTTCGGCTGGTCCGGCACGGCCTCTCCGGCGCGCACGCAGTACACCGCGGACCAGGACGCCAGCGGGTGGTTGTGGGCGACGAAGGAGCCCGCGTACCGCGACACATGGAACCAAGTGTGGTTGTGAAATTTGAGGCGGGAGACCTCCTCGGGCCTTAAGGTCGTGGTCTTGAGCACCATTTGAACAATCGCGTCCAGCATGAAAGTGCGCAACTCCTGAACACAGGCCTCCGGCCAGAGGAATAAATTGAAGCGGCTTTCGAAGGTCTCCTGCTGCGGAATGTGGCTTGGAATGGGATTTCTGTGCTCGTCGTTCTCGCGCTGAAGAAACAGCGTCTCCAGCTCGTGGTTCAGCCGCTCGCAAGGGGCCAGCCGCGCCTCGCCGAACGGCACCGCAAACATCGGGTTAAGCGTGATGATCGCGTTTACCATCGAGGAATGCCCTGCTGCCCCGGGGCTGCGAAACGAATGCGGACTGTGACCAGCATGAGTTCCCCGGCGGAGCGCAGCAAAGCGATTTCGTGAGTGAGCGAAGCCGGGAAAACCGCCAGCTGCCCGGGCACCGGCCGCCAGCTGCAGTGGTTCGGCTTGTACGGCATCCGCATCGCCGAGAGGGTGGGATCATGGAACATCGTGCCGAATCGCGATTCGTAAAGCCGCAGCACCCCGCTGTCGGCGCGAGTCGAGGAGGCCGCCGGCGCGGCCACACAGTAGATTGCGCACCAACCGGTGTTCGGGTAGCTGATCGCCGGCAGGCAGCCGTCCGGCTTGACGATGCTGAACCAAGCGCGCGCCTCCAGTTTGAATTCGCGCAATTGCGCGCCGCTGAATTCGTTGACGCTCTCGACCACCGAGTACACACCGCGAAATATCGCAGCGGCCAGCAGCCGCAGCGGCTCCTCCGGCCACTCGAACAGGTCATCGCGGCTGCTGTAACACAACGGATTCGCTTGCGGCGATGCGTCGGCGGCCATGCGTGCCGCGAACAGCGCGGCGAGAGCTGAGTTGAGCGCGCCCGCCTCCGGAAGCGGTACGACGCCAAACGGCGTCGCGAGAATCGGCACTACGATCGGCGGTGTGGCATTCATGGAAGATCGGCAAGATAGTCGTGCAATTCCTTGAGCTCATCGGCGTAATGTAGCGAGCGACCCGACGATGAGCGATACAGCGGCTGTCTTACCTGCCAGTGGCTCGCGGTCTTGATGGCGAGCCCCGCGGGCGCAACCTGCGCAACGCCGCTCAAGGGTTCCAGCCCAAGGAAGGTGCACAGCCGCTCAAGCGTCGGCCGCGGGTCGCTTACCAGCGCATCGTAGTCGAAGTCGAAGATATCCGGAGCGTATTTGCTCTTCCAATGCGCCATGAGCCGGCGATACTCGCGGAAATAGTGTCCGATATCCATCAGGTCCAGGGCGTAGCTCATTTGCTGATCAAGGTGCAGGAAATAGATCGACAGGCAATTGTCGAGCGGATTGCGCGTCGTGTGTACGATCCGGGCTTCCGGAAACAGGCTTTTGATGAGCCCGATGTATAGAAAATTATCGGGCCGCTTATCGATCACGAATTCAGCCGTCTCGGACACGCGCTTGAGTTTCGCGCGATAGCGCTCGGCGATGTCTTGCAGGCGTTCCGCGGACAAAGCTGCCAGCGATTCCGGAAACGGCACGAGTTCACTATCGGCGAGGCGCGGCAGAAAGTCGATTTCGCCGCCGGCGGCGACATCCGGCAGTCCGGCGAGCAGCTGTTCGGTCAATGTCGAGCCCGAGCGGAACATGCCGCATATGAATATCGGGCGCGGCCGCATGGGGCTCGCGCTCCTTGAGCGCGGCGAGCCGCCGGCGATCAATCGGTCCACGAAAGCATGCTGCTGCGCACGGTCATAGCGCGCGACATGCGGCGCGGCGCTTGCTCTGCTTGCCCGGTTCGCCGCACCGACAGCCGCGAATGCAGCCGGGTACTGACCCGACGCATCGAGAATCCGGCCGAGTGCAAAGCCGAGACTCGCGCGCTCGGCAGCCGACGCCGCTTGATCGCCGAGCGCACGCTCGAGCTGCGCGACCAAGGCGGGATCCGCAGCCGCCGGCTGCTGCAGGTTCGCAAAACGCGCCAGTGCCTCGAAGCTGCGGGGGTCGAGTGTGAGGATGCGCGCGTAAGTACTCTGCGCCTCCGGGCGGCGCCCGAGGTCCTCGTAAAGGTTGGCAAGGTTGAGGAGTGCCGGCGTAAAGGCCGGATTGATCGACAGCGCGGACTTCAGCTCGCGTTCCGCTGCCGCATGCTGCCCCAGGTAATCGGTGAATATCACGCTTCGATTGAGATGGGCTTCCTCGGGACGGGAGACTCCCGCATCGAGTGCCTTCTGGTAGGAGTCAAGGGCATCGGAGAGGCGGCGGGCCTGCCGCTGCAGCACGGCCAGATTGAACCAGCACTCGGCCAGGCCCGGCCAGCGCTTCAGTATGCCTTGGTAAGCATCGATAGCCTCCGGGACGCGGTTCTGGCGCTGCAGTTGCGTTGCTTCGCGCAACATCGCCTCAGGAACTCCCGTCAAGGTTACCTCTATGAGCGCTACGCCCACCCGGATTTTCCCACATCTGCGGTGCCGCGAGAAATCCGGTAGGCTTGCGCAGATGGCCCGCAATCTCGAGGCTGACTTAGCAACGCTCCGCACGGTTCTGACCTATGCAGAGAACCGCGATTTCCAACGCGCCGGAGCACTGGCCGAACAGACTCTTGCGAGCGGGTTCGAGCATCCCCTGCTGCTCAACGTGGCGGCCACGCGGCTGGAGCAAGAGGGCAAGTTCGAGGAATCGCTGCGATTGCTGCAGCGGGCGGTTGCCATCGCGCCCGGAGATGTGGGCGCGCGCAACGCCTTGGCTCTGTGCCTGCAGCGCCTCGATCGGCCGGCCGAGGCTCTGTATCACGTCGATGAACTGCTGACCAAGCACCCTGAATTGGGGTTCGCGCATGCCAATAAGGGCAACGCGCTGATCAGTTTAGGCTGGCTGGGTCGCGCGAAACAAAGTCATCTGCGCGCATTGGAGCTGGAGCCCGGTAATTTAGCCGCAACGGCTGCGCTGGCCTCCATTGCCACTCATCGCGGCGAGCACGACGAAGCACGAAGCTGGGCCGAACAGGCGCTTAAATTAGCTCCCGGCTTTCCCGATGCCGTCTTGAGCCTCGCCGCCGCCGAGCTGGCGAGCGGCGCTGCCTCTCGCGCGGAGGCGCGGCTGCAGCAGCTGATTCTCGATTCACGTGCGGGCGCCTCCGACAAGGCGCGCGCGAGCGGACTACTGGGGGACGTGCTCGATGCCCTCGGCCGGTATGCCGAGGCGTTCGATGCGTACTCGGCCTGCAACGAAGCTCTGCGGCAGATTCACCGCCGCTTTGCGAGCGGCACGAGCATGCTCGCGTACTCGCGCGCGCTGAGCGCGGCGATGCAGAACATCGGCGGGCAGATGACGAGAAATCCCACGGCGGAAAATCCGGCGGCGCAAGCGGATTCCGCCGCTGCGCTCGGACACATATTCCTGCTCGGCTTCCCGCGCTCCGGTACGACGCTGCTGGAGGTTGTGCTCGACGGGCATCCGCAGGTCGCGAGCATCGAGGAGCATGAACTTCTGACCGATGCCGTTCTCAAGTTCATGCGCGAACCCTTGAACTTCGAGCCTCTGGCGCGGGCGAACGAGAGCGAGCTGCGCCCGCTGCGCGCGGCCTATTGGGATGGCGTCCGCAAGTCCGGGATTGATGTGGCCGGCAAGATGTTTGTCGATAAGCATCCTTTGAACACGCTGAAGCTGCCGCTGATCGCACGGCTATTTCCGAGTGCGAAGGTGCTGTTCGCCAGCCGCGATCCGCGCGACGTCGTGCTCAGCTGTTTCCGGCGCCGTTTCAAGATGAATCCCGCGATGTACGAGCTGCTCACCTTGCCGGGCGCGGCGGCGTTTTACGACGCGGTCATGCGCTTCGCCGACCAGGTGCGGCCGATGTTGGGGCTCGACTGGCGCGAGGTACGTTACGAGACCCTGGTAGCCGATCTTGCGCTAGAGACCAGCGCAATCTGCAAATTCTTGGGGCTCGAGTGGGTCGCAGAGATGGGCGATTTCGCAGCCCGCGTGCAGGGGCGGGAGCACGCGACTCCGAGCACCGCGCAGCTTTCGCGTGGGCTTGATCGATCCGGCATTGAACAGTGGAGGAACTATGGCGCGCAGCTTGAGCCCATCTTCCCGACGCTCAATGTATGGGTCGAACGCCTGGGGTATCGGACCTAGCCTGCGCGACGACTATTGCACACGCTGCACGTGATAGGAGCGCTTCGAGGGCGTGGTCATCAGGAACGCGCCGAGCATCGCGCGCTTGATGGTGACAAGGTCACCTGGACCAAGACGCATGTCCTCGTCCGTGTACGTCCAAGTCTGCCCATTATCGAGCGCCAGGTAGGCGGTGCCGACCCGGTTCCTGGAGATATTCGCGACTCGCGCCTGAATGGATTGCGGTCCCTGCGCGGGCGTGTGCAGCTGGGCCGGGCTGAATCCGAAATTGCGCGGATCGTTCAACGCCGCGGCCGCGGCCGCTGCCGCGGGCGGCGCTGGCGTGGGCACTGATGCTGGTGTGGATGCTGTCGCGGGCGAGGGTGCTGGAGCAGATGCGGAGGCCGGCGCGAGTACGACAGGCGCGGCGGGCGTTGTCGATGATTCTGTCGCCACTGCGCCGGCACTTGGCGGCGCCACCGCAGTGGCCGGCGTGGGATTTACCGGGCCGGATAGACTGTCGTAGCAGGCAAGTCGGGCGTCAGGCTTAGGTATCGCGGCGCAGCGTGCCAAGTCGGCGGCCGTGGGTGCGGTGGCCGACCGCGCGGACAGCGAAACACCGAACAGCAATAACGCCATGTGCGCGAGGCGCATGTCGCGAGGCAGGCCGCTCACAGCGCGTTGTCCCGGGGCAGCGCGTAGTACTGTTGGTAGATCTCGGTGGCGGTCTTGATCATGTCGCACTCGGCGGCGCTCAGGAGCGGATTCCAGATGTCGAAAATCAGGATGGCGCGCGGCGTATCCGAGAGGTTCCAGGCCTCGTGTTCGATGGTGTCATCGAAGACCCACGCTTGGCCGGGGACCCATTCGCGGGTGGTGGCGCCCACCCGAAATCCGCAGTTCGGCGGCACCACCAGCGGTAGGTGTACGGTGCAGCGCGTGTTGGTGATGCCGGTGTGCGCCGGTATGCGGGTATTGGCATCGAGGATCGAGAAGAACGCGGTCGGCGCCCGGCCCTCCACCCAACAGCGCGGCACCGCCTCGAGTGCCCGTGCGGTCGCCGGGCATCGGGCGATGTGGCCGGGCACCGCCTGGCTTTGATTCCACAGAAAATACGCGCTCCAGCGCCGCGAGCGGTTCAGCTCGCGAAACTGATCGAGCGGCAGGCCCGCCGGGAAATCGATGTAGGGCTGCAGCCCGTCGCGATCGGCGACCATAACCCGCAGCAGCTCGGTGCGCATTTCGCTGGATGCGGCCTCGAGGGCGTCGAGCCAGGGGAACTCGGAGCGTTCGAAAAATTCGATCGCCGGGAGGCCCGGGAAATACATCCAGGTCGGCTGCGAGTGATAGACCCGGCGCTTGCCCATCAGCACTTCCAAGCATTGCTCGACGCGCGGCGCACGGCCGCCTCCATGACGCCCGCGAACTAGAGCGAGCGGCTCCTCGAGCGCCGTGCCAAGGGCCGCAAGATCGGCGTCCACCATGGATTTCGCGTGGTCGAGAGCCTCCTTGATGTTGGCAGGCACTTCCGCCCCGGGCGGAACAACGGCGAGCACATTTTGGTAGGCGCGCGCGGCATTGCGCGGGTCGCCGGCTTCCTCGAGGTAAACACCCTTCTGCAGCAGCGCCGACACATGCCGCGGCTCCAGCGCCAGCGCCTTCTCGATCGCCTCGAGCTCCTCCGCGCGGCGGCCGAGCGCCTTGAGGCTGGAGGCGAGGTTTGCCCACAGGGCAGGGTGCTTGGGATCCGCGCTGGTGGCACGCTCAAACAGCACCTGGGCCTTTTCCGGGGCGCCGCGCCCCAGCATCCGCACCCCGAGTTCATTGAGCACTGCGGGGTGATTCGGGGCGCGCTGTGCGACTCCGGCCAGCAATTGGTCCGATTCCCCGATCCGGCCGGCGGCCGCTTCCGCCTTCGAGGCCTGCAGTGCGCGGATAATGGTGGCGTCGTCGAGCGGCGCGGGCGTTGCGGTATTCACGAGCCAGAATTGTATAACAGCTCGCCGTTGAAAGCCTTCCCACAGGCCTTTAGGCGAGAGCGGCCCAGAGCGCGTTGACTTCATCAGGCGGGTTCGTTTAGATCCCAGATCCATTTTCTTGAGGAATTATCCTTGACATCGAATGCCTCGGCCGATCTCGAACTCATGCGTGCGTCCTTGCTGCTCGAGTCGGATCCGGCCGCGGCTGCGCGACACGCGAGCGACATCGTCGCGGCCTTCCCGGGCCATGAGGAGGCGAACCTGCTGCTCGCGACGGCGTGCCGCCGTCTCGGTGATCCGGCGACCGCAATCCGCGTGCTCGAGGCCTTAAGCGCTGCACACCCTGCATCGCCCGTCATGCAGCTCGAGCTCGGCCGCAGCTACGCGGCCGGCGGCCGCGGCGCCGAGGCGTGCGCGGCATTTCAGCGCGCGGTCGAACTCGACGCCACGCTGGCGGATGGCTGGCAGGAACTCGCGGCTCAACACTTTCTTGCCGGCAATTCCCTCGAGGGCGATGCGGCTTATTTTAACTACAGCAGGCTGGCCACCGACCCGCCCGGGCTTGCCGATGCCTATGTGGCGCTCTCCGACAACCGGCTGGGCGCCGCCGAGGCCGTAGTGGCGCAGTATTTGCGCAAGACCCCGCGCGATGTGGTGGCGTTGCGCATGCTGGCCGATATCGCGACCCGGCGCAGCGACGGCCAGGTGGCGAAAAACCACCTCACAGAATGCCTCGAGTTGGCGCCCGGGTACGCGGCGGCCCGCTACGACCTGGCGCGCCTGCTGTACGAGCAGCAAAGGATTGCCGAGGCACTGCCGCTCATCGAGCGGCTGCTGGCCACAGAGCCGAATAACACCAGTTACCTAACTCTGAAATCGCAAATAATCCGCCTCGTGGGCCGCATCGAGGAATCGATTGCGATAATGGAACGGGTGGTCGCGGACCGCCCTGACGATGCGCCGCAATGGTTGCTGTTCGGCAATTTGCTGCGGGAGACGGGTGAGCAGAGCCGGTCGATCGAGGCATACCGCCGCTCGCTCGCCGCGCAAGCCGGGTTCGGTGAGGGTTACTGGGCGCTCGCGAATCTGAAGACCTTCCGTTTCACGGATGCGGACATTGCCACCATGCAGCAGCAGCTCGCTCTTCTCCCGGCGTTCGGATCAGCCCGCAAGCACCTCGAGTTCGCGCTCGGCAAGGCCTTCGAAGATGCGGGGCAGTTCGCCGCATCATTCGAGCACTACGCGAACGGTAACAACCTGCAGCGCGCGACGGTGGACTACGATCCCGCCGCGGCCAGCGCCTATGTGCAGCGCTCAAAGGCGCTGTATACGGCCGGCTTCTTCGCCGACCGCGCCGAGTGGGGAAGTCAGCGGCCGGACCCGATCTTCATCGTCGGACTGCCGCGCTCCGGTTCGACGCTGCTCGAGCAGATCCTGGCCAGCCACTCCCAGGTCGAAGGCACCCG
>Ga0210410_10000324_pt1 | contig 58173 bp, 55 predicted proteins | sample IncBWC4MmetaG_FD_161058 | JGI IMG/M metagenome (GOLD analysis project Ga0210410, IMG submission 161058) | Forest soil microbial communities from Barre Woods Harvard Forest LTER site, Petersham, Massachusetts, United States - Inc-BW-C-4-M | ecosystem: Environmental > Terrestrial > Soil >...
AAATTTCACAAAGTCCCTTGGCGCTTCCTGGCTATGCCGGTCTATCCCTGCTGCGCATCACGCTCGCCTACGGGTTGAGCTTGGCGTTCACGCTTGTATATGGGTACGTTGCTGCCTACAACCCGAAGGCTGAGCGTTTCATGATTCCGCTGTTGGATGTTCTGCAATCTATCCCGGTACTGAGCTTCCTGCCGGGAGTGATGCTGGCCATGGTCGCGCTGTTTCCCAGCCGTCAGCTGGGTGTTGAGCTGGGCGCAATCCTGCTCATTTTTACTGGGCAGGTCTGGAACATGGCGTTCAGTTTTTATGCCTCACTGAAAAGCATCCCACGCGAGATGCGCGAAGCCGCCAAGATCTACGGATTCAGCTGGTGGCAACGCTTCACGGAGATCGAATTGCCGTTTGCCGCGATTGGCCTGGTGTGGAACTCCATGATGTCGGTGGCCGGGGGATGGTTCGCGCTGATGGCCTGCGAGATGTTTGTGCTCGGCTCGCGCGACTTCCGTTTGCCAGGTCTCGGCTCCTACTTACAGACTGCCGCCAGCGCCGGAGACACGCGATCGATTATGTTGGGCGTCCTCACCATGATCGCGGTGATTGTGCTGCTCGATCAATTTGTGTGGCGGCCCGTGATCGCATGGGCGGAAAAATTCAAAGTCGAGCAAGTGGAAAGCGCGGACGTGCCCCATTCCTGGGTGCTCGATCTGCTTCAGCATTCACGCAGCCTGGCCCAACTGCGACAAAAAGCCGTCCTCCCGCTGCGTGAGTCCCTCATGTCATATTTCTCCCAGCGACATCGGGCAGAGCCAACCGCCGCAGCAGGAACCCGAGGGAAGGCCTGGGTGGTGGGCATTCTGGGCGTTGCCGCATTGGGCCTCATCGGATATGCGGTGGTCCGAGTCGCGATCCTGTTGACCGGACTCGATCACTCCGAGGTAGGTGAGTTGGGGCGAGGGCTGGGCGCCACATTTCTTCGCGTCATCGCGGCCCTGCTGATCGGCGCTGCCTGGACCATTCCGGTAGGAGTGAAGATTGGGTTCAGTCCACGCCTGGGTCGCGTGGCGCAACCGCTGGCCCAGATCGCAGCCTCTGTTCCCGCGAACGCATTTTTTCCTGTCATCCTGTTAATCCTGATTCGGCTGGGAGGAGGGCTCGGCATCGGATCCATCCTTCTGCTCTTGCTCGGAACCCAGTGGTACATTCTGTTCAACGTGATTGCGGGCGCGATGGCAATTCCCACCGACCTGAAGGAAGTCTGCTCGGTATGCCGCATCCGTGGCGTAGAACGCTGGCGGAAGCTGATCCTCCCTGGAATCTTTCCTTATCTTTTGACAGGCATGGTCACCGCGTCGGGCGGCGCCTGGAACGCCAGCATCGTCGCCGAATATTTTCATTTCAAAGGGCAGACGTTTTCCACTATCGGGCTTGGCTCGACGATAAGCGCCGCTACGGACGGGGGAAATTTCAAGTTGCTGATCGCCGCCACCATCGTGATGGCGGCCACGGTCGTCACTGTAAATCGTTTGCTTTGGCGGCGGCTTTATACGCTCGGCGAAACCCGGTTCCGCCTGGAAAGCTAAAAAGCCGGGATCTTTCGACCCCGGCTGCAGTTGGCTGGTTGCCCGGATAAAATTGTGCGGAATCCTACGCGCTTCTCCGCGGACGCACAGTCAAGTCCCGCACCTGAGTCAGGATGCTCGACATCTGCATCCCGTTCAACTGGTTCACGAAGGGAAGCATCTCCGCGATAAATGGATCCTGCACCAGTTCGCGGACCTCCTCCTGCCGATTGCGTTCACCGCCGCTAAGCAGATCAGGCACGGTAACCTCCAGCGCCCGCGCCAGCCGCTCCAGTGAGGAGAGAGTCGGAGTCGCTTTCTCGTTCTCGATCTTGGAAACGTAGGTTCGCGGCACAGACATTCGCGCCGCCAGTTGCCGCTGGCTGAGTCCGTTGCGCAAACGCATCGAACGGATCGACGCCGCCAGGTGTAAATGCCCGCGGCCGTGGCCGTTGGTAGGCATCATCTGCGGCGGGGGCGGAACCGCGACTATTTCGGGCTCGTCTTCATCTAACGAAGAGTGGCAGCGGCGGCAAAGATCGTTGGTGGTACGGAATTGAACCAGCAGGCAGCGATCACAACGAACCACTTCCCTGGAATCCACCGGGGCAAGAGTTGTAGCCATGTAGGTGTGGGAGGGCCAGAGCGGGCTTCTCCTGGAACCGAGTGAACCAAACTAGATACGGTTCCCAACCTGCAGCGTAATCTGCGGCACAACCCCTGTGGATGTCAAGCACAATCTGCGAGAGAGTCGAAGTATGATAGTGATCAGTAACGCCAGTGCTGCGAAATCAGAGCGCATGAATAACGCTGTCGGGCAGCGCCGTGGAAGGGCACGGTTTCAGCCGTGCCGCCAAAACCCGCCAGGGGAACGGCTTTAGCCCCTGGGGTTGAAGTTGCGATGCGTAACCTATTGATGAGAATTCAAGGAGCAAGATGACGATTGATCGCGAGTCAGCCTGGTGTTACTAACTGAGTTCACCCAGTCAGAAAGTTTGCGGAAGCATGCCTTGTCGGTCGAGGCCTGCATGCGCGCATACGCGCAGCGATTCTCAGGGAACGAAGATCTCTGGGGCATCGTCGGCCTACTCCACGACTTCGACTACGAGAAATATCCCAGCCTCGAAGACCATCCTTACAAAGGCAACGAAATTCTAAAAGAGCGCGGCTACTCCGATGAAATCCGCCGCGCAATCATGTCCCACGCAGAATATTCCGGCGTCTCGCGTGACACTCCGATGGAGAAGGCTCTCTTTGCCTGCGACGAACTTGCCGGATTCATCACCGCAGTCGCCCTAATCAAACCGGGGAAATCTCTCGCCGAAGTAGACGCCAAGTCCGTACGAAAGAGGATGAAAGACAAAGCCTTCGCCCGCAAAGTGAATCGAGACGACATCGTGAACGGCGCCGCAGAACTCGGCGTCGATGTGGAAGCGCACATCACATTCTGCATCGAAGCGCTGAAACCAATCGCAGACCAGTTGGGCCTGGACGGAAGCGCAGCGAAGTCAGCATAAGCAAGAATCGCGTGGAGGCATCGCCCCCGGCTGTCCAGGTGAGCCGCAACTTTGCGCTACCTCAACGCCTCCGCCACCTTCCCGCTTGTAATCAACTCTGCGATCCGCGCGAAATCCTGATACATCACGCGATCTCTATCCATCGTCGGACACACTGACCGAATCGCAGCATGGGCCGCTTGCCCGCGCTTGCTGGTCTTAAGCGGCGCCACAAAGTCCAAGGCCTGCGCAGCAGCCATAGCCTCAATCGCCATCGCATTGCGCGTATTCTCGACAATCCGTTTCAGCTTCAGCGACGCCGTCATCCCCATCGAAACGTAATCCTCTTTGTTGCCGGAGGTGGTGATCGAATCCACCGAAGCTGGGTGCGCCAGTATTTTGTTCTCGCTCACCAGCGCCGCAGCGGTAACCTGCGGCATCATGAATCCAGAGTTGAGTCCCGCACCCGCGGCCAGAAACGGCGGCAGACCTTCACTCAGGGCCGGATTCACCAATCGCTCCAGCCTACGTTCGGAGATGCCAGCCAGAGCGCTCAGAGCAATCCCGAGAAAATCCAGGGCGAATGCCACCGGCTCTCCGTGAAAATTTCCTCCCGAAATAACGTCGCCTTCGCCGTGCGCCTGCTTGGAGTCCTTCACAAAGACCAAAGGATTATCCACCGCCGAATTGACTTCAGTCTCCATCACCTCGCGGCAGTGAACCAGCGTGTCGCGCACCGCGCCGTGCACTTGCGGCATGCAGCGCAGAGAATACGCATCCTGCACGCGGCTGCAATCGCGATGCGACTCGCGAATCTGACTGCCTTCGAGCATGCGCCGCAGGTTCTCGGCCGTTTTCAGTTGACCGCGGTGTGGGCGTACCTGGTGAATGCGTTCGTCGAAAGCGGCATCGGTGCCGCGCAAAGCGTCGAGCGTAAGCGCACCAATCACGTCGGCGGAATCCATCAACGTCTCGGCCGCCAGCAGGGCCAGGATTCCGACCGCCAGCATTCCTTGCGTCCCGTTGATCAGCGAAACCGCTTCTTTCGCTTCGAGCACCACAGGCTTGATCTGAGCCCGGCGCAGCGCTTCCACACCGGGGATGCGAATCCCCTTATCGTCCAAACACTCGCCTTCGCCGATTAGAGCCAGCGCAAGGTGAGCCAACGGCGCCAAATCGCCGCTCGCTCCTACACTGCCCTGCGAAGGAACAAACGGCGTGACGCCGCGGTTGAGCATCTCGCAAAGTGCGTCAATGACTTCAGCACGCACCCCGGAAAAGCCCTTGGACAGCGAGTTCGCGCGCAACAGCATCATGGCCCGGACCTCGGCCCCCGCCAGCGGTTCGCCCACGCCCACGGCATGCGAACGGACCAAATTGACCTGCATCTCGCGAATCTGCTCGCCGGCAATGCGCACGTCGCTCAGTTTGCCCACGCCGGTTGTGATGGCGTAGGAAACTTTGTTGCCGGCCACCAACGCGTCTACCACAGCGCGGGCTCGGCTCACCGCCGCGCGCGCATCAGGATCGAGAAGCACGGGCCGCCGCTCGACTGCGACTTCCCGCACCGCCTCCAAACTCAGATCGTTGCCGTTAATGTGAAGTGCTTTCAAGGGGCCTTCTGAACAGCTCTTGGATGTTTAAATAACAGTTCTCAGATCTCAGTTGTCAGTTCCCATCGCCGCCCGAAAGGCGCTTGCGTACTTCTCCGGCAGCGGTACCTTCTTCATCTCCGGGCCGACTACGATGTGCGTGGTGTCACCCTCAGCCAGCAACGTGCCATCATCGGCGCGCACCAGTTCATATTCGAACCGAATCATAGACTCGCGAATGTGTTTCAAATGAGTGCGCACGATGACCTCATCGTCATAACGCGCAGGGGCCTTATAGCGGCAGCGCGCATCGATTACTGCAATGGCGCAGTCATCGTTCAGTTCCATGTCACGATATGAAAAGCCGAGTTGCCGCAGCAGTTCCACCCGGCCAACTTCGAACCAAACGAAGTAATTGGCATGATAGACCACACCCATCTGGTCCGTCTCGGCGTAGCGCACCCGCATCCGGGTTTCACCGACGACGGGTTGGTGTTTCACTCCCTTGCTCATTCGCCGCCCCAGCGCGGTTTTCGTTTTTCAAGAAACGAAGAAATGCCTTCGCGAAAATCGCTGGTGGCGCGAATCGCGGCATTTGCGCGTACCGCGGACTGTATCTGCGAATCGAGTTCAGCCCGCGCATGATCGCTAAGCAGGCGCTTGGTGCATACCAGCGATGCCGGGCTGTTTTCCATGAGTTGCGACGCTAGTTCCCGGGCGCGCTCGATCAACCCCTCGGCGGGAACGATCTCGTTGATCAGGCCGATGCGCTGCGCCTCATCGGCGGCAATGATCTTGCCGGTCAGCAGCAGATCTCGCGCCTGCTTTTCGCCGATCTGCCGCAGCAGAAAAGTCGAAACGATTGCCGGCACGAATCCAATGCGCACCTCGGTATAGCCGAACTTGGCCTCCGGCACCGCCAGCGTGAAATCGCACAGCGTAGCCAATCCGCAGCCTCCAGCAATCGCCGCCCCGTTTACCGCAGCGATCGTCGGCCTGGGGAAATCATAGAGCGAGCGGAACAGCCGGGCCATAGTTTCGGAGTCCTTTAAGCTCTGTTCGGCGGACCGGCCCGCGAGCGCTTTCAGATTGTCCAAGTCCATGCCCGAGCAGAATGCCTTTCCTGCACCGGTGAGAATCAAAACCAGCGCCGAAGAATTGGCAACTTCGTTTAGCGCGGCCAACAACTCTTCGATCAATTCGTAACTGATCGCGTTACGCTTGTCGGGACGATTAAGCGTGATGGTGGCGATTCCCGAATCATGCGCGAGTTGAAGTGTTTTGTAGGCCATGGGCAAGTTATCTTGTCATCAATCTGCCGCCGCCGAATTTGTGTATCGCGCACCGATCTCTGCCGTTACCCGCAGCAGTACATCAAGAGGCTTCAGCGCCGGCAGGATCGCGCCCCGCGCCGCCAAGGCCGCAACCACCTGCTCGGTCGCAATGTTGCCCACCAGAGCGTCCTGGGCGAAGGGACATCCGCCGAGGCCGCCCAAGGCGGAATCGAATCGCCGGCAACCGGCGTCATACGCGGCCACTACTTTCTCAGCGGCTTGATCGGGCCGGCTGTGCAGATGAACGCCGATCTCCAGATAGTCATACTTGGAAATCACCGCGGAAACCAATTCGCCAATTTGTACCGGCCCCGCCACTCCAACCGTGTCCGCCAGCGAAATCATGCGCACTCCGCAAGATTCGAGCAGGTCCACCGCGTCGATGACTTCGCCCACATTCCATTGATCGCCGTAAGGATTTCCGAATGCCATCGAGATATAAGCCACGGTATCGAGGCCAGCTTCTTCGCCTTTGCCCTTGATCTTCTCCAGTTCGTCGATGGCTTCGTCGAGCGTCTGGTGCTGGTTATTGCGCAGGAACGTCGGAGAAACCGAGTAAGGAAATCCGAGCGTGCGCACCGCACTGGTATTGATGGCCCGTTGCGCTCCCTTTTCGTTGACGACGATGCCGATAATTTCGACATCATCTGGAGGATCCAGTTCCTTGAGAACCTCTTCCGAGTCGGCCGTCTGAGGCACAGCCGCAGGAGAGACAAAAGACACGGCATCAATGTGCTTAAATCCGGCGCTGATCAAAGCCCGCAAATATTCCAGCTTGATGTGCGCAGGAATCTGCCCCTTCAGCCCCTGCCAGGCATCCCGCGGACATTCGACGAGTTTGACGGGTTCAGACACTTGCAACCTTGGCCGGATTTACACGGATTCTCACCGATAACATTGTTGTTGAAAAACCCAATCAGTGTTGATCCGTGAAAATCCGTGGCTAAGAACTTGATCTACGTTTGCAGCACTCCCACCTTGAACTCCGCTACGTCCGGGTTCAGCGACGCCGCTTCCAAAGCCTGGGTGATGGCGTCTCGGGTTTCTATCGGATCGATGATTTTGTCGATCCATAGGCGGGCTGCACCATAGCGCGGATCAGTTTGTTCATCGTAGGTGCGTTTGGTCGCCTCGTAAAGCTCCTTCTTCTCCTCTTCGCACAACTTCTTCCCGCCGCGTTCCAGTTGCTTGAGCTTGATTTCAACCAATACGCTCGCAGCGGAATCGCCACTCATTACCGCATAGCGCGCCGTCGGCCAGGCAAACAGAAAGCGTGGATCATAGGCCTTTCCGCACATGGCGTAATGGCCGGCGCCAAACGATCCGCCAACGATTACCGTGATCTTCGGTACCACGGAATTTGAAACCGCGTTGACCATCTTCGCGCCCGCTTTGATGATGCCACTCCATTCCGCGTCACGCCCCACCATGAATCCGTTCACGTCGTGGAAGAAAATCAGCGGAATCAGGTTCTGATTGCAATCCATGATGAAGCGCGCGGCTTTTTCCGCCGATTCTGTATAAATGACGCCGCCAAACTCGAGCCGCTTGCGGCCTTCGTGGTCGGTTGCCTGCGCATGCAGCTTCTGATTGGCCACAATCCCCACCGCAAATCCGCCGATGCGCGCATAGCCGCAGAGTACAGTCTTCCCATACTCAGGCTTATATTCGTCGAAGCGGCTGCCGTCGACGATGCGCGCAACAATCTCTTTCATGTCATAAGGACGCCCCGGAGAAGAATCGTAGATGCCGTAGATTTCTTCCGCAGCGAGCGCCGGGTCTTCCGGTTTCTTGCGGTCCCACGGAGATTGCCTTCGATAGCCCCACTTTTCAACGATCGCCCGAATCCGCGCCAGGCAAGCTTCGTCATTGGGTTCGCGGAAGTCCACAGTGCCGCTAATTGCCGAATGCATGGCCGCTCCACCCAGTTCCTCGGCAGAGACTTTTTGCCCGATGGCCGCCTGCACCAGAGCCGGCCCGGCGAGAAACAATCCACTGCCGTCAGTCATGAGCACGTGATCGCACATCACGGGAAGATATCCGCCACCGGCCACGCACATCCCCATGATGGCCGCGATCTGAGGAATGCCCATCGCCGACATCACTGCGTTATTGCGGAACACACGCCCGAAATCGTCGGTGTCTGGAAACACATCCTCTTGCAGAGGAAGGAAAACGCCCGCGGAATCGACCAGATACATTGTAGGGATGCGGTTCTCGATGGCGATATTCTGGGCGCGAATGACCTTCTTCGAGGTCATCGGGAAAAATGCGCCGGCTTTTACCGTGGCATCGTTGGCGATGATCATCACCAGCCGGGTGTGAATTCTACCTAGCCCGGTAATTACGCCCGCAGCCGGCGCTCCGCCCCATTCTTCATACATGTCGTAAGCCGCGAAGGAGCCGGTCTCAAAGAAACTACCGGCATCCACCAAAAGGGTGATGCGCTCGCGCGCAGTCAGGCGGCCCTTGTTGTGTTGGCTCTCGATGGCCTTCAGGCCGCCGCCCTCCCGAATTTTTTCCTCTTCGTTGCGTATCTGCGAAACCATGTCCGCCAGGAAACGCATGTTGGCCTCGAAGCGCGGAGAGGTAGCGTCCACGCGCGTTTCAAGGACGCTGGAGCTCGAAGGCGTGCTGAATTCGTTTCGGTCGGCCATGCAGGGGAACAGCCAGGAACATTTACGGTATAACAGCGGAGCGGCGTGGCGCAAATTGCATCTGTTTTTTCACCACAGAGGCACTGAGACAAGAGAAAAAACAGACGCTACAACGCGTCCAACCTGCGAACCACGTCTTCATCGATTCGCTTTTGCTCCGTGACTCGCTACCGCGTTGAAGCATTGATCCTGCGGGCGGACTCATCGACTGGGTCCTCCGCGATCGCATCGATCAACCCGCAACGCAATGCATCAGTGGCCTGAACCTTTTCCGCGGTCACAAACATTTCCAGCGCCTTCGCCTTTCCCACCAACCGCGGCAACCGTTGAGTTCCGCCCCAGCCTGTGATCAGGCCCAGGGCAGCGCCGCGATGTGCAAGAATCGCGCCCGGAGAAGCGATTCGCCGGTGACAAGCGAGCGCCAGGTCAAGCCCACCGCCCATGCAGTATCCGGAAATCGCCGCGAATACAGGTGCCGGAAAACACTCGACTGCCGTCATCAATGTCTGACCCATCAGCGAGAATTCGTACGCCCGGGGCCCCGTCAAACCGGCGATCTCCACCAGATCGGCTCCCGCAGAGAAAAACCGCCGATTTCCCGTGACGATCAGCGGCTCCGGCTGGCGTGCCAGGTCGTGGAAGGCCTCAGTCAGCGCCAGCACGCATGCCAGCGTAAGACGATTTGTACCGTCGTCGGATTGCAAACGCAGCACGCGGATGCCGGCGTGTTGTTCGAGAGAAAAGAATCCGGCAGTTAGCACTTGGCATTTAGCACTTAGCCACGGCTCCTCGCGAACTTATTCTCGGCTGGGAGGGCTTCGCTAAATGCCAAGTGCCAATTGCTAAGTGCTTCTCTCCATCCACTGATCCAGTCGGCGGCCATCCTCTTCCAGCAGAAAACTTCCCACCCCAAAGCACTCGCCGAAAATACGATGCGACTCGGGATCGCGGGCTGCGCGCGTGATCCATTGCTTTCCCACCTGATACTGGCTCGCGGTGAACCACCTTTGGGGCAGCACTTCCACCAGGCCCGCCTGGAGATAGACGACGTACAACGCAAATGCCGGATCGTCGTTTCCTTTAGCCGGGTAACTGGTGGGAATAATCAGCTCGTCCACTGATTTCAACTCTGCCGGGACTTCAATCTTGTGCATGCCGGGCTCGAGTCCGAGCGGGATCTCAAAATCCGCAAGCGGCGCAGTAGCGGCATAGATGCGTTCCGAGGACTGCTTGAACCATCCGGCAATCTCCGCAAGATCGAAGGCTTTGAGTTGGTCGGGATCAAAACACGTCAAGCGAATGCTCCGGCCCTCCGGGCACCAGATGCCAAGCCGTGAGGACGGCACAAAAAATGGCCGGCAGTAGGTATTGAGCGCCATGCGCGATTTGTCGGCTTCTTGCGCCAGACCGAGCGAGACCACGTAACCCAGCGGGCCCTCGCTGCCGTGGTGGGTCCAAGCGAAACGCTGGCCGGAAGCGGAGTCCACTCGCGGGAAAGTCTTCCAGTACCAGGGAGTGGGGCCGATCACGCGGGCGAGAACGTCGCGCAGGCGAGAGGTAGTGATCTCAGTCATCAACCCGCCGTCGGAACCGTGCGTGGTTTGATGTTGGCGCGAATGAATTGAACGATGTCGTCCATGGCGGTGCCGGGCTGGAAAATGGCGGCCACGCCGATTTTCTTCAGATTGGCGACGTCCTGATCAGGAATGATGCCGCCGACGACCACGATCACATCGTCCATCCTATTTTCTTTGAGCAGATCCATGACGCGCGGGACGATAGCGTTGTGCGCGCCCGAAAGAATCGATAACCCGATGACGTGTACGTCCTCCTGCACGGCGGCGCTCACGATCATCTCCGGCGTCTGGCGCAGGCCGGTGTAGATGACCTCCATGCCGGCATCGCGCAGAGCACGGGCAATTACTTTGGCGCCCCGGTCGTGGCCGTCCAAGCCCGGCTTCGCCACCAGCACGCGGATTTTCTGTTCGGTGGGCATCTTCTTCGTCGCGGATCAGCACGCCTCAACGTAGATCGTGGACGCTCTAGAATACAACAGGGGCAGGAGAATCAACCAATCTGACAGTTTTCCTTTGTGAACCTTCGTGTCCGGAGCCTGCCCTGAGCGAAGTCGAAGGGTGGTTAATGGTTTTCTACTTCGGCGTCTTGATGTCCAAACTTCGCCACAAGTACCAGCAAGCGATGCTGCGATATGGCTCCCACGGCTTAGCGATCTTTTCCATCTGCAAGGGTTTGGGCATTTTGCGCTTCTTGTAATGTTTCTTGATGGCCATCTGGATGCCGAAATCTCCGGTCGGCAGTATGTTTGGCCGCTTCAGCGTGAACATCAGAAACATCTGCGCGGTCCAAACGCCGACGCCCTTGACCTGCGTCAGGTGTTGGATAACCTCATCGTCGGTCATCTCCGGCAGGCGGGTGAAATTCAAGTCGCCTCGAATGGCGCGCTCCGCCATGTCGCGCAGATACGAGGACTTCTGCTTCGAGAGACCGACCGAACGCAGCTGCTCATCGGTAAGATTTACGATCCCCTGCGGAACAACGGGATCACCCGCGAGCGCCGCGAATCGCTTAAAGATCGTGACCGCAGCTTTCCCATTCAACTGCTGATAGACGATGGCCTCAGCCAGGCTGTGGAACACAGGCTCGCCGAACTCCATACGGCAAGGCCCGACACGTTCAATGATGCCACGCATCACTGGGTCAGATTTTTTCAGATGATTGATGGCTTTTTGCATACGAACATTTGACGAAAGTCAGACCGAGAGGATAGCAGATCTCCGTGTGGCGCGGGCGCCCCACCCACGTAGGTCGTGCTGTGGGCGGTTACCCTTAACCGTCTGGCAACATAGCAAGCCTGGACCTGCGCTAAAGCCCGAGGCGAATCACAATTTCCCTTGCAGAGACGATCGGAATTCCCTGCACGGCATGCAACGAAAGCAGGTCGGCCTTGTCATTCGTGACCAGCCAGTCCGCCTTGCCATCCGCTGCAGTTTCCAGAAAGACGTTATCGTCCGGATCGGGGCTTAGCCTGATCCTTGAGGTGAGTTCGACTCGCTCGGTTCGGTAAACCAAGTACGCGGCGATATCCGCGATGAATTCGTCCGTAATCTTCTTGAATTTCCGGATCTGCGGATAGTCGAGCACCCTCAGATACTCTTCCACGATGGGGTCTGAAACTAGGTGGATGACTTGCTTGTGCTGGATAGCCTTCAATATCTGAGCAGGCGAACCCGTCCCAGAAATTAGCCCGCTCACGAAGACATTGGTGTCGATGACCAGACGGGGACGGAGCTTGTCATCCGGCACGCCGGTCTCTTCTAACCGCCTTCACTGCCTTTGCGACTGCTCGCCCCACTTGAGCCTCGGCGATCCCGCGGTTGGCCGATTGCACCTCAGAAATCGATTTCCAGGGATCAACATTCCTGAGGGCCCTTCTGACGATCAAGGCCTGTGCGAAAATTCCACTGATAGAGATCCCCTTCTCAAAAGCTTCCTTGGCAACCTCCTCGTGGACACTGGAGGAAATCCGGACGTGAATCTGGCCATTGAATGGTCTGGGCATAAATACGCATACCATCATACCACGGTATACCGTAGTGCAAGGGCAGTCAGACTCTAGGCTAGGTAAAACTCGCCTCGGTGTAAGTCCCGTAAACCTCGCGCAGGGAATCGCAAATCTCGCCGACCGTCGCGTAGGCGCGCACTGCATCTACGATGTAGGGCATCGTGTTGGCCGATGAAATGTTTCCGCCTGATCCAGCCTTGGGTTCCTGGGCAGAAGCTTTCTTCAAGGCCTCAAGGCACCGCCGGACGTCCTCATTCGACCGCCGCGCCCGCAACTTTTTCAGCTTTGCGCTCTGATGAACTGCCACACTCTCGTCGATGTACAGAATGTGCGGCGACTCTTCCTCGATGACGAACTCATTCGCTCCGACAATGATCTTTTCTTTCGCCTCTGCTGCCCGCTGAAATTGATAGGATGCTTCAGCAACCTCCTTCTGCGGATAGCCACGCTCTATGGCTTTGACCATGCCGCCCATCGCGTCGAGCTTGGCGAAATAGTCGAACGCGCCTTTTTCCATTTGCAGGGTCAGATTCTCGAGGAAGTAAGACCCGCCCAAGGGATCGACGGTGTTTACGACTCCAGACTCGTAACCGATGATTTGCTGCGTGCGCAATGCGATCCTCGCGGCCTCTTCGGTGGGCAGGGCAAGTGCTTCGTCGTAACCGTCGACGTGCAGCGACTGCGTTCCGCCCAGTACCGCTGCCATGGCCTGAATGGCGGCACGCGCGATGTTGTTCATCGGTTGCTGCGCGGTCAACGAGACGCCCGCCGTCTGGGTATGAAACCGCATCAGCCAAGTGCGCTGGTTTTTCGCGGCGAAGCGGTCTTTCATCATCTGGTACCAGATCTTGCGCGCCGCCCGATACTTGGCAATCTCTTCGAAGAAATCGTTGTGCGCATTGAAGAAGAAGCTGAGCCTCGGACCGAATTCATCCACATCAAGCCCGCGCCGCCGAGCCCATTCCACGTACTCCACGCCGTCATAGAGCGTGAACGCCAACTCCTGGAGCGCCGTCGAACCCGCCTCGCGGATGTGGTATCCGCTGATCGAAATCGTATTGAACCGCGGCGTGAATTTTGATCCGAACTCAAACGTGTCGACCACCAGCCGCATTGACGGTGCCGGCGGATAGATGTATTCCTTCTGTGCGATGTACTCTTTCAGAATGTCGTTCTGAATGGTCCCGGAAATCTTCTTCCAATCCGCGCCCTGTTTCTCCGCCACCACCAGATACATTGCCCACAACACCGACGCAGGAGAGTTGATGGTCATCGAGACCGTCGTTTTCTCGAGATCAATCCCGCCGAAAAGGATCTCCATATCTTCGAGTGAGTCGATGGCCACGCCGCACTTTCCGACCTCGCCTTCACTAGCTGCATGATCGGAGTCGTAACCCATCAGCGTGGGCAGGTCGAACGCAACCGAAAGCCCGCCGCCACCATGTTCGAGCAGGTACTTGTAGCGCAGGTTGGTTTCCTCCGGCGAGGCGAAGCCGGAGAACTGGCGCATGGTAAAAAGCTTGCCGCGATATCCGGTGGCGTGAATGCCGCGAGTGAAGGGCGGTTGACCGGGATAGCCGAGATACTGATCGTAGTTCCAATCCTCGGGCAGGTCAGCCTGGGTGTACATGCGACGGATGGGAACGCCAGAAATTGTGGTGAAGCGAGCGTGTCCGTTCTCGTCGAGATTGGTGCCGGTAGGAGCGCCGATGGGTCGCTCGGGAGCTTTTTCCAGAGTGGGCGCCAGGGTTTTTTCTGCCCAGCGTTTCTCGGCCTCGGATGGATGGCGGCCCTCGAACACGTCTGCGATTGGACTGTCTGCGACTTGCGGCTTAGAAGGTTTCTTGTCGGTCATGAACAACCCCGTCTGCTTAGATCATAGGGCGAGTTCCGGCCGGCGGCAAGGCGGGAGACGTAGCAAGCGACGCCTCTACAGGAGATATCAATCCGTAGAAACGCTGCTGGCAACATTTGGGCGGGACATTTCCCACCCTTTGGCGTATTTCCACGACACATACGCCGAGTGGTACAGGTGCAGCAGCAGGCCCTCCCGCCCGTCCAGAAAGCCGAGCCGGATGAAGTAGTTGTAGATGAAAGTCAGCAGCGGGCGGATCACGATATTCGCCAAGCTGAAGCGGCGATGACCTTCGGCCATCGCCAGCTCCGCCCCCATCGACGAATAGCTGTTCATGTGGTCGATGTAGCCACGCAGCGTGGGATAGGCGTGGTGCAGCAATGCGTGGGAAAGCTTGCCAGTCGGGCCGTCCACCTTCATTGTGGGATGCGCCCCGTATTCCTCGAAGCGCCCGGCGCCTCGCTTCACCAGGCGAAGCTTGGGATCGGGATAGAAGCCCCCACGCCGGATCCAGCGGCCCAAGAAGAAATTCTTGCGTGGAATCCAGAAGCCGTGCATACCCGAACTGGCTTGCAACACAGCCTTGATCTCGGCGGCTAGCTCCGGTTCCAGCGATTCATCCGCATCCAGTTGCAGCACCCAATCCATCGAAGCTTTGTCCATCGCCGAATTCTTCTGCGCGGCAAAACCCTTCCACGCCTCGACAAAAATCTTTGCCCCATAAGATTGGGCGATCTCAACCGTGCGATCGGTCGAGCCCGAATCCACCACAATGATTTCGCCTTTGCCATCGCGCACCAACGGCATCACGCTTTCGAGAGTGCGGGGCAGATTGCGTTCTTCGTTCTGCGTGATCAAAACCACGGAGAGGGTCACGCGTGGAAGGATACATCGGAGGTCAGGCTGACTGAAAGTAGGGCGGGTTACAGTGGCGCAGCGTCCAAGCAAAATCCAGACGAGGCGCTCGGCCTGGACGGGTCAAAGACCCGTCCCCACTAAGAGCAGATAAAAGCAGAACCCAGCTACTTCTGCGGCTGCGCCTGCTGTTGAGGAGTTTCGATCATCGACTTCACATCCTCGCGCGGCACAACATGAGGCACGGTCGGCATGCGAGTCACTTCACCGCGCTCGGCGTCCGTCATGATGATTCCGGCGTGATCCAACAGTAGGCCGGTAGCTCGATCCAATTCGATACGCGATTTCTGGTAAAACGACAAGGCCGACACCAAGGTGGATTCCGCCGTGGCCAACGCCGACTGGTTTTGCAAAACCAGGGTGCTGGTAGAAGCCCCCAGGTTCAGTTTCTTTTGCTCGGCGTCCAACGACTGGTGCCCCAGTTCCACCGCGGCCTGAGCGGCCGCCACGCTGGCACGGTTCTGCTGCACAGCGAACTGCGCGTTGCGCACCTCGATCCGGACCAGATTCTCGAGCTGTTGCAGGCGCATTTGCGACTGGCGATACTCCAGCTCGGAACGCACCTGCGCGGCTTGACCTGCGCGGTTGCGTAGGGGGACGTTTAGCGTCAGCCCGATCCCCTTGTCCGGAGCGCTGGAGTTGACAAGGTCATTCAGAGTCGATCCATAACCTATCGCGGGGGCCGGGAAGTTGGGGGCCGGGCCAGCACAACCGAATTGTGGCGTCTTCTGATTGACGCAGAGATTCGCCGGATTCTGCGAGCCTCCCAAACCCGAGCCGCCATAGTAGGCGAAAAGGTCGAGCGTGGGCAATAACGCACTCCGTACCGCCTTATTGCTGATCTCGTTGTTACTCAGGTTAATGCGTGCTTCCGACAGTTCAGGACGATGGCTGAGCGCGTCGTTGACCAGATCTTGCGTAGGTATGACCTCCTCCTGTTGCGGAATTTCCACGTTGGAAGTAGGAATCACCTCCGCGTCAGCCAGCCGGGGATCCACAAGGGTTCGACTGAGGGCATTTTTCATAAACAACTGCTGCAGCTGCAGATTGTTTTGCGCTTGAATCAGGTTCTGCTGGTCGGTAGCCACGGTGCTTTGGGCACGCACCACCTCGATGGGGGCCAGGCTGCCAATCTGCACCTGCTTCTGCGTGTCGGAGAGCGTCTTCTGAGCAAAGGCCAATGATTCCTTCTGCACCCTGACGTTTTCGTAAGCAAAGACCAAGTCCCAATACAGGTTTTCGATCTGATCCACGGTGGTGATGATTTGCAGGCGGAAGGCCACGTCGGTGATCTCGCGATTGTTTTTGGCAATGCGGATGAAACGATCGTTAGAGGCGATTCCCAAACCTTGCAGCAGATGTTGCGTGATCTGAGCCTTGAAGCCGGAGTTAAGCAGAGGGCTCAAACTGGTGAACAGGCTGTTGGTGGTGACGCGGGTGTTGTCGAATCCCACCGCCAGGTTGGTGCCCCAGTGGAATCCCTGCAGGTAGGACAAATTATAAGTGTTCGTGTTCTGAGCAAGCACACGTGCGCCACTAAATGCGTTGCTGGAGAGGGTGTTGTTATGGTCCCACTGCAGGGTGCCGCTGAGCAAGGGATCGAAGCTGGTGATGATCGGACCAATGCCCAAGGTCGAGCTGACCAGGCCCGCCAGACCCGCTCCCGCACCTCCCGATCCCGGACTAGTGCCACCGGTACCCGAACCGACCTGGACTCCCAGGCCGCCCACGCCACCACCCGGCGTGTTCTGAACCACTCCAGTGTTTACGCCCAGAAAGGATGCACCTGACTTGGCGCGGAGAATATCGGTGTCAGCGATGTTCAAGTTGTAGCGCGCGATGCCGATGTCGAGATTATTCTCCAGGGCCAGCGCGACCGCGTCGTCCATCGAGATCATCAGCTTTCCGTCCTGCATTAACTGCTCAATGCGCGGTGTGTTGCTGAGATTCGGCGGCGAAACATGCTGTGATGTGTAGGGAGCGATCGGATTGGGGAAATGTGGACGCGGCTTGGAATAATCCAGGCTTCGGAACTGCTGAGGCTGCGGCGCCTGTATCGGCTCGGATGGTGAAGGCGCGGAAGAGGCGGGCGGATTGGACTGTGAATCTTGCGCCCAACCGCTCACTGCAAGTGCGCCGGCGAGCGCCACGGCTGCAACCAGCCGGCAGGCAGAATTCAAACCAGGCAAAGACATTCGCTTATCTCCATGCATAAAAACTGCTTGTGATGACGACAAAGGCTTTTCCAGATCAAGAGTTACTACGCAAAATACGCAGCCCAGGTTTCATTTTTCGTACAATCAGGGCGAAGGCGCTGCGTTCCGTCGTAAACCGCCAAGTGGAATGCAATAGTATAGCTGACAAAGGCGGCTCATTCAGGTCAGAACTGGCAACTGGGTCACATTCTTAAAGACTTGCAAACTGTTTCGATGATGGCCATTGCGGAGAAGATTCCACTCAATATTCTCATGCGCAATCTCAAGATTGTTCTAAGCTACGACGGCTCCGAGTTTTCCGGATGGCAGGTGCAGTCCGATGTCGCCACAATCCAGGGCACAGTGGCCTCGGCTATTGGACGAGTGACCGGCGAAAAGGTCTTGCCGCAGGGTTCCGGACGCACCGACGCGGGAGTTCATGCGCTCGCCCAGGTCGCCACATTTACCACGGAATCGCCCATACCGGCGCAGAATTTTCTGAAGGCGCTGAACGATATCCTGCCGCCATCGGTTCGCGTAATCGAGGCTGCTGAGGCATCGCCAGAGTTTCATGCCCGCAAGTCGGCTCAGGCGAAAACTTATCGCTACCGAATTTTTCGTGGGACCATTTGTCCTCCCTTCCTGGCGCGCTACGTGTGGCACTATCCCTATCCGCTCGACCAGGATGCCATGCGGCAGGCGGCGGGCATGGTCATCGGCGAACATGATTTCACTTCCTTCGCGGCCGTAGATCCAGAGCGGCGTCGCGAGGATGAAACCGTCTCCAACGTGCGAGAAATATTTGCCTCAAGTTGGGAGCAGGACCGCGAAGAACTGATCTACACCGTCCGCGGCAGTGGCTTCTTGCACCACATGGTACGAAACCTGGTGGGCACATTCGTGCTGGTGGGCAAGAGCACATTGAAGCCTGAGGACATAACCAGAATTCTGGCGGCACGCGACCGCTCGGCCGCCGGAGCCACAGCGCCGGCCAGTGGACTGTATCTGGTGAGCGTTGCCTATTGAACGACGTATATTGGTCGCGCCCTGCCGGAATGTTGCCCCTCAGGTCGTGAGAGATTGAAGCACTCTACGCGCATCGGTTTTCTAGTTGACCGGGGCTGGTGATTCGTACTAATGTGGGCTTACACCGGAAAGGAGGTGGTCGAATGACAAGTTCTGACTGTAGTGGTAGAAGCATAAGACCAGGTGAGGTGGCTGAGACTTAGAGCGGTCGCTCTAAGAACCTAGCTAGACTACCGGCGAGTTAGGGTTGATCCGCCCGGCATGAGTTGTGCCGGGAACCCGGAGTTTACCGAAGGGGCCACGTAGAGTGACCACCTCTTGGTCAATCCCAAACAGTCATCCGGAACGGCCCGCGCTGTCAAAGGCACGGGCCGTTCTGTTTTTTAGTGTAGAGCGGACACTCCTGTCCGCGGCCACTTCAAACTGCAAGAGAGCCCCGACCCAAAATCAACCCCAACCTCAACGGCGGCCGACAGGAGTGTCCGCCCTACACGGTGTTTTAGAATAGGCGTTCTTGCCTCCTGCGAATGAGTTCGATCGTCTGCGCGTGGTTTTGGTGGCGGCGCGCAATCCTCTGAACATCGGTGCGGCGGCTCGCGCCATGAGCAACTTCGGGTTCCGGCACTTGCGCGTGGTAAATCCCTATGAGGCGGCATTTCGCGAGGCGCGTTCTGCGGTGGGAGCGTCGGCGCTGCTGGCTAGGGCGGAGGAATATAAGACGGTTGCGGAAGCCGTGGCAGACTGTACGCTCGTGGTCGGAACCACGGCCGTCCGGCACCGGGAATTGCAGCATCCGCTCAGGCGGCTCGAGAATGGCGTGCGCCTCATCCGCAAGCAACTGGGGTCGAGCCGGGTCGCGCTTCTTTTCGGCTCGGAGAAGTTCGGCCTTTCGAACGCGGCGCTCAGCCACTGCCACTGGCTGATGCGCATCCCCACCTGCGAGGAAAACATTTCGATGAACCTGGGGCAGGCGGTCGCGGTCTGCCTGTACGAATTGGTCCGCGATGCGAAAGCTGTGCGGCAGACAGATAAAGTGAAACTCGCCAGTTCGGCTCAGGTCGAGCGCATGACCCTAAAGTTGCTCGAAGCAATGCGCGCCAGCGGGTACCTGGACCGCCGCCGCATTGCCGATGTTGAGGAAAGAATCCGGCGTCTGGTCCGCCGCCTCAACCTCAGGGCCGACGACAGTACGGCGTGGCTCGGAATCCTGCGGCAGATGGTGTGGAAGTTGAGCGGAGGAAGGAAGCCGTAGTAAGAGTGTATCCTTAGGTTGGCCGTGGCCGAGGGACAACTTCTGGCGTGGCCGCCGCGCTGCTACAAGGAGAACCGATGTTTCGAACACTGTGCCTGGGATTGTTGCTGAGTCTGATTTGTACCCCCTTTTTGGTTGCCGGACCGCAGGCGTCATCCAGCCTGGAATCGCGGCGCAAAGCGCTCAGCGATTTACTGGCCGAACAGTGGGAATACACCCTGCGCACCAACCCGATTTATGCCTCGATCCTGGGAGATAAGCGCTGGAACGACAAGGTGGACGACTTCTCGCAGGAGTTCATTGACCGGGACTTGCAGGAGACGCAGAAGTTTCTGGTCCGCTTCGAGGCCATCGACACCGCCGGGTTTCCCGAGCAGGAAGTGTTGAACCAAGCTCTGATGGTGCGCGACCTGCAAATGGCAGTCGACCGGGCGCGCTTCAAGGCCTGGGAAATGCCAGTGGCGCAAAACACCGGCATTCACATTGACCTGCCGCAGCTGGTTAACGTTCTCTCGTTCCAGAGCGTAAAGGATTACGAAGATTACATCGCGCGATTGAAGGGCTGGCCGGTGCTGTTCGATCAGACCATGGTGCAAATGCGCAAGGGAATGGCGGATGGACGGATGCCGCCGCGTTTCCTGCTGGAGAAAGTAGTGGACCAGGCCAGCGGGATCGCGACTCAGGCGCCGGAGAAATCGCCCTTCGCCCATCCGTTCTTCGATTTTCCGAAAGACCTGCCTGAAGCGGACCAGAAGCGGCTGCGAGAGCAAGGTGTGGCGGCGATCCGCGATTCAATGGTGCCCGCTTATGCCAAGTTCACCAAGTTCGTGCGCGACGAGTATGCGCCCAAGGGGCGAACCGAGGTTGGCGTCTGGGCCCTGCCAGACGGAGATGCCTACTACGCATTTCGCGTGAAAGAGAGCACCACCACCACGCTCACTCCGGAGGAAATCCACGAACTCGGATTGGCGCAGGTGAAGGAGATCGAAGAACGCATGACGGCAGTGGCGAACCAACTCGGCTACAAAGATCGTAAGAGCTTCAATGCCGCCATGGCCGCAGATCCTAAGTTACACGGGCATTCCCGGCAGGAAATCCTGGATCTGTACCGCAAGTACACCGATCAGATGTACCCGAAGCTCCCAGGATTATTTGGACGTTTACCAAAAGGCAAGGTAGAGATGCTGCCGGTGGAGGAATTCCGCGAGAAAGGGGCTCCGTCCGCGTCCTACGTCCAGGGCACACCCGATGGCTCGCGTCCCGGTCACGTAATGATTAATACCGGCGACTTTGAAAAGCGCAATCTTTGGGACATTGAAACCACGGCTTATCACGAAGGCGTCCCCGGGCACCACATGCAGATCGCCATCGCGCAGGAATTGCCCAGCCTGCCGCCGTTCCGGCAGCAGGAATATTACACCGCATACACCGAGGGCTGGGCGCTGTATTCCGAGCGTCTGGGCAAGGAGTTGGGATTCTATCAAGACCCTTATAGCTACTACGGGCACCTCGGGGATGACATGCTGCGAGCCATCCGGCTGGTGGTTGATACCGGTTTGCATTACAAACACTGGACGCGGCAGCAGGTGGTTGACTACTTCCATGAACACTCCGCGGAGGACGAACCCGACATCCAGAGCGAAACCGATCGCTATATCGCCTGGCCGGGACAAGCCTTGGGCTACAAGATTGGCCAGCTTCAAATCCTGAAGCTGCGCCAGTACGCGAAAGGCCAACTTGGCGACAAGTTCGACATTCGCGGCTTTCACGATGAAGTGTTGGGAGCCGGCGCTTTGCCCATGGACGTGCTCGAGAACCGCATTCACGAGTGGGTTGCCGGGAGAATGGCAGCGACGCGTTCAGGAGAAACTAAGGGTCAATGAGGTGCGGGAGCCGGTTGAGTGCAGCGGCAAATAAAAACGTCCTGAACTTTTCAGCTCAGGACGCCTCGGCAGCCCTCCCCCAGAACTGCCAAACCACGATTGGATAGTAGCCCGCCCCCCACTGGGTGTAAACGTCACTTTGGTAATACACATTTGGGAAAGGTAATCTTTGAGCTTGCTTCCGGAAGTAATTACGGCGACTTGAACGTCAAGCGACTAATTGGTTGGCAACAAAGAAGAATGCTGAAGCGAGAAGGCCGGCAACTGCGGGTTACTTCGAACGGGATCGGACTTTTGCACAGCAAACTCACAGCGGCGGACTTATTGGATCTGCCAGGTTTGCCCCGCGTCAGCGGTGATCCAGGTTTCCTGGTTGGCAGTGGTTAGCTTGCCATGCAGCGTGTCGGTGAATTCGACTCCGATGATGTCATCGGCGAGAGCCTCGCCATTCAAGACTGGACGGACCTGGGTCCAGTGCTGGCCGGCATCAGAAGAGTGGAACAGAGTGCCAGCCGTGCCTCCCACCCAGATATCCAGGCCATTCGCGGCCAGGGCTCGAAAAACCGTCTGGCTGGAAACGGGAATGGTCTGCCAGGTTCCGCCGGAGTCGAGCGAGCGCTGTAACGTCCCGTCAGAGCTTAGTGTCCAGCGCGGCGAGAGATTCGCTGGGACGGGCGCGCTGCTGGCAGAATTCGCGGCCCCAACGAACGCAGCCATCATTCGCTTCTTCGCCAAGGGACCGCCGCTCGCCTTCTGAGCCTGTGCGTCTTGCGATTCCGCAACCGCATCCTTGGCTCTCCCTAGCACTACTTCGGCGAAGGCTGGGGTTCTGGCATCCGCTACTTCGACCGGAGCCGGAGCGACAGCAGAATCATTCACGCTCGCAGTTTGTGCTTTCGACCGCTGCGCGGTCGTCTCAGCCACAGAGGCAGGCTTCGCCTCCGAGCCCATAACCCGCTTGGCTGTCTTCTTCTCGATTGCGTTGTTCGTTTGGATCTGCGCTGCCGCGGGCTTTCCTTCCGCGATCGTAGCGGCAATCTGTCGAGGTTCCTGCCTGGGACGAAGCGTGACGACCGCGCCCACTACTATCACGCAGGCCACCAACGCCCCCCAGCGCAGAACCGGCCAAGAGGGCCATCCCGGACTCGCCGGAACAACGACAGCACCTGCGATCTCCGGCTGGCTAGCGGACAGGGACACGATTTCCCGGCAGCTCACGCACTGGGATAAATGTTCCAGTATCTGGATTCGCTCGCGCTTCCCCAGCGTTCTTTCCGCGAAAGCGCCGAGCAGATTCGGGTCTGGATGGTCCACAGTCCTTGCAATCGCTTGCAGTCGCTGACTGACGATTTTTGGTATTTCCGCCATTTAGGAGCTATCGCCTGCGGGCGCTTCCGCTTTCTTCTTGGAGAACGCTGGGGGCGCAGTTTCTTGCGCCAATCGCGTGCGAATATTGAGACGAAGGTCACGCACGTCGACCTCGAGGGCTTCTTGCGCCTGGCGGCGGCTCATCCCGCGCCGTCCCAGTGACGCCAAGATCTGCTTACGCAACGACTTAGCTAACTTGTCCAGCTTCCGGCTGATGGTCGATTCGTGCACATTCAGAGAGCGGGCGATTTCCGCCAGGGTTCGTCCATCCAGAAAATATGACGCCAGAACAAACCGATCCTCTAATGGCAGGGCGACCAGGACCTCATCCGTGGCCGCTTCGACTCTGGGATCGACAGCAACCACCGGTTCAGGCTCAGGCGTGGCCAACTGAAAACCCTCTTCTGTTTCCTCGTCCAGGCTGACCAGCCGTCGCTGGCGGCGATAGCGGTTGATGTGCTCTTGCGCCATCACCGTGCGCAGCCAGCCTTCCAATGATCCGCGACCCGTGTACGACGCTAGTTTCGAAGTGCGCTGCCCGTCGCGCGTCGTGGTGCCATAAAGCTCCGCATAAATCGAGTCCGCCAATTCGCGCGCGGCTGAACTTTCTCTGGTGATGTAACCGGCGATGTCGTAGAGTTTCTCGCGGTAACGGGTCAGGAAAACTTCCCAGGCGTGCTCATACCCGAGAGCGCAGGCGCGCGCCAGCGCGAGCTCTTCCGCACGCAAGCTGGCGAACAGCTCGCTTACCTCGTTTTGCGCGGCATCCGCCGGCAAGTACTTCGCGGCAATCTCCCGCAGGATATTGTCGAACTGCTGACGCGTCAGCCCAAACTCTTTGCCTCTGCTCTTTTGATAAATCCCAGTCACGACGGAGACCAACCCCGCGGAGAATTCCACTACGGATTGGACACCGTCTCTGGGCATAACGGGCGCAGCCTTCCTGGATGCTACCAACTATTGGACGCAAGTAACTGGAATTTTGCCGTTCACCAATTAGTCAAGGTAGGAAGAGGATGCCTCGGGGATGGGCTCATAACCCGCATCTTCGAGGCGTCCCTGAAACCAAGGAGGCGCAACATGCGCTCCAAACTGTTAATCCCGATTCTAGTGCTTGCCGTGATCGCAGGTCCACTCGTGCTGATGCCAAACCCGGCTCCCGCCGGCGAAATTCCTTCGACCTCCAACTACAAGGTTTTGGCGCCCATTGCACACGGAAACCTGACCATCTTCCCGGTTGTCGCAACCACCTCGCACGATACCCAGGGATTTCTCACCCTCGACGAGGGCTTGCGCTCCGGAGATGTCACCGTGAGCGAGTCCGGAAACGTAGCCCCTCTGGTGCGACCGCGACAGGGCGTTCACACTCCCCGGATCATCCCCGGCGACGGCGCTGAAGTCAACCGCCTGGTGCTGGTCAACAACTCGAAGCATCCGTTGATCCTGCTAGCCGGAGAGATCGTGACCGGAGGGAAACAGGATCGAGTCATTGGCAAGGATCGCCTCGTGCCCGCCGAAAGCGATCCCATCGACCTGGGTGTTTTTTGCGTCGAGCCCGGCCGCTGGACTGCGACCAAAGCGAATTTCGGCTCCTTCGACACAGCCATGGGCGGCCCTGCCTTGCGAGCCAAAGCGATGGCCGACAAAAATCAGGAAATGGTTTGGTCAGAAGTGCACAAAACGCAGAAGTCCATGGCGTCGCAGCTTTCGGTTCCAATGGCTGCGGCCGTCGAAGGCATGAGTTCTTACGCGCGAGTCATGCAGAATGACGAAGTGAAACAAAAAGTCGCTTCTGTCGCCGAACCGATTCAGCACGACTTTCAAAGCGCGATCAAGCAGCTGCGCGATCGAAATGCTGTCGGCGTCGTCGTGGCCGTGAACGGAGAAATTATCTGGGCGGACGTTTTCGCCAACACCAGTCTGCTGGAAAAATATTGGCCCAAGCTGGTGCGTTCCTACGCCGCGGAAGCAATCGCGAACCCAGCCAGGAGCCGGGAGGCCGATCTGAAATCCGCTGAGCGATTCCTCGACAATCTGGAATCGCGTCGGGAAATCGTCGAGTCCGAACCCGGCCTTTATCGGCACACCGAAATTACGGGAGACGGTTTCAAGGCATTCGAGCTAACCTCACTGCTGCCGAAAACCGGATTCGATCTGCACCTGGCAAAAATGGCGGAGTAAGTCAAAGGAGCTTCATTCCCTCGGCGATCGTGGGATAGGCAAGGGTTTCGAGTAGCTCGCGTTTCATGCGTGAGTTGTCAGCCACGCAGGACGTCATGCCCGCTCTCACGATATCCCGATTGAGCGGAGCTGTGGTGCGTAAAATCAATGCTGCAATTTCGCAACCTATCCCAGCGAGCTGAAAACTCCAGATGGGAAGTCTCCAGGGACGGGGACAGGTGTAGTGGTCGGCCAGTTTGTCCAGGAGATCCTGCAAGGTCAACGGAGCGTCGTCACAAACCTGATAGATCCCGCGAACCTTTTCTCCTTCGATTGCCGCCTGCAAGGCCGCCAGAAAGTCCGGTAGCGCGATCAGGTGCGCCCACGTCGGCTTTTTCCAAACGGCCATGAGGCGATGACGAAGCATCCAGCGTGCGCCTTCGACGAGTTTGATTCCCTTGCCATAGACAATTCCCGCGCGGAACACGACCGGGACCATCGAAGAGGCTTCGCACGCCTCAAGCAAACATCGCTCGGCTTCAAGGCGCGTGCGGAAGTGAACCACGTTGGAGGTTGCGTCCATCCGCCCGACTGCTGGCCGGTCGGGAGATGTTTCTCCCTCGACATGCGGAAAACTGGCAAGAATGAACTTCCGTACACCTGCCTGCTTAGCCGCTTCAACCAGATTCCTGACGTAGCCTACATTGGTTTTCGGCAGAAACCTCTCCGGCAAAGGCGCGAACAACACGCCCGCAAAATGCACGACGCAATCCACACCCGCACATGCCTGGATCAGCGTATGCGGCTGTGCCAAGTCCACCGCGTGCACCGAAACGCCCGATCGCTCTGAAAGGTCGGATGGCAAAGGAGACTTATGCATGGCCAGATGCAGGCGATGGGGACTGGACAACAGGTGCCGCGCCACTCGGGAGCCCAGGTTACCGGACGCTCCCGTAATGAGGATGTTCACGCGGTCTTCTCTAAGTGGGCCATGAAATTGCGGAAGTAAATCATCCCGCCCAGATCAAAGAGTCCGTGGGCAATCATGGGTACCAGCAGATTCTTCGACCAAACGAAGAACAGGCCCAAGTAGAGAGCCTGAAACACTGACCACAAGCTGATAATGCGAATGTCCTTCTTGCCAAAATGCGCCAGCATGAACAACAACGACGCTGGGATGAGGCCGAGGATTTGTTGCAGGAATCCACGGAAGAATATTTCCTCGCCGCAAGCCGCAGTGAGCCCACCCAGAAAGATCTGGGCCGGCTTGGCGTGAGCGTACTCCTTAGCTAAGGCGGCGGTTAATCCACGCGCATAGGCTCTTCCCTTGAACAATGCGTATCCGTATTGCACAAGCAGCGTCCATAGCGCCAACCAAAGCGATCCCACAATCCCAAATGCAAGTCGTTGCGGCGTGGGCCTAAGATCGAACGCAAGAGCATTTCGCCGAATACCCCAGTATCCCAGACCTCCAAGCACCAGGGTCACGACAATCTCAAGACTCAGATATCGCTTGATGTAGAAGAGCACAAGCCTCCCGTGGCCCAGCCTTGCTTCCCAATCTTACTCCGGGAGGTGATGTGCCCTCGCAAAGAGCGCAAAGACCATCCTCAGTCAGGGGGGCTCGCCAACCCGACGACAAGCGCTACTTCTGCGCCGCCTTTTTTTCCGCGGCCTGTTTCTGCGCCGCCGCAGTCCAGGGTGGGACGATACCGTTTTCTCGAGCGTAAGCCACCGACTGGCCAAGGTGCTCGTGTGCGTCCGCGACCAGGATGTAGATCACGTCGCCAGCATTCGCCTGGGGCCCCAGTTTCGGCAGCAGTTTCGCGAAATCGGCGTTGGTCATGCCGTTGATCGCCTTCTGGGCGAACTCCCACGACTTATTCAGTTCCTCGACAAGCTGGGCTCGATCGGTCGTGGACTTCTCAAAGGTCTTGTCATCGAATCCGGCCGGGGGCGCAGTTCCCATCAGGCCCAGAATCTGGTAGCGCTCGCCTGCGACGTGCAGAAAAACCTCCGCGAAAGAGCGCGAGTCCGCCGAGGGCCGCCAGGTGAGCTTGTCAGCCGGGAGAGCGTTGGCAAGGTCCACAAACTTCTTCTGCATGCCTTGCAGGTCCTGAAGAGACTGGGCCTTCATGTCATAGCTGGGAGCAGTGTGGTCGGCGCTGGCCGTGGCGTCCGCACTCTGCGCCGATGCGTCGATTACTCCGAAACTCGAAACTACCAAAAGAAACAACGCTGCCAGAAACACGTTTTTCATGTTTGATCCTCCTGAGAAAAGATGCTGGGTTCCTTAGACGAGACCCCGGAGAAAATGGCCTCCACCGGCGCATGCATTCTTGGTTGGACGTCGAAAACAACATAACAACCACTCCAGGCTTGTATCAGTTGTCCAGGCGAAGGATTTGCATGCGGCAGTCGCGGGTTAGAGGGCCAAGGCAATCCGGTGCAACCCCTCGGCAAACATATCCGTGTCCACGCCCATACCGATGCGGAAGTGCTGGGGCATTCCAAAGAATCGTCCCGGCACCGCGGAAGTCTCGTATTCCTTTCGCAGCCTTTCGAGGAATAGCTCCACGTCACCGTTTTTCAGGCGCAGAAATGACGTGGTTCCAAATTCAGCGCGGGTTGCCGACACTGCGGTTTGGCGGGATAGAAAGTCATTCAGCAGGACGCGGTCGGCTTCGACGATCTTGCGGGCTCGTTCTCGAATCGCCGTGAGATGCTGGAAGGCGATCACGCTAAGCAAATCAGCAGGATGCACCGGGGTGGATGCGTAGAGATCGTTCAACCGCCACATGGCGCGGACGAGATCTGGGTGAGCCAGAATCCATCCGCAACGCAATCCGCTTAAGCCGTAGGCTTTGGTCAAACTGCTCGTCACGACAAACTCGGGGCCAAGATGATACGAAGTCCGCGGCGTGTTTTCATAAACCGCGTCGAGATAAACTTCGTCTACGAGGACGTGAGCGCCGACGCTCTTGGCCAAATCACCCACTTCCAGCAAAACATAGTCGGGACTCAGAACACTCGTCGGGTTGTGGAGATTGGTGAGGACGATCAACTTGGTTTTGGGGCTCAGAACCCGGAGAATCTCGGCGGGATCGAGCGCGTATCCGTTTTCCTCTTTTCTGGCGAAGCTCTTCAGCTCCGCGCTCAAGTACGAAGCCGCCGCGGTCAGGAGTTCGTAAGTAGGATGTTCGATCAGCACTTCATCACCCGGATCAATGAGTGTGGCCATGGCCAGATGATTCGCCATCGAAGTTCCAGCGGCCGCGACTACACAGTCAGGATCGACGCCACATTTGTGGGCGATGGCTCGTTGCAGGGGTTCGTAGCCGTATGCGCCATTGCCATTGATCTCCAGTTGCTCGATGCTCACGGCCAGTTCGCGCAAGGGAAACCCGGCAACGCCACTGGTCGCGAGATTAAACTTCGCGTCGCTGTGCAACTTTGCCCAGTGCATGTATTCGGAAGATTTCTGTCTCATGAGTCTTGTAGCGACTGCGCTCGCCGCGTCTGCCGGCTCCAATACAAATATACGGGGATGCCCGCCAGCAGAATACCGAATCCGATGGCGCTGTTCGTCGGAGAACTGACAAGCGTGCTGATCACGATGCCCGCAGAGGCCAGCACGAACAGCGCTGTGCTGTAAGGATGGCCGGGAGCGAGGTAAATGCCCGTCGAGGAAGCCAGCTCAGAACGGCGGCGAAACACGAAGACCGATGCCGCGGTTAAGCCGAAAAAAATGAAATCGATGGCCACCACATAGCTCAAGATGTGTTCATAAGCTCCGGCAACGGCAATCACTGTCGCGGTCAGACCTTGCAGAACGATGGCCACGACGGGCACTGCGGATCTAGGCGAGACCCTACCAACACTCTTGAAGAAAAGCCCGTCGCGAGCCATCGCATAGTAAACCCGAGGCGCGGTCAGAATGCCCTGGCTGAGAAACCCCAGCGTGGAAACCGCGATGCCAAAGGCGATCCATTGCGCGCCTCGCTGCCCGAGTGCAATGCGCATCACCGCCGAGGCGGGAGTGCGAGTCGCCGCCAGGCCTACTGCTCCGAGCACGCGCACGCACACGAAGTTTACAGCGAGATAGAGCATCACAACGCCCAGCACGCCTGCGATCAACCCTCGCGAAAGATCGCGTCCAGGATTGCGCATTTCCCCGGCCACGAAGCTCGCGGTTTGCCAACCACCGTAAGCAAACGCTACGGGGACCATCGCGGCCCCGACGGCGCGGACAAGTCCAAAGGAAATCGGCTGATCAAGCGGAGGGGCAAGATGAACTGAGCCTCCTCCAAAGCAGAGTCCCACAACCACCACAGCCGCGATCGCGCCGGCCTTAAGCAGCATGAGTGCGCTTTGGACGTTGCTGCCGGCGCGGACCCCAAAACAGTTGATCGCGGTCAATCCCAGAAGTACGGCAGCCGCGATCGGCCCGTCACCCGCCGAGAGGCCGGTGATCTCGCGATAATAACGGGCGAACGTGATCGCAACGGCCGCCATCCCACCGGTCTGGATGACCAGCAACAGAACCCATCCGTAAAGAAACGCAATCGATGGATGATAGGCTTCGCGCAGGTAGAGATACTGACCGCCCGCTCCGGGCAGCCGCGTAGCTAACTCTGCCCAGACAAAAGCGCCGAGCATGGCGAGCGCGCCGCCCGCCAGCCAGACTCCCAGAATCAAAAAAGGAGTGTGGACTCGCAGCGCAACCACATAGGGATTAATGAAGACGCCGGAGCCGACGATGCCGCCCATCACGATCATGGTGGCATCGAATACGCCCAGCAGGCGGCGGGGTTTGGAGGTAGCCAAGCGAGTAGGCTCAGTCCTTATCGCGCAAGCCGCGTTGTCAGAAATTAATCGTCTGTGCTGCTACCAGCGTGGTTCGCGAGGCTGGCGTGCGTGGCCCTGATAATCGTCGCGTCCACCGCCGCCACCGCCGGAGCGTCCTCCACCGCCTCCACCGGGGCGCCCGCCACCACCGCGGGGTCCGCCGGGACCGCGGTCGGTCTTGGGTCGCGCTTCATTGATATTCAAGGCGCGTCCGCCCAGCTCTTTTCCATTGAGAGCCGCGATGGCTTTTTCGGCCTCCGCGGTGTCGGACATTTCTACAAACGCGAATCCTCGAGAGCGTCCGGTGTCGCGGTCGGTGACCAGGCTGACTTGATCAACTTTGCCGTGTGGCTCAAACAAGGTTCGCAGCTCTGCTTCCGTGGTGCTGTGCGGGAGGTTGCCAACAAAAAGCTTCTTCATGGATTTCCTTTTTCTGTGAGCCAACGCAAGACGTCAGATTTCGTCGGCGGGTTGGGTTGAGTGCGGTGCGTCAGGATGCAGAGCACGCGGTTCAATGGAAAGAGTGTTTCCTCGGAGCTCAATTGAGCAAGCTGGTTCTTTCAATCGCGAAGGCAAACGCGAAATAGCATTAGCGATGTCTTTTTCCGCGGCTGAAGTCCGGACTGATTATACCTGCTTGGCTCAGTAAACAAGGGAAAATATGGAGTCTGGGTAGCGGTATCAATTTGAAATGATCTCCAACAGCCGACTTTTGGTTGGGAATAACTTCCGGTTGGCCCGTCTCGGGAGAAATCGAGATAACTTCCCCTAAGCCGACTTGTCAGTATGTATACGACTAACTTCCGAATTGTCGACACTGCATCCAGAATTAACGAATCTGCGCAAATCACGGGAAGACGCTTCTTGCCTAGCCTCTAGATTGTTGGCTAATCGGGGAGACCTATATGCTTCAACAAGGCCGAAAATCCCGGGTTCCCACGCAGGCCTTTGAACGCCTGATCGTAGTTCACGAGTGTAATGTCTGGGTCCTTCTCCTCAAACGACTTCGCAAGCCACTCAAGAGCCTTCTCCTTATTACCTACCCTGGCGTAGGCAGTGGCCAGGGCGAACGCCCCATTCCCATTTTGCTCATGCTCCTTAAGTGTGATCTCAAGGTTTTTCTGCCAGTAGCCGTTTGCACCACCAGCGCGAAATGCTTTGCGAAATTCCGCCGTCAGAGCGGTTGCGTCGTCGGGACTTGCGCCGGCCAACAACTGGCCTTTCTGCATTTCTTCTATCGCTTGCTCATACTTCCCGATTGCTGCCAGGCAGGAAGAGAAAAAGAAGTGTGCAAGCGGGAACGTGGGATCCAAGTCAATCGTGTGCTGAAATTGGCGCACTGACGCCTGGTAGTCTCCAGCAAACAGATATGTCATTCCCATGTAATTGTTCAAAGGAGGCGAAAGTGGGTCGAGGGCCAGCGCTTTCTTCATTTCGGCGATCGCATCCTGATGCCGACCCATCGGAGTGAGATAACCGCCCGCGTAGTAAAGGTGGGCGTTGGCGTAATTGGGATTGAGATCAATGGCCTTCAAGAACTCTCGCTGCGCACCTGGGAGATCAAAATCGTAGTGCGACTTCACCTGGCCGAGAATTGCATGAGCCTCACCCAGCCGAGGATCCAGCACCAGAGCTTTGATAGCTGCCGCTTTAGCCTCCGGCGCGCTTTCCCTGGAGGTGAACACTCCGAGGTTATTGCCCATGTTGTACGCATCGGCAAGGCCGGCATAAGCCAACGCGAAATTCGGATCTTTTTCCGTCGCCTGCTGAAAGAAATCAATGCTCTGCTTAATGCCAGCCGCGGTTCTCTGGTTCCAGTGATAGCGCCCCTGCAAGTAAAGTTGATAGGCCTCCGAGTTGTCGGTTCTGGGCGTGGTCAATCGATTGTCCTCGGTGCGGTTCAACGGCAGCTTTAACCTGTCAGAAATGGCTTTCGCAAGTTCGTCCGGTGCTCGCGAGAGGTCGGAAACTGGATATCGGAACTGCCGCCCCCAGATCTGACTTCCATCACTCGCATTCACCAGTTCCGCTCCCAGGGTCAGGGTGTCGCCCCCGTGCGCAATTCTGCCGGTCAGGAGCATCTGCACGTTCAAAGCTTTCCCCACGGTGGCCGGGTCCGTCTCTTTGTCTTTGAATCGGAAAACCGAGTTACGCGACATGACCTTTAATGACGGGATCTCCGAAAGCTTGTCGATCACGCCTTCGGTGATGCCATCGCTAATGTACCGGGTTGAAGCGTCTTTCGAGTCGTCCACAAAGGGCAGCACTGCGATCGAGCGAGTGGGATTGGAATGAGTGGTCCGGAGAAGAATCCATCCAATTATCAAAATCGCAAGAGCGATAGGCATTGCTGCCCAACGAAGCCGACCGATCATGCCGAACCGCCGGGTTTGATCTGCAACCCGCAGCTTGGATGCCGACGAGGGAGCCGTTATTCGACGGAGATCGACAGCAATCTCCTTGGCAGTCTGGTACCGGTCTTCTCGGTCCTTCTCCAGACATTTCAGTATGACTTCTTCCAGCTTTGGAGAAATCTCGGAATTCACCCGATGCGGCAGCGGAGGCGGATTGTTCAAAATGTCGTCGACAAGCTGCGCCGATATCTCTGCGATGAATGGACGCCGGCCAGTTGACATTTCGTAGAGCACCACGCCTAACGCATAGATATCAACGCGGGCGTCGACTTCCCGCCCTCGCAGTTGTTCGGGGGCCATGTAGGGCAGCGTGCCGGTGACCGCATGCGTTTCGGTCAGGCTTCGGGTTGGAGCGTCTCCTCCCTGCGCGCCAATTAGTTTGGCCAGTCCGAAGTCGAGAACCTTCACCGGACCGGAGGCGGTAACGACAATGTTTCCCGGCTTGACGTCGCGATGAACCACTCCTTTCGACTGAGCAGCCGAAATGGCTTCTGCAATCTGGATCCCCAGCTTGCAGGTTTCCTCGGTGTCCAGCCTGCGTCCGAGGATGTGGTCCTTAAGAGTTCTTCCGTCCAAATACTCCATGACGATGAACGGTTGCCCTCGATACTCCTCGATGTCGTAAATGGTGCAGATGTTGGGATGATTCAACGCGGAAGCGGCGCGCGCCTCGCGTTGAAACCGTTCCACCGCGGAGGCATCTCGGGCAAGAGTCTCAGGCAGAAATTTCAACGCGACCAGGCGGCCAAGTTTAGCGTCCTCAGCCTTGTACACCACTCCCATGCCGCCTGCCCCGATCTCCTCGAGCACGCGATATTGGCCGATCACCGTGCCTACTGCAAAAGGCGCGACTCCCCCAGATTTCGAAGACAGGTCCTCCAAACCCGAATTCGGCTTTCCTGTCGCGAACGCCGGCGTTTCAATGAAAGTTCCGGCCCTTGCGTGGTGGGCGAGGAGCGATTCGACGTCTCGGCGAAGGGAGTTATCGCCTGCACAGGAATCCTCCAGAATCGCTGCTCGCTGAAACTCTTCCGCTTCGAGTACAGCGTTAAATATCCGCTCGACTTTGCCCCAACGATCAGGATCCACTGAGCTGCTCCTTGCTCAGTTCACGCAGGAGCCAAGCCTTCGCCAGCCTCCAATCGCGTACCACCGTGTCCGGTGAGACTTTGAGAACTTCGGCGGTCTCTTCCACGTTCAGGCCGCCAAAGAAACGCAGTTCGACGACTTGACTTTTACGCGGGTCAACTTTTGCCAGCGCATGGAGCGCGCCATCCACCGCCAGCACCTCCGCGTGAGACTGCGCCGAAACTGCCGGGGCCGCATCCAGCGAGATGAGCTGTTGTCCGCTGCCGCGCTTGTGCGACTGGCGTGCGCGCCCCTGATCTGTGAGAATGCGCCGCATCTGCCGTGCACACAAAGCGAAGAAATGAGCGCGGCTCTGCCAGTCAACTGCCTTCAGGTCGGTCAGCCGGAGGTAGAGTTCGTTGATTAGGGCGGTGGTCTGTAGAGTATGGCCATTCCGTTCGCCCCTCATGCAAAGCTTTGCGGCTCGATGCAGTTCCCGGTAAACCTGGGGAGTCAACCTTTGTAGGGCCTGTTCGTCACCGTCACGCCACGCCCGGAGCAGTTCCGTGATCTCGTGCTCGGCGGGCTGAGTCATTGAATACCTTCGGCTTACCCGGGCGAAGTCTAGCCGTTAACCGAGCAACATTAGCACAGCCCAAAGGCGCTTTCTATGTTTTACCGGCAACTGGCCAAATACTTTTCATGACGGATTACGTCTGTCGCCGGTTTTTTCCGCTAATAGAGGTAGGAGGGCAAGAAAAGTCTCTCCGGCAAACACAAAATCTTGAAGGCACCAGCGTAGGCTGCTGACGTCTTCTACGGGAGGATAACAACAAATGAGACAAGGAAAAGAACGGAATGCGAAGCGTGTGGTTCTTTCGGTGATTGCTCTTCTCATCACCGTGGCATTCGTTACCCCGCAGCAAGGGTTTGGGCAGGAGGACAGTCCGAAAGGCTGCACACTGGCGACGCTTAAGGGTCAGTATCTGTTCGACGCGAGCGGCTACAATATCGTGAATTCGATTGCGACACCCAAGGCCGTCGTCGAGTTCTTGACGTTTAAGGGAGATGGCAACCTGAGCAGCCTGGGCACCGTCAGCCTAGGCGGCACGATTCACTCGGGCGTTTCCGATTCCGGAATCTATACGGTGAACAAGGACTGCACGGGCACGCTAACCTTCACTAAGTCGGGTTTCACCTTTGACATCTTCATCGCGGCCAGCGGAAGTCGGTTTCATATGATCGAGACCGTTACCAACACGGTGCTCGCGGGAGAGGTACAGAGGGTTGCTCGTTAGGAATGTCATTTGGAGGCGAGGGGAAGCGCCATCAAGCGAAAATGTGGTCTACCCGTCGCCTCCGGATTGTTTTCGACTCATGGGCATGCATTCTGTCCGGATCCCTCAATCCGGAGGTTATCCGTTCCGTCCGTCGGATCAGTACCGAGAAACGCTCTTAATAGTCATTTACGGTCTGACTCCCGGATTGGCGGCAATGTTGAAAGTAATCCGGGTACGCTTCAGCGCTCGTCGCGTGATCCAGAGACTTGGCCTATGGGAAACAGTGTCCCTCGGGTATCCGGGGCTTGCGGGTTCCTGTCGGTGCTCATACCACATTCGTCCCTGAATGCTTGTTACTTTGGATAGCAATTCTCCTACCCGCTAAGTTGACCAATCTGCTATACTGTAGCTGCGTTTGAACGAAATCGGTTGTTGAGCAGCTTCTTGCATACCAGCTAGTCCTGCCCTTAGTACCTCCGACTCGCACCAACGTAAATAATCTGAAAAGGATACAAGCAACAAATGGCAGAACAAGGAACAGTAAAGTGGTTTAACGACGCCAAAGGCTACGGCTTTATCAGCCGGCAGACTGGCGAGGATGTTTTTGTGCATTTCTCGGCCATCCAGGCTGGCGGTTTCCGCAGTCTGCAAGAGGGCCAGAGTGTAGAGTTCGAGGTCACCAAAGGACCGAAGGGCTGGCAAGCTGAAAACGTTCGCCCTCTGTAAGTCGGCGACGTACAACTAAGATTCGTGCCCGTCAACCGCAACAAGGGGCGGGCACGTTTTACAGGATATAACCCGTACTCCAGAGTGGAGTCTTCCGTATGCTGGCTGAATCAAAGGGTTCTTTTGCCGTAATCCGCTACAACTTACGCACCTATGAATCCGGCGGCGTAATGGCCGTCATTAAAGGCCGCGAAAACGCCGAATCCATCCTGAAACAGTTTGAGCAAAGCCAGACCTCCGAAGACCGCCACATCGGCTGGCGCTACTTTCTGGAGAAGACCGACTTGAAGGTGGGTATGGATCCCGTTGAGGCGACCAACCTCCGGCAATCGCGTCTGGAAATGCGCGAGTCCCAAGCCTAAGCCACTACGCTTTCAGTGCTCGTCTCAACTCCCTGTCAGTTCCCAGCCAACTGTCGAATAATTCGGACTCGTTCTTATAACCTGTAGCGCTTCCCGGTCGATTTTGGTATCGCGCTTGCTCGTCGACCCGCGAGCGCATAACGCGATTGGCAATCCGACAAAGAGCGCGTGTCCGATAACGCCGTTCAGCAACAAGAACAGTGAAAACGGGCTCTTGGGAACCGCCGAAAGTGGTAGCACGAAATAGTTCATGAAAACGTATACTGCCGCACCGTACGCCAATCCCCACTTTGTTTTGCCGTTCCAGTGACATCATCATTTCTCCTTGCTTGACTAGAGTTGCGGAAGTGAAGGTCCGCGCGACCGGCAGCACTAATTGGCGGCTGAGGCTGCCGTCACGCGAACGCACCGGAGTCCCAACGTAGTTGCGAAACGGTTTTCGTTACGCGGCAGAAGTCCGCGTCAGCTTGCGTCCCAGGAAATCGTTAATCACTCGTCCGATCTCCTCAGCATGCGTTTCCAGCGCAAAGTGTCCGGTGTCGAAGAGGTGCACCTCGGCGCTCGGATTGTCGCGCTTGAACGCCTCGGCCCCAGGAGGCAGAAAGAACGGATCGTTCTTTCCCCAGACGGCAAGCAGGGGCGGCCGCTTGGTGCGGAAATATTCCTGGAACTTGGGGTAAAGTGCGACGTTGCTCGCGTAGTCAAGAAACAGGTCGAGCTGAATTTCGTCATTGCCCGGCCGGGCCAGCAGTGCTGAGTCGAGCTGGTAGGCCTCTGGGGCCAGGAGCGTCGTATCCTGCACTCCGTGCGAATACTGCCATTGCGTTGCTTCCGGTTTGAGGAACTCGCGCAGAGCCGCACGATTCGCTGCCGTTGGCTCCTTCCAATACTTCTGGATCGGGTTCCAGCCCTGGCTCAAGCCCTCTTCATAGGCATTGCCGTTCTGCGAGATGATGGCGGTGATTCGCTCGGGGTGTGCCAGCGCGAGACGGAGTCCGACCGGAGCGCCGTAATCGAAGACGTACATCGCCAAACGATCGAGTCCAATGGTCTCGGTAAAGCTTCCGATCACTTTCGCCAGGCGTTCAAACGTGTAGGGAAACTGTTTGCGGTCGGGTGCATCGGAGAAGCCAAAGCCTGGGAGGTCCGGCGCGACGACGTGGTAGCGATCGGCCAGAGCTGGGATGAGATCACGAAACATGTGGGACGAAGTTGGAAAGCCGTGCAGCAAGAGGATGGTTGGGGAAGTTCTCGAACCGGCCTCACGATAAAAAATCTTGTGGCCGTCGACGGTGGCGTGCAGATACTTAGTCATAAATTGATCTCCTTGGAAGAATGCGGCCAAATGGCCTGATGGGCACCGGTTTGCGACCTTGCATGCATCGCGGCTCCCTTTCACTTCATCAGATGTACTAACCGATATAAAGATTCATTATCGGTGTTACAATCGGAATGGGTTTGAGATTATGGCTAGAGCCAAGGCCGAACACGATTCAGTCTGGAAAGATGGATTCCTTTTCCTAGGGAACCAGTTGGCGCTCGATTTCCTGAATACGCGCCCAGTCCAGGACGGTGAGCCGTTGGAATTGCTTCCGGATTTCAGCTCGCTGTTACGCTGGTTTCAAGCGGCCAGGCTGGTGAGCGCTCGTGAAGTGGCAGATCTTCAGCGGCAATGGGGGCAATCGGTCCGCGCCCGGCACGCGCTGGAAGCCATGCGGGCGTTAAGAGAAAGATTGAGAAAGGAACTCCTCGCCTGGGAAGATGGCGCTGCGGTTCACCACTCCACCGTGGATGAACTGGATCGGCTGATGGCGGAGCATCCCATGCGCACCAGGCTTAAAGCGAACGGAAAAGAGCTCTCGTCGGAGCTCTATTTCGAACCGCACCATCCCGAGGACTTGTTTGCCCCGGTTGTGCACAGCGCAGCCATGTTGCTCGCCAGCACGGATCGCAACCGAGTCCGCAAGTGCGATCAGTGCGTGCTGCATTTCTATGACACCAGCAAGAAAGGGACGCGCCGCTGGTGCAGCATGCAACTATGCGGAAATCGTCTGAAGGTCGCAGCCTACGCAGCCCGTCAACGCGCTGCGACCGTCGAAGAATGAACCGGGGCGCACAACGCGTCCGTCGTCTAGTGTTTCGACCAGGCCCAACCGGTGATGCGCCAACCCGCCGCTGTCCGCTTCAGTGCTACGGTAAAAACAGAGCGCGACTCGTTAACGGGTTTCCCATGTTGCTTGTAGGTGTAGGTCGCCGGAGCCACAAAGTATGCGCGATCTTCGCTGACGTCGACGTTCCACGGCATGCCCAGCGTTGCAACCGTGTCCGTAATCCCGTTCTTGTCGTTGTAGGCACCATACGCCTTCCACCAATCCGCGCACGCCGTCGGGCCGTGCCACTCGTGCGGCGGGAATTCGTCGAGAATCGACACCTGCGAGTCACACACTGCCAGCGCTGCATCCAGTGTGTCTTTACCCAGGTTATCGAAATACCGATGCACCGCCGCCACTACGTCGGTCTTGTCCGAGGCAAAGGCCGATCCTGGGCTGATGACGAGGGTGAATACGATGGTCCAGATCACGGCAGCAACGCGGTTGAGGTCCACAGCTTCCCTTCGGAACATAGCGATCTCCTGGGGCAAGTTGCCCGAGTCCCACGCGCGGAGTATACCGCGGGTGTGTGCGCCGACGAACCTTTGAGAGCGAATTTCAAAGGTCACTGCCGTAAACCGGGATTACTGCGCCGTTAACGTCTTTAGCGGCGTCCCCAGCCAGCCAAGTGATGAGGCCTGCAACCGTGCCGGGATCCACCCACTTGGAGACGTCTGCGTTTGGCATCGCTTTACGGTTGGCTGGTGTATCCATTGTGCCGGGCAAGATCACATTGGCGGTGAGCCCGGCATCTTTGTTTTCCAGCGCCACGGTTCTGATCAGAGACACCATGGCAGCCTTCGAAGCGCTGTACGCACCCACGCCCGCGCCCGGCTCCAGAGCGGCGCGGCTTCCAATCGCAATGATGCGACCGTTGCCGGTCTTTCGCAGAACCGGGATCGCCGCCTGAAGAATGTGAAACGTGCTGTTCAGATTGACATCAAGCATGCGCTGGAAAGTTGTGTCGTCGGTCTCGGCTATCGATTGGCCACCTGCGAAACCGCCGACTGTATGCGCCAAAACCTCGAGCTTTCTGAAACGCGTGACAACCTGATCCAGGAGGACCTTGGCTCCCTCATGAGTCGAAATATCCCCCGGTAGCGCGGTGAAGTTTGGGTTGTTGAAATCAGACTGCTGTATTCTCTGCGATGTGCCGATCACAGTTGCCCCGGCATCGAGAAACGCTCGCGTCACATGCGTGCCGAGTCCGCCGTTGGCGCCGGTTACGAGAACAATCTTTCCGTTCATCGAAATGCTCCGACCTCAGGCCATTGGATTTTTCTGTCCGTGAAAGTTTACGCCGGTCTGAGGTAGTTCGTTTGACATGCAGGTGGTTACCTGCATATACTGAGGCCCGTCGCACGGACCTTTGCCCTATGAAGGACGAGGACAAAGTCTTCAAGGCGCTTGCCGACGCCAGCCGTAGAAGTTTGCTTGACCGCTTATTTGCAAACAACGGCCAGACGCTTACGGAACTGTGCCGGGGCTTGGATATGGCGAGGCAGTCTGTCACCCAGCATCTGGAGGTACTCGAAGCGGCGAATCTGGTGACCATTCTTTGGCAAGGACGGGAGAAACATCACTATCTCAACCCTTTTCCGGTCTACCAAATTTACGCGCGATGGATTCGAAAGTTCGAACGCCCCCGACTAAAGGCGTTGCACAACTTGAAAGACACCTTGGAACGACAAAAAGGAAAAGACGATGAGTAATGCCAAATTTGTGTATGTGGTCTACATCGCGGCGACGGCAGAGAAGGTCTGGGAAGCGCTGTTGAAGGGCGAAATGACGCGGCAATACTGGGGTCACGAGAATGTTTCGGACTGGAAGCCGGGCTCAAAATGGGAGCACCGGCGCCTCGATGATGCGGGCACAGTTGCCCTCGTCGGCCAAGTCGTCGAAAGCGTACCGCCGCGCCGTCTGGTGATTACATGGGCTGAACCGGCCGACGCAGCGGACAAGACCAAGCATACGCGAGTCACCTTCGACATCGAGCCGGTGGCGGATATGGTGCGCCTGACCTTGACGCACGATGAACTGAAGCCCGGATCCGAAATGGAGCGCAAAATCGCCAATGGCTGGCCGCGCGTGCTGTCGAGCCTGAAGTCTTTCCTGGAGACGGGGCGCCCGCTCAAAACGTGGGCGTGAGTTGAATCCCGCTCACGAGGAGTTAGCGCAAGCAGCCACATACTTAAGAGGAGAGCGATCATGACAAATTCCGGAGACATACTTAAGCGGTTCTACGCCGCCGCCCAACGCCGCGACATGGCCGAGGCCCGGCAATACCTGGACGACAATTTGCTTTTCGTCGGTCTTTTTGCGACCTACCGCAGCGCCGACGAGTACATCGCCACTTTCACCGGTTTGCTGCAAATCACGGTGCGGCTGGATGTGAAGAAGATTATTGCCGAGGGCAACGACGCCGCGATTTTCTTTGAGCTGGAGACGAAGGCTCCGGCGGAAGGCACTGTGCTGGTTGCCGAGTGGCACCAATTCAAGAACGGCAAAATCTCGCATGTCGAATCGGCTTTCGACGGGCGGCCCTACGCGGCGATGTTCACCGGCAAGTGAGGACGTGAACCTTTACGACGATGCCAAGCACACAATAGACCTAACCAAATAAGGAGACATAAACGTTATGCCAGACATTCTGCACCGAGTGGGCATCAATACCAAGCCCGAACGCGTGTACCAAGCACTTGCCACCATCGACGGCCTTCGCGGATGGTGGGTTTCGGGAGCCAAGGGCGATGCCAGCGTCGGGGGCACGATCGACTTCGGGTTCTGTCAAATGAAGGTGCTCGAAGCGAAACCGAACCAGCTGATTCATTGGCGCTGCGTGAAGGGCCCGGACGAGTGGGTGGGAACCGAGGTCACGTTCGCGCTTTCTTGGAAAGAAGATCAAACCTATGTTCTCTTCAAGCACGCCGACTGGAAAGAGCCGGTCGAATTCATGCATCACTGCAGTACGAAATGGGCGACTTTCCTGCTAAGCCTTCGTGATTTGTTGGAGAAGTCAGACGGGCGCCCGGCTCCGCACGATCTTAAAATCCATGTCAATGACTAAGGTTCCTGGTGCGAACGGCGTGTTCTTGCCTTCTAGTTTGATAAGGTCTTTTCGATGGCGGCGCGGAGGTCCTCGTATTGCATTAGGCCCGGGTGGTAGAGCGCGACGCGGCCCTTTCGGTCAACCAGAACCAGCGTCGGCGTGGTGCTGGCGCCGTAGTTGGTGAAGTTGGCTTTGCTGATGGGGACGGGGACGCTTTGCAGTCCGGGGTAGTACTGCTGCCAGACCCGCCCGATGTAGGCGATCTCATCTTTGGGCTTGGCGTCTTCCCCTTTGGCTGCGTATCCGTAGAGCTGGGTGGGGGCGAGGACGGCCAGGCCTTTGGGAACAAACTCGGAACTAAGGCGGCTGATGATTGGGCCTTCGTACTTGCAGTCTCCGCACCAGTGAGCCCAGAAGAACAAAAGCACAGGAGAGCCCTTGAGCTGGCTCAGCGGGGCGGGGCGCGCGCCGAGATACTCCTCGGTATTGAGCGGCATGGCGGGTTGGGCGGTGAGGCTGAGCAGGTTCAGATTCTTGTGCAGGCGCGGGCTGATCGAGGTATTTCGGTAGGTCACCAGAGCGTGCTGGAGAAGGGCCGCAGCCTGGCTGGTCTGGCCGTGAGCGGCGAGAACCTGGGCTTGGACTTCTAGCGCGGCACCGAGCGCGGTGGGCAGATGCGGTTCAGCATCCAGAGATCGCTTCTGCAGTAGCTGCCGGGCCAGAGTCTCGGTTTCCTTGGCGGCGGCGTCAGCCTGCTGAAGTTGGTTGGCGGCCAGGGCTTCGCGCGCGGTCCAGGATAGGGCCTCGAGGTACGCGGGATCGACGCCGTGCTGAGTGCGATAGGTTTGCAATGCGGTATCGGCCGCGGTGAAATTCCTCTGGGCAAGCGCGGCGCGAACGTCTTCGATGATGTCGGCGAAGGCGAGGGATGAAAGCAGAAGCAGAATCGTAAAATGGCGTAGACGCATGCTTCCATGATGCCACGTCTGCCTGCCTGGATTCACGATCTCGTCACTCAGGACTGCGGTTGTGAAGTCACGTCGTCCGCTCGGTCTCGGATCTGAGTTGCAGCGATGAGGTGCGCAGGAAGAATGCGGCCGCGGCGGCGATGATCGAAGGCATCGCGATCACATACAGGATCCCCTGTGTGCCCCAATTGAAGGACAAGAGCAGTCCGCCAATCAACGGGCCGACAATCTGACCGATACGTCCGATTCCCAGAGCCCATCCGATTCCGCTCGAGCGCATGGCGGTAGGATAGTTCGAGGCAGCGATCGCGTTGGCGGTATTCTGCGCGCCAAAGGTGAAAAATCCCGCCAGGAATGTTGCCGCCATCGCCAGGCTCGCTGCATTCCCTGAGACGCCCACTGCTGCAATGCAAACTCCGCTGAAGATATAGGCGACCGCCAGCACGAAGTAAGGATTGAAGCGGTCGCAGAGCGGCGCGATGGCGAGGCCGCCCACGATTCCTCCAAAATGCAACAGCGAAGCCACCACGATAGCCTGGTGCTGAGAGATGCCGGCCTTGTGGAGAATCGTGGGCAGCCAGCTATTCAGGAAAAACAACTCCAGCAGGGCCATGAAGAACATGATCCATAGCGGGATGGTGACGCGACTCCGGCCTTCCCGGAAAAGCAATGCCACCGGGAATCCTTTTTCTTTTTTCTGGGTCACGAAAGTGACATCGGCGGGGAAATTCAACCCGAAGTTCAGGCGGGCCAGCGTGGCGCGGATCTGGGGGTCGTGGCCGCCGCGCTGCGAAAGGCCCTGGAGCGATTCGGGCAGGCTACGCCACAATAGAGGAACAAGCAGCACGGGCAGCAAACCTCCGCAAATAAAAACCGCGCGCCACGTGTGACCTTCCAGGATATGGGCTGTAATTGGCCCGCCGAACCCCGACCCAATCGAAAAGCCGAACCAAGCCAGCAGCACGAGCGTTACCTTGAATCGCTTGGGCATGAAGTCCGCCGTCAGCGCGAGCGCATTCGGCACAACCCCGCCAAGCCCCAGTCCCGTGGCAAAGCGCATCCCCATTAATTGATGGGCGGTATTGGCGAAGGACGTCAGTAAGCTGCAAGCTCCGAATAAAAATACGCACCAGACGATGACGGGCTTGCGGCCGAACCGATCAGCCACCGGAGCAAATGCCAAAGTACCGAGGATGGCGCCCAAGCCTCCCGCTGCAAAGACCACGCCGAGGGCGGCGGGTTGTATCGCCAAAGCTGCACTCAAACTAGGTGCCACGTACCCGATCGCCTGGGTGTCGAACCCATCGACAAACATTGCAGAGGCGCACAGAAACAGCACCCACACTTGGAAGCGGGTAATCGGTTGTTCATCAATCAGCTCGGCGAGATTCACCGCGCCAGCTGGCGTCGTGGCTCCGGGCTGCATTCTCATTCCTTTCGCAGGTGTATGATGAACATGTTCGGAATTGTAACCCACACGCGCAGGTCGGCGCGCTCCGATCGATTCCGCTCGCCCTGAAGAACGTGTTGGAGCGACTATGCCTTTCAGCATGAAGAAGTTGCTCACCGAACTCACCGGTCAACCGCCAAGACCCGCGCCGCTTTTCGATCCGCCGGCTCTTACTCCTCTGCGAAAGTCCATCGCGCAATCAACGGTCGGGATGTTCGTCAGTTGCGGCGCACAGTTGCCAGAGGATCCTCCGCTGGGTGAAACCGAGGATATTTCTTTCCGGCTGCTGCATCGCGATACGCCGCTTTTGAAACTGGTCATTTCGCACAAAACCGCCGTGCGCAAGTGGGCAGAAGAGGATCTAAACGTCGCTTACCCGCTCGACCGGATGAAAGAACTGGAAGCGGAGGGTGCCATCGGCCGCCTGTCGCATACGGCTGTTTCGATGGTAGGGTCCATACAACGGTTTACGGAACTCTTGGAGAAGACGGTTCCCGCGATCAAACAGATTTATGATTCCCAGGGTGTCGACCTAGTGCTGCTGTTTCCTTTTTGACCGGCCTGCCACCAGTCCGTTGGACTGATTGCGAGAGGATTGGAAGCCCGCGGGCTGCCCACCTTGTGCATGAGTGTCCTTTGGGAGGTGAGCGAAAACGTCAAACCTCCGCGCACCTGCTTTCTCGATTTTCCGCTGGGCTGTCCTTCCGGTAGGCCAGGGCAATCTAGACAACAACGCGAAATCCTGCGAGCCGCGCTGGAATCCGCGCCCCTCTTCGACCCCAAACACTGGCGGATGGATACCTTGCCGTTTCAGTGGGCCGACGATGGCAACCGATCCTGGGAAAAAGAGGTTTATCGTCTCTATCGCGAAGGCGGGATCGCCACCGTTCTTGCGCATCAGGCCGCGCACCGAACCCAAGGAGAATCCCTGGCCGGGCATGAGCGCGAGTTTACAATCAAGTGCAATTGCTGATCGGCAACCCCAGACTGACCAGGAAGACCGACTGTAACTTATTGTCACATAGCCACTTACGCTGGGGGCACCGGAATGTCTTGGCAATTTCAGGAACTTCTGAGGTACAATTCGGCTGCGTTTGACCTTTGCAGTACTTTGCAGTTTTTCAGCAACTCCCGCGACAGCAGCGTGACCTGCTTGCAGAAGTTCTGCGATTGACCCAGCGCACATCTGACCAAAAAGGAATCGAGCAACATCATGGAAACAGGAACAGTAAAGTGGTTTAACGATGCCAAGGGCTATGGGTTCATCAGCCGCCAGAGCGGTGAGGACGTGTTTGTGCACTTCTCGGCGATTCAGGCGGGAGGATTCCGCAGTCTGCAGGAAGGCCAGCAAGTGCAGTTCGACGTAGTAAAGGGCCCCAAGGGGTGGCAAGCCGAGAATGTCAAGCCGGCATAAACCACTTACAAATCTTCATAGAACGGGCGGCCAGCCGGGCCGCCCTTCGTTTTAGCAGGACTTTCTTCTCCCGCAGTACGACACCATTGACAGGGCTGCCCGTCTGTAATACGTTCTGAGTCGCGCAGGTCAATCAGGCGTATTGGCGTGTTGCACTCCCCCTTTTTCAAACGCCCACCGGTTCGTTCTCGTGGTTGCGCCGGATCCGGAGACATCAGGTCCAGATCATCGGATCTGGCTTCCGGCATGTCTCCGCAACAAGAGCGCGGGCGAGGAGGTCCGCACGAGCCGCAAGCTGTGTCAGCAACGCGAGGGGGAAACATGAGCAGATCGTCAAAGCTGTTTCGGGTGCTGTCTTTGGCCGGAGTTGGCCTGGCATTGTCCGCCAACCTGCAAGCCCAGCAGTACATCTACACCAACAATAACGTCGTGGCCGGTGCGAGAAAGAAAAACAGCACCACTGCCCTATCCGTCAGCCCGAAGGGTGTGGTGAAGGTGATCAAGACCTACCCGACTGGCGGGAAGGGCGCCGGCAACGGCTACTTCGCGATATCCCCGATAACCTCTGCCAGAATCAGGCTGGGAAACTGTCTGTTTGTTTCGAATGGCGGAGACAGTACGATCGCTGCCTATCAGATCGATTTGTTCAATGGAACTCTCGCGACCGTTCACGGCTCTCCTTTCTCGGATGGAGTTAGCGGAGCCCAACCCAATGGCATTGGCCTGGTAGCAAGCAGCCACTTTCTGTTCGCGGGCAACACCAACAACAACAGCATTTCGGTATTGCGAATCGGTTCCAACTGCTCGCTCAAAGCTTCGAAGGAGTTCACCTCGGCTGGTCCGCCGGCTGGCATGAAGGTCACGCCCAACGGAAGCTATTTGATCGCTGCCTACAACGGGAAGGTTGATTCTTTCAAGATTAATTCCACTACAGGGGATCTCGCCGAGCTCGGCCCGTTCAACCCCCACGGGGCGGCGGCAGGGGTAGAGATCAGTTGCGATGGCGCCACCGCGTACTTTGGCGACGCGGCAACCAACACGCAGGTGGAGGCATTCACCATCAACTCAGACGGAACCCTGAAGGAGTTCGACAACTTTACGAAGAATGATGGCATGGGTTCCTACAATGTTCTATCCAGCGTTGACGGGAAGCATCTCTACGTCAGCAACACCATGTCGAACCAGATGACGACTCTTTCTGTGGCTTCCAACGGGACTCTGAGCTACGACGGCACAGTAAAGCTTAACAAGCCCGGCCTGTTTGCCTTGGGGCTGGCAACGGGAACCGATGGGCTGAATGTTTTTGTGTCCGAGGAGAACAACCCGGAGTCGCTTGGCGTTCTGGCAGCCAATGGAGACAGTCTGAAAGAAGTCCCTGGGTCCCCATTCAAGGTGCTGCCGAACGGTTCGGATCCCGCCGCGCTGACGGCAGTGCCGTCGAAGCTCTGCCCTTGACGAGAGCTCGAATCGGGAGTCGAAACCGTGGCCTGGTCGATTACGGTTGCGAGTCACGGATGAGGACGACGTCGGAATCGGTATGGCCGCGGGTTACGCCCAGCTTGCTGCCATCGAACGACCAGTGAAAGTCCACGATATGTTCTGATTTGAAATCCGTAATTTGTTTTCCAGGAGAACCATCGAGCGATTGCATCCAGAGGTCGTCGACTCCGCCGTGGCGGAACGGGTAAACGACCGCCTTGGCGTCCCGGGTGAAGCGGATGGGACCGCTTCGCGGGTGCTCGAAATTCAGGCTCTTCAGAATTTGGTGGGAATCCACAGAGAGCAACGTCAGCTTCTCCACATTCTCCCCGAGACCCCCAAAGTCTGGGAAAACGATGGTTTTCGAGTCGGGGGAGATATCGTAGCCTTGAGCCGCGAGCTCGTCTGAGATTTTCTCAGGTTTGCCGCCATCGATAGGCACGCTCATCAAGCGGCCGCCATTGACCACGTCCTGATAGAGTACCCAGCGCCCATCGGGCGAACAGATTGGGGTCTGATCCACCTTGCCGTCGGAGAGCTGTTTTAGGTTGCCACCTGATATATCGGTGCGCCAGATGTTCAGCACTCTGTTTCCCTTGCCAATCGCGCTGGTGAAAACCACATAGCGGCCGCTGCCACACGCCGACGGAGTGTCGATGAAAGTCCCGGTTTGCTCGACCAATTGAGTCTTACTACCTGATTCTGGCTTGAGCAGACCGAGACCTGAACCTGAGTCCATGACCAACTGAGAGTCGGGTGTCCAGCTGAAACTGAATATAGGAGCGCCAGAGGTGACCTGCCGGGCCTCACTGCTACTGAAAGATCCTGCGGGCATTACAAAGAGGTTGTAGTGGGATTGGCTCAGAACGCTGACCAGGGTGTGCCCGTCGGCAGCCAGGCTCGGTTCGGAATAGTTGTTGGTGTCGCGGGTTACGTTGTGGAACTTTCCGTCGGGGTAGGAAACGAAAACAATCTGATTCCGGCCGAAGGTGGACTGTGCAAGCAGGCCCCTCTGGTCCGGCATCCACACCGGACGCTGCACGATGCTGGCATCGGAGGTGAAAAACATCTTTCGTTTTCCGCTGGCAAGATCGATCGCCACCAGGCCGCTGAGAGCGGCGCCGGGTTGCAGCACCATGCACACGATCGTCTTGCCGTCGGGAGACCAAGCGGGATCCTGCAAGCCGCCGTTGATCGGCCCGCTGTACAGAACCTTCTCCTCGCCGCCAGCGACCGGCAGGAGGAGAAAAAGCTCTTTGCCAGCTTCGGGATCGTTGAATCGAAAATAGGCGATCTGCCGTCCGTCAGGCGAAAACGTGATGTTGGAGTCAATGTCAGTGACAATCTTCTGCGGAGCGCCGCCCAGGACCGGGGCGCGATAGAGGTTGTTCAGTTCGGTGCTGCCAGGTTCGTTGCGCATGAAGTAGATGTAGTTGCCATCGGGAGAAAAGCGCAGACGGGCGTAGTTTACGTCTGCCGGCGGGATCACCTGCGTGTCACTGTTCGTAGGCAGGTTGCGCAGCCACAGGCTTTCTTGCCCGGCGTCCCGGACGACATTCAGGATGTATTTGCCATCAGGGGAGATGGCCACCAGCGCGGCCTTGCCGGTTTCCGTAACTTTGGTGATGGAAATGTTCTCGAAGGGAGCGGGACGATTTCGATTGAATAGAGCATAAACGCCATACCCAGCCGCAGCGAGCACAACAATGCCAATGAAGGTTGCGAGGCCAGCTCCGAGTTTATGCTGGCGCGCGGCCGCAGCGACTGTAGAGCTGCTGGAGCGCGGCGAAGCAGCCGGAGCATCACTGGGCTGAGCGGTGATCGAGGCCGAAGAGTGTGCGTGCGCCGGTTTGCGGCCCGACTCCGTGTCTCGCTTGAGACGTTTCAGATCACCGCGTAAATCAGCGGCGGACTGATAACGCAGATCGCGATCTTTTTCCAGCAGTTTATCGATGACCTCCTGAAGTTTGGGCGGGAGCTGGGGATTGAGTTGCACTGCGGGGACGGGATCGCGTTCCAGGATTGCGTTAAAAATCACCGCCGAAGTGCTGCCGGAAAACGGCAGACTTCCCGTCGCGCTCTGATAGATCACTACGCCCAGCGAGAAAAGGTCGGTGCGCGAATCAAGCTCTTCGCCGCGGGCCTGCTCCGGGGACATATAGGCGACCGTGCCGACCGTGCTGCCGGGGTTGGTGAGGCTGGCCGTGCGCAGATCATCCTGAGTGGCGCCAATCGTCTCGGCAGGGATTTCGGTCGCCCGCGTGAGCTTGGCGAGACCGAAGTCCAGAATCTTCACTTGACCCCGTTGCGTGATGAAGATGTTTGCGGGCTTGATGTCGCGGTGAACGATGCCTTTCGCGTGCGCCGCGTCCAGCGCCTCCGCCAGTTGAATGCTGACCTCGAGCAGGCGGTCGAGCAGCAGGGAGCCGCTGGCCAGCTTGGCGTCGAGGCTCTGGCCCTCTAGTAACTCCATCGCGATAAAAGACTGGTCGCCGTCGTTTTCCACGGCATAAATCGTGCAGATGTTCGGGTGGTTCAGGGCCGATGCGGCGCGAGCCTCCAGCAGGAAGCGGTCGAGCGCAGCAGCATCGCGTGCCAGTTGCGGAGGAAGGAACTTGAGGGCCACGCGGCGGCCCAGAGTGAGATCCTGCGCTTCGTAAACGACTCCCATCCCGCCGCTGCCCAAGCGACCGGTAACGCGGTAGTGCGAGATGGTTTGGCCTATCATTGCTTGCCGACTCCCGGAAGACAGAGTGTCATCTTAGGTCGCGCGTTCGGGACAGTCAATATCGCAGGAACTAAGAGACCTGGTGGCGCTTGGTTCTTCGTTGCTCCATAATATTTAAGACGCGCGATCGAGGAGGAGCAGCACATGGCATTGAAGGTTGGCGACCTGGCACCGGACTTTGAGCTGCCAGCGGTCGAAGGCGAGCAGCGGTTGAAGATCAAGCTCAGCGATTTTCGCGGCAAGAAGCATGTAGTGGTGACCTTTCATCCGCTGAACTGGACCCCGACTTGAGGGGAGCAGTTGCCGGCGTTCGACTCGGATCGCGAGAAGTTCGCCGCGCTCAATGCCCAGGTCCTGGACATAAGCACAGATTCAGTTTACAGCCACATTGCCTGGCAGAAGCACGAGATCGGGACAATGCATTTCGCCATGTGTTCGGATTTCTATCCTCATGCCGCGGTAACTCAAGCATTCGACGTTTTGCGCGAAGGCCCGCCGCTCGCCGGAATCAGCGAGAGGGCGGTATTCATCGTGGACAAAAGTGGCAGGATCGTGTTCGCCAAAGTGTATGCGCTGGATCAAACACCGGAGAATGCGGAACTGCTAAACGCCTTGAAAAGTTTAGCGTGACAATGTGGGCGCGCGCGTCCACGCCCGTGCGGTGCCAGTTGAAATCATACTTCAGTCTTTAACACCGCTAGCCACAGAAGCTCAGATCACTGTCATCGAAAGATGACCCAGCGGCGCACTTACTTCGTAGGCGTCTGCGGAGGTGTTTTGGTTGCGACTACATTCTCCAGATGCGCACCCTCGTCCCCGATTACGATTTCCGCTTTGATCTGATCCCCGGGCGCCACCTTTTCGAGGATACCGGCGTCTTTCACCGCGTAGGGCATAGTCATAGCCGACATGAAGCCGGGGATTGCGTCGGCGTCGATATTGATCGAACGATTTGGCTTGTCGACCGAAACCACGCGGCCAGTCAGCGGATAGCGTTTCGCGGTCGCAGGCTGAGCTTCGCCTGTCGTGTTGGCGGCAGGTTTGGTGGTTGAGGTTTGGGCGCTCTGGGCTGGTCCGCACCCACATAACAGACCCAGACAGGCCAGTACCAGCGTAATCAGGACGGCCCGGCAGTTGTGTTGCTTAGTGTCGTATTGATGGTTCAATTGTTTCTCCCTTTTGATCAGGCAGCGGGTGAAACGCCGGCACGAGTTCTCTCTTTGTTCCCCAATAGCGTGTACGCCAACTGCTACGTAGGCTATTGCCTCAGTGCTCTCGGACAGCATGAAGAGGCAGTCGAGGCTTACGACCATGCTCTGCAACTAAAACCCGATTCGGCTTACGCACATGCCCAACTCGGACGCTTGTTCACTTTTCTCGGTCGGTCCCAAGAGGCAGTGGACACGCGGTATCCCACACACACACCACTCGATTGGTTTTGCACGTTTGAAGCTGGGAACCGCCGCTGCGCTTGAGCAGTGCGAACTACTGCATGCACTCGACACCTACAAAGAACGTGATCTTCGGTATCAAATCATCCACTCCAAGCCCTCGTAGTGTCCCTTGGATCGTTTAGTGAGATTAGCCTTCAGCCTGTACGGGCAAGACACCCTTTCTTTCCACTAGTTCGCAGCTCTTACCGCGCCTCGTCTCACAGCGCGCTCGAGGGTTTGGTCCAGCGCGGCCTTTGCCTTCTCGTACTCCGGTTGCGTGATTCGGCCTTGCTTGTGTTCGACTTCAAGTTGGAAGATCTCTTCTTTCAGAGCTTCCATCAGTAGCGCGGTGCGATCTGCCGGCTTGGGCTTAGGAGCGGGAAGATCTGCCACCTCGACATCCACCGGAGCGAAGTCGGGGACGGTTGCGGTTTTCGAGCGGCTGGCAATGTAGATGGCGCCAGCGGCCAGCACAATGGCGAAGCCTCCCAGAATGTACCAGCGATATTTTTCCAGCGGGTCAGGTGCGTCGATAGGCGGGCCCAGTCCGCCGCCGGGGCGAGAGTCGCGCCCAGCCGCTGCGCCGCTGGTTTGAGCGCCCCCGACGGGGGTGGGCCCCCCTTGGCTGTCATCTCCCGGTTCAGCCAGCGTTCCGGTACCCGAAATCTTGAAGGCCAGGGGTTGTCCGGCAGTGGTTTCCGAAGCCACTTGTACTACCGCGTCTCCCTGGCGCGGGTCATTCATCGCCTGAAAAGCGGTGCCCGGAGCAGCAGTGAACTGAATGGATTTCGGCAGCACCACCACGAAATGCTTGGCCCCGTACAGCGTCTGAGGATCGAAGCTGGCTTCGCCGCTGTACGGCATGTGATAGCTGACCTGGAACTGAGTTTCTCCGGGACGCAGAGGGAACAGAAACGCGTACCGGTTTTTCTGCTTCTGCGGCACCGGAGCGGAGTTGATGGGCTGTCCCCCGGCGGTCATCGCCATGCTCTGGTCCACCTGGGCGCCGTCGGGCAGGTAGAACTCGAAATTCTGATCGCTCATTCGAGTACGTGGAGGATCAGAAGCGTTGTTCACCGCAAACAGGCGGACGCCCTGCAGTTCGCTGCCTTGCGCCTGAAAGCGCATCACGTCGGCGGTTACGCTGATGCCTTCAACTTGCTTGGAGACGTCGTAGACCTGAACCTCAACCGAGGTCGTTCCCGGAGGCGCCATGCGGTGGTAAGTCACGCTCTGATGGATGACGCGGACCAAGTGAGGGCTGGTGGCATTGTCGAGCTTCAGGCCGAAGTTACCCTTGGCATCAGTCTGGGTGCGGCCGGATTCTTCCATCCCCTGGCCCAGACTGAGGAGCACCACGTCATCGCCCGCGGCGGGCTTTTTGGTGGTGCCGTTCGTGACTGTGCCGGTCAGCGTTTGGCCGGCGGCGGAAGCTGCCAGGAGCGTACATAGGAGGATTGGAAGTCCCCACTTCTCGCAAAGTACACGAAAAATGGGGCACCCAGTTCGGATCTTGCGGGTGCGGAGGTTGCTGCCCAACGCTAGTGAAAGTTTCAACCTCTGGCTCCCTTTCGGCCGCGGAGTGCGGAAGTACTTGCGGCTTCTTCCAATCGCGCAATCTCAGCCAAAACTGCGGCCGCTTCCTCTTCGAGAGAAGTCTTCATGGTTTGGTAGTCGGAATCCGGGAACTTGCCGGCTTTGAATTCAAAATTCAGGTCGCGAAGATTTTCGTAGATCGCTTCCTTGCGCTCGCGCAGGTAGATGACGCGGGTTTTCTCCGGCCCCATGTACAGCGTCCCCGGCAGATAAAACACATAAACCAGCGCACAGATTGTGACCAGGATGCACGAAATCAGCTCGATGCTCATGTTTCCGTATCCTTCCTGGCTTGATCGCGAAAGCGCTCGAACTCCGGTCCGCTGCCTGGGCCGCCGGAGCCACCGCCGCCTATGCCCCCGCCACCTTCGCCATTTCCTCCACGGCCTCTCCAGACACCAATAATCAGCACAACAGTTCCGAGACCAAGTACGAGCGTCAGATACGGCATGATCCAAGCCACGCGATTGAAGCCTGTCTTCGTGGGTGCGGCCATCACAGTTGTGCCGTACTTCTGAACGAATCCTTGCAGAGTCAGGTCGTCGTTGTCGCCGCGGTCGACGGCGGCTACGAGTTCGGCGCGCATGCGGTCGGAGTAGGCGCAGCCCACATGGTTGCATTCGAGCAGGATCTGGTTGCAGCCGCAGACGCACATCATCCGGTGACCGAGATCATTGACCCGCGCAGATTGGTCGCCGGCACCGAGGAAAGCGAACACCGCCAGCGACAGCGTGATCAGTTGGGAGCTACGCCTCAAAAAACGTCTTGTCATTCCGAGGAGCGAAAGCGACGAGGAATCTGCTGCTTCCTTGGAAAGCGGAGAACAGCAGATCCCTCGCTTCGCTCGGGATGACAACAATGAATAGTGGGATGACAAGAGTGGAACGCTTATCGGTAATCTCGCGTCTTCCGAGTTCTGAGTAATCCGCATCAGTCCCCTGCTCCCACCGGTTCGGCCCGCAGACGAACCGGCGCCGGGACCCGCACCGGCACCGCATTCGGAATCAGTGCCACCACCGTGCCGGCGATGATGATCCACACGCCCACCCAAATCCACATGACCAGAGGGTTCAAATGTACCTTGATGATCGGACGCCCCGTGTCCAGATTCTGGCCCTCGTACACCACGTATAGATCCTCTTGCGGGGTGGAGCGGTTGGCGACCATGGTGGAAGTCTGCTGGCTCGCTTTGTAGAAACGGCGCTCGGGGTTGAGCGTGGCAATCTGCTTCCCGCCCTTGAAGACGTTCATTACCGCCCACTCGCTGCCGTAGTTCGGATTATCATCCTGGGTATAGGACTGGCAGACCAGCGTGTAAGCGCCGATGGTCATCTTGTCGCCGAAACCCATCTCCTGCTCTTTGTCCTGATTGAAAACAGCGCCGGCGAATCCGATCATGATCACGATGACGCCGAAATGAACGATATATCCGCCGTAGCGGCGGGTGTTGCGATGCGCCAGCTGCACCATGGAGGCGAAAAGATTTTGCCCGGTATGACGCCCAATCACGCGGCCTCCGCGGATAAACTCAGAAACTACGGTCAGCGCCACCAGCGCCGACAGCATGATCGTCATCAGCGAATAGAAGTATGAAACATCTGTCCACGGTTTCATGCCGAGCGCGACCAGCAATACGCCCGCAACCAGGGCACCGACTGCCGGCCACAGGAAGTTGCGCTTTAGGCTCTCGACCGATGTTCGACGCCACGCGAGCAGCGGGCCGACCGCAGTCAGAAGTAGGAGCAGCAGCGCGACCGGGACGTTCACGCGATTGAAGAACGGCGGTCCAACTGTGACCTTGGTTCCCTGAACCCACTCGGAAAGCACCGGAAAGAGAGTTCCCCAGAGCACCGTGAAGCATGCGACCAGCAGCAGTAAGTTATTGAACAGGAAACTGGATTCGCGCGAGATCAGCGATTCCAGTTTGTGCTCCGTGCGCAGGTGCGAGCGGTTCTTCACATAGAAAAAGAGGCAGGTCGCGAAGATGATAGCGAGAAACGCAACGAACCAGTCGCCAATCGAGGATTGTGCGAAAGCATGCACCGAACTGACCACGCCGCTGCGCGTCAGGAACGTGCCGAAAATCGAAAGCATGAAGGTGGAAAAGATCAGCCACATGTTCCAGGTCTTCAGCATGCCGCGCTTTTCCTGCATCATGACGGAGTGCAGGAATGCGGTACCGGTTAGCCACGGCATAAGCGAGGCGTTCTCGACCGGATCCCATCCCCAATACCCGCCCCAGCCCAGCACCGAATAGGCCCAGTGCGCGCCCAGAAAGACTCCGCAAGTGAGAAATCCCCAGGTGACCATGGTCCAGCGGCGGGTGATCTGAATCCACTTCTCACCGGGATAACGCATGATCAATGCAGCCAGCGCGAAGGCAAATGGAACGGTGAATCCGACGTAGCCCAAGTACAGCATCGGCGGATGAATCACCATCTCGGGATATTGCAGCAGCGGGTTCAGCCCGTTGCCATCGGGCGGCAACGAGCCTTGCATGACCGCGAAAGGATGCGCGGCAAAATTCAGCAGCAGCAGGAAGAAGACTTGAACCGCGGCGATGATCACCGAGGCATGCGCGAACAGCCGGACGTCGGTCTTGTACCGCAGCCTAAGCACCAGCCCGTACGCGGAGAGCAGCAGCGACCAGAACAGCAGCGATCCTTCCTGCCCGGACCAAAGCGTGGCGAACTTGTAAGGCGCGGGCAGCTCGCGATTGCTGTGATGGAAAATATAGGCGATGGAGAAGTCGTTCTGAAAGGCGGCCACCACCAGCACCACCGCCGCGAGAAAAACGATTGCGAAGCTGGCAATTCCCGCGCGGCGCGCGGTCTCACCCAACCGCCCCGATCCAGGTCCCTTGATGACCAGCGCCATCAAGCCACCGAGAAAAGAGTAGGCGCTCAGGGCCAGCGCCAGGAGCAGCGCAAAACTGCCTATTTGCGACATGGGGGAGTCCTAGCTCGTATTTTTTCAGAAACCATCCATCGAAGCAACCACGAAGCTGGGAACACCATACACAGTTGTTCCGGTATTGGCTGCATCCGGGCAATGGACTTTTGATTGTCCGGCGGACGACCCGGGAGCCAGCGGTGCTGCGGTCCGCTGCCCGGACGGGGCGTCCGGGCCTACCGGGAGCATCTTCCTATGCGGTCTGTTGATGGTTCTCGCGGGAGAGAACTTCGTTTTCCGCTCGCAACCAGTCCTCATTCTCGTGGCCAGGAGTGCTTCCACGCTCCAGGTACAACTCGTATGCGCGCTCGCGGATTTGAGCTGCCAGATCACGTGAGGAACTGGTCGCCGGCGCGGTCTTCCGAACCGCTGGCACCGAGCCAACGTCGGGCATGGTGAGGACTTGTTTGCTGGTTTCCTTAGGGGTACGGGAAGTCTTTGCTCTAGCCATGTTTGGTGCTCCTTGGGACTGAATAAGTCCATGAATTGAAATAGTTTATGATCCGCCGCATACACGGCGGCTCAACCGATGAAACCCCACAAAATGCATGTATTGTGTGTGCTGTTAATAGTAAACCGAAAGGCGGTGGATTTGTAGGAAAAGGGAAAGAATTAATCTCCCTGAAACATAGTTTCGCCGAGAAACCGTCAATAGAAGTCGTGTGAACTGGTTTCAGCGCGTGTGATGGAAAGCGGCAACACCCGCTCCGCCTTCACGGAGATGACGTTATCTTGATTCTGCAGGACTCCTTCCACCATGAGGAACTGCGCGGAACTTAGCAGTACCCGGTTTTTCTGAAACAGATCGGGAGTGACGATCGCATTGGCCACCCCAGTCTCGTCCTCGATACTGAGAAAAACGAAACCCTTCGCGGTGCCCGGACGCTGGCGGCAAATGACGCATCCTCCAATGCGCAAATATTGTCCATCGGGGATGCGGCTGAGTTCGCTGGCCCGGTGAATGCCCATTGCTTCCATTCGTGTGCGCTGATAGGCCATGGGGTGCGGCCCGACGGTCATGCCGGTACCGCGGAAGTCGGCGACCAGCCGCTCTTCCGAATTCATGGGACGCAGCGGAGACATGGTGTCGGGCTCGGGCAGTTCGTCGAGCAAAGGACCGGAATGTCGGACGGCGCGTTCGACTTGCCAGAGGGCGTCGCGACGATGAAAAACGGATTCACCACCGAGACACAGAGACACAGAGGTAATTTTTGATGGATTTTTGGTTGCTGATTGAACTGTTGGCGCAAATTCTTTACTAAGTTCCTTGGTTTTCTCTGTGTCTCTGTGACTCTGTGGTGAATTCCCGATTGAATTCAGCGCTCCAATTCCCGCCAGCGTATTTAATTCATCTTTGCGCAATTCTGGTACACGATGAACCAGATCGCGAATGGAAGTGAATGGAGCGAGGTTACGTTGACGAACCAACGCTTGGGCGGCATCCTCGCGCAATCCACGCGTATAGCGGAGACCTAGGCGCAGGACAACGTTATTACTGAGAACTGGGAACCGACAACTGGCAACTGGTTCCAACGTACATTGCCACTCCGACTTCATCACATCAATCGGCATTACTTTCAGGCCGTGCCGCTGCGCATCTTTCACAAGCGTGGCTGGACGATAAAAACCCATGGGCTGATTGTTGAGCAGGGCAGCAGTAAAGGCGGCGAGATAATGACACTTCAAATAGGCGCTGGCGTAGGCGATGAGCGCGAAGCTGGCGGCGTGAGACTCAGGAAATCCGTAGAGCGCAAACGAAGAAATCGAAAGAACGATCTGCTCCTGGGCCTCGTGAGAAATACCGTTTTTCTCCATGCCGGCACGAAGCCGGGCCTCGATATCTTTCATGCGAGCTTGCGAGCGTTTGAATCCCATGGCGCGGCGCAGCTCTTCGGCCTCGCCTCCAGTAAAGTTGGCGGCGACCATCGCGATGCGTAGCAATTGCTCCTGAAACAAAGGCACGCCCAGAGTGCGCGCCAGCACAGGCTCGAGCGACGGATGCAGATGGTTGACGGGCTCGCATCCCATGCGGCGCCGCAAATAAGGATTCACCATCCGCCCCACAATCGGTCCCGGGCGAATGATGGCGACTTGCACCACGATGTCGTAAAAGCATTTTGGACGCAGCCGCGGCAGGCACGACATCTGCGCCCGGCTCTCGATCTGAAACATGCCAATCGTGTCTGCCTTCTGCAATGCGGAATACACCGTGGGATCGTTGGGCGGCAGGTGGGCAAGGCTTACTTCTTCGCCGTGATGGTTGCGAATGAGTTTTAGCGAGTCTTCAAGCACAGCCATCATCCCTAAGCCGAGCAAGTCCACTTTGATAATGCCTAGGTCCGCGCAGTCTTCTTTGTCCCACTGCACCACGACGCGGCCCGGCATTGACGCAGGTTCGAGCGGAACGACGGAGTCGAGTTGCCCCTGGCAAATCACCATGCCGCCGGAATGCTGGCCGAGATGACGCGGCAAATCCTGCACCGCAACGCACAGCTCGAAATATTTGCGCAGCCGGGGATGATTCAAATCCAATCCCGCATCACGGAAGCGATGATCGAAGGTGTCGTTGGCGTCGCGATATTCCCAGGTGGAAACCGCAGCCGATACCTTGTCGAGGGTTTCGGGATCGAAACCCAGAGCCTTACCCATTTCGCGCGAAGCCATACGGCTGCGATAGGTGATGACGTTGGCAGTCATGGCCGCGCCGCGCTCGCCGTAGCGTTTGTATAAATACTGAATCACGCGTTCGCGCTGATCGCCACTGGGAAGATCGAGATCGATATCGGGCCATTCGCCGCGCTCCTCGGAAAGAAAGCGCTCAAAAAGCAGTTCCATGCTGACGGCATCGACCGCGGTGATGCCCAGCGAATAGCAAACCGCACTGTTGGCAGCCGAGCCGCGTCCTTGCACCAGAATGTTTTGTTCGCGGCAGAAGCGAACCAGATCCCACACAATAAGGAAGTAGCCCGCGAGTTCGAGCTTTTCGATGAGCTTCAGTTCGCGCTCAATCTGACGGCACGCGCGACTCTGTAATTCTGATGCAGACCGGCCATAGCGCTGCTGAAACCCTTCCCTAGTGCGCTCCCGCAGGAATGACATCATGGTTTCGCCTTCGGGCACGGGATATTTGGGAAATTCATATCCCAGATCTTTGAAAGTAAATGTGAGCCGGGAAGACAGTTCCACCGTGTTCGCAATGGCTTCGGGCAGATCGGCGAACAGCGCTCGCATCTCTGGCGGCGATTTCAGATAGCGTTCGGAATTGCGCGCCAATAGCCGCCCGGCAGTAGCCAGCGTGCGATGGTGACGAATAGCAGTGAAAACGTCGCACAGTTCGCGCTCCCGAGCGGTGCCATAACAGACGCCATTGGTTGCGAGTAA
>Ga0210410_10000326_pt1 | contig 57996 bp, 40 predicted proteins | sample IncBWC4MmetaG_FD_161058 | JGI IMG/M metagenome (GOLD analysis project Ga0210410, IMG submission 161058) | Forest soil microbial communities from Barre Woods Harvard Forest LTER site, Petersham, Massachusetts, United States - Inc-BW-C-4-M | ecosystem: Environmental > Terrestrial > Soil >...
CTCTTACCCGAAGGGCTTCAGTGTCATATTGGTGTCATGTGAATCGTGCTAAATCATGCTAAGAAGGGAATAAAAAAAGAAAAGAGAAGGAAAATCTGACTAATCCGATTTGATCAGAACTTGCTGATTCCCTCGATTAAGCTCGACTCCGGCAACTTGCGATTAAATTAAAATTCACGGCTGTTAACCGAAGGGTTGGATCTATTTGACGCTGCGTTTTGTGGGCCGGCGAGAAAGCATCCGAGAGGACAGCAGACTGGACTTCCCAATGATGATCAACCGTTGCCTTTCAGCAGGTAGTTAGAACGAAAAATGCAGAGAGTCCCCCAACTTTTGCTCCCCACTCGCAAGAAAGCATGGGCCTAACTTACGTCAATTCAATAATTTTTGAATGGCACTCCTGCGCCTAGAGTTTTTGCACGGCTCAACGTGCAGCGAAGTGATGGGAATTCAACGGTTTGCAAAACCAGACCTCCTGCCTGTGAGAATTCCACAGGTGAAGTTAAGGGTGAAGAACCTTTTTGATACACTGAAGAAAATACGGATAATTTTGGTCGGGGCGCCCGGATTCGAACCGGGGACCTCCTGCGCCCAAGGCAGGCGCGCTACCAGGCTGCGCTACGCCCCGACAGTGACTTCTATTCTAGCGTACTTTTAGAGGTTCCCCGAAGCGCCGCGGAGCGTCGTCAGGCGCCGTGCCTTCCAGAGATTTTTGTGGAGTTACTTTTTCTCGCGGCGCGTGACCCTTCCATTCGCGTTCGGCCAAGCCCTAGGCTACGATGAACCTAGCCCAGGCCAGATTCCGGGGATGCACCTGCGAAAGGAAATGGGGATGAAACGGGGATTTTTTGCCGCACTGCTCGGCGCCTTGGTGTTGTTCGCGGTCGCTTGCAAATCGAAGACCGATGAGAAGGAAACGATTCGCGCGGGAGTGATCAAGCATCTTGCCGCGTTGAACATGCTCAACCTGAACAATATGGACGTCAACGTGACGCAAGCCACGGTGAACGGCAATCAGGCGCAAGCACAGGTGGAGATCCGCGTGAAAGGCGGAGATCCCAGCGCAAACGCCATGCAGATCGGCTACGCGCTCGAAAAGCGCGGCGAGGAGTGGGTGGTGCTGAAGAGCACCGGCATGGGCGGCGGGATGCAGCATCCGGGACCGGGAGAAGCGCCGCCGGCGGGTACGGCGCTGGGCGCGATGCCTCCGGGGCATCCGAATGTCTCGGGCGGCAGCGGGCAAACGCCGGGCACGCATCCGGATTTCAACGCGATTTTGAACAGCGCGCCGAGCCAACAGGCGCCACCCCCGCCTGCTTCGACAAGCAAACCGTAGTTTCACCGCGGACAACTCCGCGCGCGTCCAGATTTAATAATCCTGCAAATGTTCTGTCGGCAGCGCCACCCGCACGGCCTTCAACACGGCGAAGAGATCGATCAGTTGCTGCCCGATCGCGCCCCAGATAGGCGGCAAAAATCCAAACGCGGCCGCGAACATGCCGATCATGCTGGCGGCCATGCCCCCGCGCACTCTGCAGTGCGATGCGCCGCATGCGCCGGCCGATGTGGGTCAACTCGTCGATTTTGCCCAGCGAGGTTTCGAGCACGACGCATCGGCGGCTTCCGTAGTGATGTCGTTCTCCGTGCCAAGAACTAACCAAAGAGGCCGTCTCTCGTCAAAAAGTTAAAGGTGGATCTCATGAATTGGAAAATTTCTTCGCTTGTCTTTTTAACATCGCTCTTGCTCGTTTCCTGTGTCGCAGGCCAGTCCGGTGGAGGCCGCGTACAACTCACGTTCGACACCAGTGAGGCGGACCAGGTGCTCGCCATCCTCTCGCTGAGGTCCGCCGGAAAGCCGATCGACAACGCGCAATGGGGAAAACTTTTTGCCACAGAGCCCTACCAGCGCTTGAAAGTTCGCGAACAGGAAATCGCCAAACGGTTCAAAGATTCTCGAACCGTCCTGACCGACGAGAACTTCAAGGAGTTCGTTTTGTCCGATGCTTTGCTGGCGCGCGCGTCCCGATTGCAAGAAGCCCTGGACCAATGGCGAAAGGCAGACCTCACAGCAGCAGGGGAAGGCGTGCTTCAATACCTCCCGCAATCCGCTGTGATTCGAGCAAACGTCTTTCCTGTCATCAAGCCGCGCACCAACAGCTTTGTTTGGGAGCCCTCCACAAACCCCGCCATTTTCTTGTACCTCGACCCTGACATCAGCGCCGCAAAATTCGCCAACACCGTTGCACACGAGCTGCATCATATCGGGTTGGCCAGTTCGCAAGCGGAATACCAAGAGCGAATCAAGCCGCTTCCGGAGCGCGCGCATTCTGTTGCGGAATGGGTTGCGGCGTTCGGGGAGGGATTGGCCATGCTGGCAGCTGCGGGAAGCCCGGACGTCGACCCCCATGCGGCAAGCGGAAATGACGAACGAGCACGATGGCAGCACGACTTGGCGAATTTCAACACCGATCTGGAGGCAGTGGAGGCTTTCTTTTTGGATATTCTGGCGGGCAAGTTTCCCAGCCAAGAAGCTTTGCAACAGAAAGGGTCTTCTTTTTTTGGACTGCAGGGACCTTGGTACACGGTAGGTTATAAAATGGCTGTCATAGTTGAAAAAAGATATGGGCGACAGGTCCTGATCCAAACGATGCAGGATCCCCGGCGTCTCCTGGTGCTGTACAACCAGGCGGCTGAGGAGCAGAACGCTGGTTCGAAGGACAAATTGCCGCTGTGGCCGGGGGAAGTTCTGACGTCCATGCAGGTTAAGTAGCCAGGCTCTTTGTCCCAAGTTAGCGAATTGAGTTTTGCCTGCAGTGGCCGCAGTTTGGAACTGGGCCTTTGCAACCGCGCTCCCTTAGACGGTTTTATCTTTCGAGTAGCAGAGCGATTCGAGGTTGCACTCCGCGCATTTTGGTTTGCGGGCGGCGCAGACGCGGCGGCCGTGCCAGATGAGTTGGTGGGAGAACTTGATCCACTTGTTTTCGGGGATTACTTTCATCAGGTCCTGCTCGATCTTTTTGGGTTCGTCGTTGCGGGTCAGGTCGAGCCGCTGTGACAGCCGGATGACGTGGGTATCCACCACCACGCCGCTGGCGATTCCGTAGGCGGTGCCAAGCACGACGTTGCCCGTTTTTCTGGCCACGCCTGGCAACGTCAGGATATCATCCATTGTGCGTGGAACCTGGCCGCCGAATTTTTCGATCAGCCCCTTGCTGGCGCCCATGATGGATTTCGTCTTGTTGCGGAAAAAGCCCGTCGGCCGGATCTCTTTTTCCAGTTCCGCGGGAGACGCATAGGCGAAATCTTCCGGTTTCGTATATTTCTTGAACAGCTCCTGAGTAACCTGGTTGACACGCACATCGGTGCACTGCGCTGAGAGAATCGTGGCGATCAGCAACTGAAACGCGTTCGAATAATTCAGCTCGCAGGTCGCATCCGGATAGGCGGCATCCAAGCCGGCGAGAATCGCGGCCACGCGTTTCGGATCGGTCCCCGCCGCGTTTCCTGTCGTTTTCTTGAACGCAGGTTTTTTAGGCTGGGCTTTTGTCGCAACTTTCTTTTTGCTGGTCTTCACTTTTTTCTTCGCTGCCATCTCCGCCTCACCTCTCTGAACTCTACGAAACCTCTGCGCTCTCTGCGTTGAAATCTTATCTCTTCATTCCAACACTTCCAGCAACCGCCGAAACGCCTTCCCGCGATGACTATGCTGGCTCTTCTCCTCCGCCCGCAATTCCGCAAAGGTTTTGCCCAGCGGCGGAAAGAAAAACACCGGATCGTAACCGAAACCTTTAGATCCGCGCGGCTCTTCAAGAATCTCCCCGTCGACCCTTTCCGAAACGACCGCCGCCGCGCGACCGTCCCGAACTGCCGCAATCACGCAAACGAAATACGCGCTTCTGTTTGCGCCTTTAAGCCCTTTCATTTCGAAGAGCAGCTTGGCAATTTTCTGTTCGTTGCTCGCCCCTAGCCCCGCGTAGCGCGCCGAAAGCACGCCCGGCGCTCCACCAAGTGCCGGCACCACTAGCCCCGAATCATCGGCGAACACGATGCCATCGCTCTGGCGCGAATAATAAAACGCTTTTCCGGCAGCGTTTTCTGCAAACGTCGGTGCCGATTCGTCAAACTCAGGCAGTTTCGCGTAGCTCGGCAGCGGTTCCGGGTGCCAATTCTGGCCGCAAGCCTCCGCCAGCACCCGAAATTCTTTCAGTTTTCCCGCGTTCCCCGAAGCCAGATAGAGCGTTCGCGCTTCCTTCGTATCCATCATGGGTTGGGGTGATGTCGACACGAAATAGGTTCCATCAAAATATCTTTATCGCTTGCGGCCCAGGAAATTGGCGGGCAGCACCGCGCGTTGCTCTTCGTTCAAGCGGCGAATGCCGGCCGCGGCCAAGGCCAGCAGGTCCTGCATCTCGGCGCCGGCAAAGGGACGACCTTCGGCGGTCGCCTGAATCTCCACAAAATCGCCGCTGCCGGTCATGACCACGTTCATGTCCACTTCCGCGCGCGTGTCTTCCTCATAGCACAAGTCCAGTAGTGAAACATCATCCACAATTCCAACGCTCGTCGCGGCCACCGAATCGATCAGCGGCGAAGTCTTCAGCATTCCCGCCGCAACCATGCGCTCCATGGCCAACGCCAGCGCCACAAACGCTCCGGTGATGGAAGCGGTGCGCGTGCCGCCATCCGCTTCGATGACATCGCAATCGATCCACACGGTCCGTTCGCCAAGCGCTTCCTGATCCGTCACGGCCCGCAGTGAACGCCCGATCAGCCGCTGAATTTCAAGCGTTCTTCCGCTCTGCTTGCCGCGCGCCGCTTCGCGCGGAGTGCGCTCTTCGGTTGCACGCGGTAACATTCCATATTCGCTGGTCACCCACCCCTTGCCGCTGCCTTTCAGAAAGCCTGGAACGCCGTCGGCGACAGTCGCAGTGCTGATCACCCGCGTCTTTCCCAGTTCAATCAGGACGCTGCCTTCCGCTTGAGAAATAAAATCCGGCGTGATCTTCAAGCTGCGTAACTGGTCGGCGTGCCGCCCGTCGCCCCGCATTGCAAGCCTCTTTTCCATCTCGCGCTAACTCTGGATCGTCTTTCTACCGCTTTGTCGCCCTGCGCACGGTGTCCACTGCTTTGCGGATCGGCGCAGGCAACTTGGAACCTGGCGGCGAAGGATTATCCAACTGCGTGCCCGCCGCGTCCTTGGCATTCACGCGGAACAACTGTGTCAGATCCACGTGGCCCGCAAGGGTATCCGCTTCCTGGCCATGAATCAAAATTTTCAGGCGGAGCACCTGCGGCACATTGGCTTCGAGCGTGCGCAGGATTGATTCGACGGCCAGTTGCTCGCTTTGAATTCCCGAAGGAATCGAAGTCCGGATTTCATCCGAAAAATCCGCAATCGCCGTGCCATCGGGCAAAATGTAAAACGCCAGCAGCGCCGCATCCGGCGGTAGTGTGCGCGATTCGGCATCCACTGGCCCCGCCAGCAGGGTGTTCAACACCTGCTTGGCGCGCAGGACCGGATCGCGCGACAACGGCAATTCCACTATCACCGGAACCAACTCGCCTTCCTGCCCGCGCGAGCCCCAGAACATTTTCACCTTCACCATCGGATCGCCCGTGCTCACAGGAGCCACAGGCAACAGTTCGCGCCGCGCTTGCTCGGCGGTTTTCTCGGTTAATTCCTTCGCCTTATTCACCTGGCGCCGCAGAGCGGGGAAGTAGAGCGCCGCCGCAATCACGGCCGCCAGCAGCACTCCGCCGAGCCACACAGTCCACTTCGGGCTCATGGCTGTACACTCCCACTTGGAACCGGGATGGTCGGGACCACATAGGTGGGCCGAAACTCAACAAGGCCGCGCGCGATGGCTTCAGCCACGCCCGGAACCATGCGGTCGAGCTCGGAGCGCTCCTTCACTGATACGCTCGAAATTTCCACCGCAATTGCCGGCGCGGCTGTGGTGCGCAGTTGCCGGACGGGGGCTGTCTGCAACGTATCAGGTGAACCTTTAAATCGCTTCGACAATTCCTGCTGCACCAGGTCGCCCATCTTGTGGCTCAAACTCAGAAAGGGAACCTGCGCGCGGTCCCATGGAATCAAACCAGTGATGTTGTTCCTGGCCGGTGCGTCGGGTTCAACGTAGACGCGCGCCGTGCCGGTCAGTCCGGTGGAGGCGATATGCATGGTGATGAAGACCGCGCCGCGTTGCGCATTGGCGCGCGCCGAGCGGTCGTCGAAGGAGGGATTGTCGTTTCCTTCGCGGGTAAGGATCACCTGGAAGCCCTGCGCTTCGAGCGCCTTCTTCGTGGCGGCGGCAAACTGCAACACTTCGTCGCTCTCGCTGATGCCTTCCGTGCCGCGCGCTCCCTGATCCGTTCCGCCGTGCGCGGGGTCAAGCACCACGACATTTAAGCCCGTACGTGGCGCGAGCGGCGTGGAAGAGCCGGGCGTTTGCTGCGGCGGGGCAGTGCTCGAATGGGTGGCCGAAAAGGCGGGGTTGGCTGTCGTCTGCACCACTTTGGTGGTCGGATTGCTACTCGTACCAGGTTGTTGAGGCGCTGCCCACGCGAGCGCCACACCGCACAATGCGACACCTGTGATCCCACCAGCGAGCATTTGCCACGGAGTTGGAGAGAATCTCACGCCCAGCAGGATACCAAATCTGAACGCCATCGTTGTTTCGAAGAACTGGAGACAGCACCGAAGAGGGACCTTTGGATTGCGGGAGCTTTGCTCCGGCTTTTGCAGTGTCGACCTCTTCGCCCAAACGATCGTTTTGTCTCGGGGCCGACACCTAAAAAGCGGCGGCAGAGCCCCGGCACTTCAAAAAAAAGCCCGGCTGCGAGCCGGGCAATGACCCGTGTGAGTTTGGCCAATTGCTTTTATTAATCAGCGGCTGCGCCTTGAGGAGATGCCTCTGAGGCGAAGCGGGCCTGGATCTTGCGCGTGGCGTAATACATCGCAAACCCCGCCACAGCGATGATCATGCCGAAGAGCAGGCCGTTCATGCCGAGGATGGTTTCGTGATCGCTTTCGACCAACGACAACAGCAGCAAGCCGAGAGGGAAGATTCCGCAGGTGATTGCGCCGGCCATCCCGCCCGGGACACGAAATTCCCGCTTCATCTTCGGCTCGCGGACCCTCAGCACCACCAGCGTGACGAACTCCAGCATCAACGCCGCGCCGTACAACATAATGTCCAAAGTAACCAGTCGCTTGAAGCCCAAGCCCAGGCACAACGCCCAGCAGCTCGCCAGCACCACAATGGCTACCCACGGCGTTTCGTTCTTGCGGGTCACTCTGCCAAAAATCTTGGGCATCATGCCGTCTTTGGCCATCGCCAGCGGCAGGCGCGAATAGCTCATCACCAGCGCGTTGAACATGCCGAACGCGCTCATCATTCCGCCGATGGTCACCATGAAGCGCAGCCACTCAAAACCCATTAGTTTGCCGCCGAGTTGCCCGGCGATCGCGGCCCACGAACCGTCCTCCGCAAACGCCGAAGCCGGGGTCCCGGTGAAGTAGACCGCCAGAAACGGAAGAACGTAGGTAAGTGAGACTAGGATGACCGCGGCGATCATCGCCCGAGGATAGGTGCGTTGGGGCCGCTCGACCTCCTGAGCGATAGTCGAGGCATTGTCCCAGCCCATGTAATTCCACATGGCTACGAGAATCGCGCCGAGCAGGCCAACGCTCGCGCCCGTCGAGGCGGCATGCGGTTCGCCCGCGAATACCCCGAGTTTCATGGGCGTCAGCAGGACAATCAGGCCGAACGGCAGGGACAACAGGAAGAAAAGCCACAGCGAGGTGATACCCACCACGCGAATGCCCGCCAGATTCAACGCAGCGCAGGCGACCACCACGAACAAGCCCGCGAGGATCCCGTGATTCCCCTCGCCAAACCAGGGCGACATTTGCTTCAGATAGAACACGAATAACGTTGGGTAAATGGCCATATCAAAGATGCTGGCGGCCAGCGAAAGCCAGGCTTCCTGGAAGCCCCAGAAATTGCCCAGGCCGCGGCGCACCCACGCGTAGTAGCCGCCTTCGTGCGGCAGCGCGCTCGAAAGTTCGCCGATCATGAACGCCGTCGGCAAGCACCACAGCACGGGAAGAAATAGCAGAACCAGAATCCCGCGGCCGTAGCCCGCGCCGGAGATGATCGCTTCGGTGCCGTAGGTTCCACCGGACACCATGAAGAACGTGGCGGCAACCAAAGGCCAGAGCGTCAACTTTGCGGCTCTCTTTTTGGAGATGGGAAGCGCTTGGGAAGGAATTTGGGCGGGCAGGGATAAAGTGCTCAATTTTTTTCTCTCGTCCTCCTAGAGTGACTCTCGCTTTCAAATTTCTCGAAGCAAGCTCACCTTTCGAAGAATACAATCTCTGTCCACGCATGCAAGAAAAAAATGAGGCTCGGCGAATTTTTTTCGAGTGAGCCAACTGTACGCAAGTACTAGACGTTTCGTTCCAGACGCAGCAGGGTGCGCGCAGACAACTCGCCTTCGCCGCCCGGTTCCGCTTGCCGCCAACTAGCTGTGATAAACTCCGCGAAGCTTTTTTCATTTCAATTTCCATTGGAGTCATTCGGATGAAGCTTCGCTTGTCTTGCCTCTTCTCGTTCTTTCTTCTGGGAAGTTCCATTACCGCTGCGCAGCAACCAGCCACGCCCCGCCCGATCACCGTGGACGACCTCTTCGGCGTCAAAGAAGCGCATGAAGCGCAGATCAGCCCCGACGGACAGGCAATCGCGTTCACCGTCAACTCATCCTCGCTGAGGGAAGACAAGCCGGAATCGCGGATCTGGATGGTCCCCACCGCCGGCGGCGATGCCATCCCGCTCACGGCGGAAGGCGTGGCGTCCTCTCACCCGCGCTGGTCACCGGATGGAAGGTATCTGGCGTTTCTCTCCACGCGCAAAGACGCTGAGGGCAACGACGAGAAGACGCAGGTCTATCTCCTCAATCGCCAGGGCGGCGAGGCGCAGCGCCTGACGGACACGGTTCAGGATGTGGAGGAGTTCGAATGGGCGCCCGACAGCAAGCAACTGGTTTTGATTCTTCGCGATCCTACGCCGGAGGAGGCTGAGGGGGCGACCAGAAAAAGCAAAGGAGTGGACGATGGGGGAGGGAAGAAGTCCAAGGCGCAGCCCCCCTGGGTGATCGATCGGCTGCAGTTCAAGAACGACAACGTCGGCTATATTGACCGCCGCCGCACCCATCTCTACGCCTTCAATCTGGCGGAGAAGACCCAGCGGCAGGTGACTTCGGGGGATTATGACGATTTGCAACCGGCATGGTCACCGGACGGCAAGTCTCTCGCCTTCGTCAGCAATCGAACCAAGCCGGACCCCGACGCCACCTACAATTCTGACGTCTGGGTGGTGGCCGCCGACAATACCGACCAGGGCGCGCATCCGATCAAGGTCTCCAGTTTTCCGGGGCAGAAGGATCACCCCGCCTGGTCGCCCGACGGCAAGTGGCTCACCTATTCGGCTTCCGTTGACCTGAAGCTCTTCTACTACGCCACAAAACACGTTGCCGTTTCTCCGTCGGCCGGTGGGGAAGCAAAGATTCTTACCAAGGCTTTCGACCGCATGGCCACCGAGCCCCGCTTTGCCCCGGATGGGAAGTCCATCTATTTCCTAGCCGACGATGATGGAACGCAGACTCTGGCGCAGGTCAACCTTGGCGATGGGAAGGTAGCTCGGGCCATCGGTGGGCGGCTTAACATCGATGCGTATTCGTTTTCGAAAGACGGGAGGCTCGCCGCAACCATCTCCACGACCGACCGACCGTACGAGGTGTTTACCATTCCGGGCGGGAATCTGACACGGCTGACGCACCTGAACGACGAGTGGCTGTCGCAGCATAAAGTGGTAAAGGGTGAATATGTTTCGTTCAAATCCAAGGACGGAACCGTGGTGCACGGCTACCTGTATAAGCCGGTGGACTACGTGCCCGGGAAGAAGGTTCCGACCATCCTGCGTCCGCATGGCGGCCCGGTCGAGGAGTACGAGGAAGAGTTCTTTGACATTGCGCAGCTGTTTGCGGCCAACGGGTACGCCGTCCTTTTGCCTAATCCGCGAGGCTCTTCCGGTTACGGGCAGGATTATTGCAAAGCCATCTACGCCGATTGGGGTAACAAGGACTATCAGGACGACATGGCTTTTGTGGATTTCGTCCTGGCACAGGGGTTGGCTGACCCAGACAAACTGGGCGTCGGCGGCTGGTCGTATGGTGGAATCTCCACGGACTTCATCATCGGCCAGACGAACCGTTTCAAGGCGGCCATCACCGGGGCGGGTGCGGCCAACTTCACCAGCATGTGGGGGCATGACGAATACCAGCGCGAATACGTGATCGAACTGGGCTACCCGTGGGAGAACCAGGCGCTTTGGGACCGCATCGCGCCTTTCTACAGGGTAAAGAACATCCTGACGCCGACGCTCTTTGTGGGGGGCAACATCGATTGCAATGTTCCTCTCCTGGGCGGCGAGCAGATGTATCTTTCGCTAAAAGAACTCGGCCGCGAGACCCTTCTGGTGGTGTATCCGGACGAATACCACGAGTTCAAGACGCCCTCCCATATAAAGGACCTGCATGAGCGCTACCTCGCCTGGTACGCGCACTACGTCAAAGCTGACGGTACCCCGGCACGGCCAGCGCCAAGCAAAGAGAAGCAGCCGGCGGATTGATCGCAGCATTTGGAGTGCGGGAGCGAAGCTTCCTCCTTTACGGGTAAGCGCTACCTCCCAATTGAATTTTGTCTACCGACTTTACCCATCAAAAGCGGTGCTCTGCCGCCGCACTCCGAAGGGCAACCTCCAAAATGACGCTGGTCGCGTGGAGTTCGTTTTGGTGACGAAGTACCTGCCGGTTTTCCTTAATAAGAACTAATGTGATTCCCGCATCTCTGGCATTTCTCCTGCACATCCCCTATGTGCGTATTGATTGTGACATCTACCTGCCCGCGCTCGATTGCCTGAACTATCTTGGCTCGCGGCTGGCCGACGGCGCCATCCTCGTCTTTGACGACTGGCCGCGCCTGCGCGGTTATGGCGAACAGCGCAGATTCGAACAGTGGCTGCCCACCGTGCCACACCTCGAATTTGAGTTTCTCTTCTACGGCGCCATCGGCCACTTCTACACCCGCGTCCACCCCAAGAAATTGCCGCACTGCACAAATTGCTTGATACCTGGCTTAGACTGGGGATTTAGCTCTGTTCTCATTCAGCTTTTGGATTAGGGTGCGTTGCCATGGAAACCTACCTGCTTGAGCCCATTGGATGGATTCGGTCTGAACTCAAAAAGACGAAAGACGCTCCGCGCTTCTATACGGAAGGGGCGCCCAACGCGCGCCTGGAGCTGGATGCGCGCCTTTGGGATGCGATGGACGGAATCAAAGTGGGAGACGACATCGTTGTCATCACGTGGCTGCATCTCGCGAACCGCGAAACTTTAAAGGTTCATCCGCGCGGCGATCTCAGTCGTCCGAAAAGAGGTGTGTTTTCGACGCGCTCACCGCATCGGCCGAATCCGCTGGGCCTTCACCGTGCAAAGGTGCTGGCGATCGACCAAAACATCGTGTCCATCGGCCCGATCGAGGCAATTGACGGAACGCCCGTGGTGGACATCAAGTGCGTCGTCAAAGAATTGCCTGACGACTAGCAGGGAGGCTCTTTCACGGCGATTGAGTTGGCGCCTTACTTTTCATTCCGGCCGCGATTCCTGCAAACAATTTCGGATTGAGCTTTGCTAGTGGTTGCGGCTCGCGCTATCCTCCTTACGTTCCTGGAGGAAATGGATGCGAGTTCCGCTGAAAGTCGTTGGTGTGCTCTGCCTGCTGGCCGTTGCGTTTCCTGTTTTTTCTGTTTGCGCACAACAGTACGATCCGAAACTTTATTCCGAGATGCGCTGGCGCTGCATCGGACCTTTTCGTGGTGGGCGCACGGTGGCCATCAGCGGCGTGCCGCAGCAGCCGAATGTCTTTTACATGGCCGCTGTAAACGGCGGCGTGTGGAAGACCACCGACTTTGGCAACACCTGGTTCCCGATTTTCGATGAGCAAACTTCCGGGTCCGTTGGAGCGCTTGCGGTTGCCCCGTCCGATCCCAACATTCTGTATGTCGGGAGCGGCGAAGGTTTGCAGCGGCCGGACCTCGCCGTCGGCGACGGCCTTTACAAATCGACCGACGCAGGCAAAACCTGGACGCATCTCGGCCTGCGCGATGCCCAGCAGATCACGACCATTGTTGTCGATCCGCGGAATCCTGACCGCGTTTTCGTCGCCGTACAAGGCCATCCCTACGGGCCGAATGCCGAGCGCGGCATATTTCGCTCGCTCGATGGAGGAAAAACTTTCGGAAAAGCTCTCTACAAGGATGAAAACACCGGCGGCGCCGATCTGGTGATGGATCCAAGCAATTCGCAGGTTGTTTTTGCGGCTCTCTGGGCGGCGCGCGTCGCCCCATGGGAAATTCGGAGCGGCGAATCGTTCGTGATTCCCGGCAGCGGCCTTTACAAGTCCATGGATGGCGGCGCCACCTGGCGGCAAATCACAGAGGGCCTTCCCGGCGCGGACGATCTTCTCGGGCGTATCGGCATTGCCATCGCGCCCAGTAATCCGAAGCGCATGTATCTGACCGCCGAGGCGAAGAAAGAGCCGGGCATTTACCGCTCGGACGATGGTGGCGAAAGCTGGCAGCACGTCAACGAAGATCACCGCATCGGCGGCCGCGGCCCGGGCGCGATGGGAATCGCTGTTTCGCCGGACAACGCCGACTTGATCTACGTCGCCAACACGACCACGTGGAAATCCACCGACGGCGGGAAAACGTTTACGGGATTCAAGGGCGCGCCGGGCGGCGACGACTACCAGCGCATCTGGATCAATCCAAATAACGCGCTGACGATCGCGCTGTCAAGCGATCAGGGCGCTGTCATCAGCGTCAATGGCGGAGAGACCTGGAGCAGCTGGTACAACCAGCCAACGGCCCAGTTTTATCACGTCACCACTGACAACCGGTTTCCCTACTGGATTTACGGCGCGCAGCAGGAGAGCGGCAGCGTCGCGGTGATGAGCCGGAGCGACGTTGGCGAACTGACTTTTCGTGAGTGGAGTCTGCCGGGCGTAGAAGAGTATGGCTACATCGCGGTGGACCCGCGTGATCCGAACATTCTGTACGGCGGCCGCATCACGCGCACGAATCAGGCGCTCAACGAATACGCGAATGTTGCTCCCGAGCCCATCCGCACCGGTCAGTATCGGTACAATCGATCACTGCCGATCGTTTTTTCGCCGTTCGATCCGGGCGTGCTTTATTTCGCCGCGAATGTCCTGTTCAAAACCACGGATGGCGGCCGCTCGTGGCAAGTTATCAGCCAGGACCTCACGCGGGAAGCGCCGGGAATTCCGGCCAATCTCGGCACTTTTTCCGCTGACGACCAGGAAAAAGGCAAGCATCGTGGCACGATTTATGCTGTCGCTCCGTCATTCATGGAAGCGGGCACATTGTGGGCCGGCACGGACGATGGCCTGATCCACATCACACGCGACGGCGGGAAGACCTGGAAAAATGTCACGCCGCCGCAACTTACTTCCTGGAGCAAGGTTTCCATTCTGGAGGCTTCGCACTTCGAAGCGGGAACGGTCTACGCCGCCGTCAATCGCTTTCGCCTGGACGATTTGAAACCGCACATCTACCGCACACGCGACTTTGGAGCCAGTTGGCACGAAATTGTCGCGGGCCTTCCCGAGAATGCTCCTATAAATGCTGTCCGCGAAGATCCCGCGCGCAAGGGCTTGCTCTTCGCGGGATCTGAGACCTCTGTTTACGTTTCTTTCAACGACGGTGATACCTGGCAGCCCTTCCAATTGAATCTGCCACACACCTCCATGCGCGATCTGGCCGTTCACGGCGACGACCTGATCGTAGCCACGCATGGCCGCTCATTTTGGATACTTGATGACATCACACCACTCCGCCAGTTGAACGATCAACTCGCCAAATCCGGGGCATTTTTGTTCCAGCCGCAGGACGCCTTGCGCTTGCGCTGGGACCGCAATCCCGACACGCCACTGCCGCCCGAAACTCCCGCGGGGGGAAATCCCCCGGATGGCGCGATCATCGACTACTACCTTGCCGCCGCCGCGAGAGGCCCGGTCACCCTCGAAATTTTGGATTCCACGGGAGCAACCGTACGCCGCTACTCGGGCACGGATCCGCCGCTAGCCATGGACAAAATTGCCGGCGAACACCCGATTCCGATGTACTGGGTGCGGCCCGCGCGGATTCTCGCGGCCATGCAGGGCATGCACCGCTTCGTGTGGGACCTGCATGGAGAGCCGCCGAAATCGCTAAACAAGGAATTTCCCATTTCCGCGATCCCGCATGATACGCCGTTGCTTCCGCTGGGAGCGTGGGCACTGCCAGGAAGCTACACCGTCCGGCTAACGGTGGATGGCAAGGAGTTTGCTCAGCCGCTCAAGGTGAAAATGGATCCGCGCATCAAGACGTCTCTTCCGGATCTGCAAGCGCAAGCTTCGTTGCAGGCCGGCGCTGTGTCTGGCATGAATCAAAGTTACGACGCCCTGAGCCAGGTGCAGTCCGTGCGCGCGCAACTGAAAGAGTCTCTAACGAAAGCGAAAGGGGAGTTGGGGGATTCGCTTGAGGAACTCGACAAGCAGTGCGCTGCGCTGGCGGGCGCAACCGCCAGCACTTTTTTCGGAACTCCGCCCAGCGGCAAGCAGCCCGAGAATTTCTCCACCCTCAACCAGCACTTCGGCCAGTTGCTGAGCATCGCCGATTCCGCCGACGCTACCCCGACGACTCAGGCGAGCAAGGTCTATGCTGAACTGACTGAGGAATTGAACTCCGTGATGAAACGTTGGAATGACATGAAGCAGAATGCAGTCCCAAAACTCAACAGCGAACTCCAAAAGGCTGGCCTCATGGCAATTGATTCCAGGAAACCCCTCGATCACGTGATGGTCGAAGCCAGTGGTGGCGACGACGAACCATAGCAGGCTTCAAAGCCACGTGCCTCGCGCTGCCCGAAAGGGTCAAGAAAACCGGGGCAGCCCGTCCTTGTTACGCGCTTCGGCCATCCAGTCGCGCAGATTGTTCCGCCAGCCCCGGCCAGTCAGGTTCGCAAATTTGGCACGCTAGCTGGCACAGTCGAAGTGCTCGGTGACATCGTGGGGCCGATTACGGGTATCTCCGATTGGGACGCCTGGAGCGACCCGGATAAAGAAACGTGACGCGATTCTTGCTGGACACCCACATCTGGCTTTGGGCTGCGTTCGAACCGCATAAGCTGACTTCTGAAGTCCGCAATCTACTGAACAGCCCGGGCACGGATTTCCGAACCACAAGGATCCGGCAGACCGCTTTCTCGCGGCCACAGCCATCGTTTTCGATCTGATCTTGGTTACTTCAGATCAGAAATTGATGGACGTCACCGGCTTGAAGGTCCTCGCTAACGTGTGAGTCGCGGTGAGTATTCTCATGATCTATCAGTGCAAATATTTCTGAAAGAAGGCCGAGATGCGCTGGCTGGCGTCTGCGCTGGCTTCGGGACGATAACCCTGCTTGTTATTGGGATTTTGAAAGGCGTGGCCTGCGCCGTCATAAATCTTGATGTCGGTGATTTTCCCGTCGGCCTTCATAGCGGCTTCGAACGCTTTCACGTCTTTCGGCGGGATGCCCTGATCGTCCGCGCCGAAATTCCCCTGCACCGGCGCTTTGATTTTCGCCACCAGCGCAGGGTCGGAGGGCAGCCATCCATAATTCACCGCGCATGCGGCCAGTTTCGGCTGGTCCACGGCCAACTTGATGGACCAGCTTCCGCCCATACACCAGCCAATCGAGCCAATCTTGCCGGCATTCACGTCGGGACGCGACGACAGATACGCATAAGCCGCCTCCAGGTCGCGCATTCCGCGGTCATCAGGCAAACCACGCATCAAGATATGCGCTTCGTCAGGATTCGACGCCACTTTTCCACGATAGAGGTCCACCGCCAGCGCCACATACCCCTGCGAGGCATATTTCTGCGCCTGCTCCTTCACCCAATCGTTCAGGCCCCACCACTCGTGAATCACAATGATCGCGGGGTGCTTGCCCGCGCCGTCCGGCAGCGCCAGATAGGCGCTCACCGTCTCGTCGCCACTTTTGTAGCTCACTGTTTCCGTCTTTACGCCGGCTGCTCCGAGCAGAATCATGGCTGAGCCCGCCACCAACAGTGCCGCAACCATCATAAATGCCATTCGCTTCATTTGAGTTCTCCTTCGAGACAGGTGATTTTAATGGAGCGACCCAGGCAATGCCAGCACGTTTCATCATCCCAAAATTCTTCGGAGTAGCAATTTTCACGCAGCCCGTGGCAACACAAGGCGCTCAAATGACGGTGAGTCAGTCTCTACAGCTTCTTTTGTCGCCAATTGACAAACAGAGTACAGTCGGCGAGAATGCGGTCAAAGCGCACCCGACTCATGCGGCTAAGCTTTTCCCACCTTCCGCTGCTTTCGCTCATTTGTTTATGGATACTTTCATGTTCGCCTCCCCGCGCCATGGCTCAGGAACCAACACCCCCAACTGCACAAGCGCCGGGCTCAAGCGCGTTGCCTTCTGCAGCGCCTGCTGCCAGCGGCATCGCAGCCGAACCCAAAAAAGAGTCCGCCGGTCCGCCGGCGTCTCCCCTCATCGAGGGTATCTCACTATTCCGCGGACGAGAGTTTAACGCAGCGGCCGCGAAACTGACCGAAGCAACAGGCAGCACGGCAACGGTGGGCCCGAAAGCTTATGCGTGGCTGGCTCGCACCGACCTGCACCTTTACAAAGTCGACGATGCCGAGATCGCCGCGCGCAAGGCGATCGAACTCGATCCCACTCTTCCCGTCGCGCAGTCCGCTCTCGCCGAGGTTTATTTCCGGCAGGCCAAGTTTGCCGAGGCGGAGGGCATTTTGCGGAAACTTGCCGCGGCGAATCAGGCTGATGCCCGCGCCTGCTTGTCCCTGGCACGTCTCTATTGGGCCACCGCCAACAACAAAGGCGCCAAGGTTTGCATCGATCTGGCTCACAAGATGGATCCGGATGACCCCGATATTTACCGGGACTGGGTGAGCACCCTGCCCTGGCGGGAACGCGTGGAGGAGTGGAAGAAGCGCCTCGCGCAGGGGAAATTCGACAATGATGAGCGCGAACGCGAAGGGCTAACAGCCGCCATTTCCGTTCTTGAAAACGAGGAAAAGCGGCCGCAACATTCGTGCAGGTTGTCCTCCAAGACGCTGCCGGCAGAGATCAACCTGGTGCCCCTTCTGATTGATGCCAAGCATCTTCGGGGTTACGGTTTGACCGTCAAGGTCAACGACATCTCCTCCAAATTGCTGGTGGATACAGGCGCGTCCGGAATTCTCATAAATTCCAAGATCGCCGAAAAAGCGGGCGTGACCAAGATTGCCGACCAGCACATCGGAGGAATCGGGGACCGCGGCGCATCCACCGGCTATGTCGGGTTCGCCAAGAAGCTGCAGGTCGGCAATCTGGTATTTGAAGATTGCTATGTGGACGTGGTCGACAAGAAGAGTTCCCTGGACACGGACGGGCTGGTCGGCACCGATGTTTTTGCGGACTTTCTTGTGGATCTTGATTTTCCAAATATCAAACTACGCCTCTCCGAGCTCCCGCCCTTTCCCGATCAGCCTGGGGCAACTCCAGGCTTGCAATTGAGCCAATCGGGCGGCAAAACTCTCCACAACCGGTGGATTCCACCCCAATTTGCCAGCTATGAAAAAGTCTACCGCTTTGGCCATATGCTGCTCATCCCGGGGTTTATCAATGACTCGCTGCCCAAACTTTTTCTGGTGGATACGGGCGCTTGGGACAATACCCTCACTCCGGGTGGGGCCAAAGGCGTCACGAAACTCCATTCGGATTCTGACACCATTGTCAAGGGATTGAGCGGCAAGGTCGAAAAGGTCTATTCCACCGGAGATGTCACTCTGGTCTTTGGGCATTTCAAGCAACAAAGAAGCGACATGGTTGCGTTTGACCTGTCCCACATCAGCAACCACCTGGGAACCGAAATTTCCGGTTCACTCGGTTTTGCGATGCTCTACCTGTTGGATATCAAGATCGACTATCGCGACCACCTAGTGGATTTTAGCTACGACCCATATCGCTTTCACTAGCCATAGAGGCAAAAGGTCCCGCCTCTTTGCAGCGAACAGCAATCGCGTCTAGAATCCGCTTCACTCAGCTCGCCACCTTCTGCAACTCCCCCAATGACGCCAGCACGTCGTCGCTGTGCGTCTTCACATCCACGCTCGTCCACACTTTCCGGACGACTCCGTTCGGATCGATCAAATAGGTGTGCCGGGCCGAAAGCTTCGCGACTCCCAGATTCATCACCGAGTCGTACTTCTCCGATACTTCTTTGTTCGTATCCGCCAGCAGCTTGAAGGTTAGGCTTTCTTTCGCGCAAAACTCCTGGTGCGACTTCTCGTCCTGCATGCTCACGCCCAGAATCACGGCGTTCTTCGCGTCGTACTTGGCCAGGTCCCGCTGGAAATTGTGGGCCTCGATCGTGCAGCCGGTGGTCATATCCTTCGGATAAAAATACAGCACCACCCACTTGCCCTTGAAATCGTGCAGGCTGACAGGCTTTCCCTCCTGCGAATTCAATGTAAAGTCCGGGGCGGGCGTCCCGACGGCCGGCGATTTATCTCCGCCGCGCAGATTCGCGCTAACGACGGCGAGCAGAACTGCCGCCGCCAGGATTAATCCGATAGCCGTCCACATTGGTTTTTCCCTCATGTTTGCCTCCGCCTGAAATTACCAGAGATGGGCACAATTCGCCCAGCGGAAAGATGCACCGGATGGGGAGGACGGGTACAGCAGGCGGGGATTTCGATCGATTGAGCCCGGACGGGGCTACTTCTTGACGACAGGATTTTTCGCCGGTGGCGCGGCGCTTGGGTTGGATGCGAAGCGTTTCGCTCCCGGACTGTGCGTGCTCCAATCCGCGGGCGGAAAAGACACTCGCCAAAAATGCGGGTTGGACTGTGCAAATTGCACTCCAATTTCCGACACGCCGTCCGTGTCCGGGGCGCCGGACTCCAAGCTAGAATCCCAACCCCATTCGATGCCCCGTATCCCATAGAAAATGAGCAGGGTTAACACGATACTCGCTCCTGCGCCTGCGTGCGCCCCCCATGCTGCCGCGTGAACGGGGTTGCGCACCGAAGCGGACTGTTTCTCTGACCTAGCCGTTAGAATAAACTGTTCGGGAACGCTGCGAACTGTTCCAGTCTGGAACCACTCTCCCGATAGTACGCACGCACGCCCCTTTTCCGGCTTAATCTTCTACAATGGAATCCTGAATCGCCCGGTGGCGTTTCGTACCTGGGTGATTTTCCGAACTCTTGATGGATTCTTCCATTCCCACTTGGCTCACCGAGCCAACCGTTACGATTCTGCTCGCGTTTGCATTTGTGCTACCCGCGATTCTTCTGCCTCGCGGTTCGGAGCGATTGCTTGGGCGCATCGAACGTCTCTTCTGCCGCTTCGCCGCTCATAAATTCCTGGCCGTTTTGTTCTTGTTTCTTTTTGTAATTGGACTGCGTCTCGCGCTGCTTGGCCGGCTTCCCGTTCCCAATCCCGGCATTCATGATGAATTCAGTTACCTGCTGATGGGGGACACGTTTGCCCATGGCCGCCTCGCGAATCCGCCGCATCCACTTTGGCGAAGCTTCGAAACCTTCCATGTCCTCTGGTTTCCCACGTACGCCTCAAAATATCCTCCCGCCCAGGGCCTCGTGCTCGCGCTCGGCCAACTGCTTGGCGATCCTTGGATCGGCGTGCTGCTCAGCGCCGCCACAATGGCCGCGGCTTTCGTCTGGATGTTGCAGGCGTGGATGCCCGCAAGGTGGGCCTTTCTCGCGGGAGTCCTCGCCGCGCTCAGACTTTGCGTCGCCTCGTACTGGATGAACAGTTATTGGGGCGGAGCGGTCGCTGCCGTCGGGGGAGCGTTGGTTTTCGGCGCGTTTGGGCGCATGAAACGCCGTCCGTCGCTCGCAATGGGATTTTTTTTCGGCGTAGGCATCGCGATTCTATTCAACAGCCGGCCGTATGAAAGCGTTTTTTTCTGCCTGCCCGTTGTAGGGGCAATTCTCTTCTGGCTTCGGCTCGAATTCAAGGAAGCGAATACGCGCCGGGCTGCCCTGCGCCTCGTGATCTTGCCCGCGAGCGTCATCCTGCTTTTCACAGGTTGCGCGATGGCGCGCTACAACTGGCGGGTCACCGGCCACGCGGCGCTGCCGCCTTTGGCGTATGAAGCTCGCCTGCACGACCGCGCCGCGATGTTCGTGTGGCAGACGCCGAAGCCTGCAATTCACTACGACAATGCCGAGATGGAGAATTTTTACAATCAGTATGAGCGGCTCGCCTACGATCGCACATGGGCCACGCTCAAATCCGTTTTCCAGGACAAGTGGGAACACTGCTCGCTCGCCTTCCTCTGGCCGGCGTGCTGGTTGCTCGTACCCGGGGTTTTCTTTCTCCACCGCGATACGCGATTCCGCTTGCTTCTTATTACTTTGTTGGCCGTCCTGCTCGGTTATTGCCTTGTGGTTTGGCCCGGGCCGCACTACATCGCGCCGGCCGCCGCTATTCTCTTCGCGGCTCTCGTCCAGTCGATTCGCCATTTGCGAACCATTCGAATTTTTGGGCGCCCCATCGGTGCGGCTCTTTCCCGGGTGATATTCCTCGCTCTTGTTGTCGATGTCTCTCTGCTGGTTGCGCAGAGGCTCGGCGATTCGCAGGGCTGGGGTGGGTGGGGACTCTCTGACCGCGCCGATCTTCTGCACGAACTCGAATCCACGCCGGGAAAGCACGTGGTTCTCGTCCGCTACGGCCCGGATCACAGCGTCCATGAAGAGTGGGTGTTCAACGCCGCGGATATCGACGCTTCCAAGGTCATCTGGGCGCGCGACCTACCGGGCGAAGTCAACGACCAGCTTTTCCGCTACTATCCTGACCGCACCATCTGGCTGGCACAGCCTGACACGGGCGAAGTTTCGTTATACCGGCCGCCGCTTAATTCACACTAGGGCCAAGCGCGCAGCACTGGCGGCGATGGTGAGAATGAGCCGACTTGTCGCAGGCTTGGCCCGCGCCCTATACTCACTGTTACTTTGCGCCTCAGGAGACATGCCTTGCTGAAACGTCTTAGCCTCCTCACCTTAGCCATCACGGTTTTCTCCGCGGGCGCCGCTGCGCAAAAAAAACCTGCCGAGCAAAACGACCGAATCGTGCTGGAACAGATCCTGACGCAGACCTACCAGCCGTCGCTCGTCGGGAAGCAATTGATGGGCATTGGCGGAGAGACAGACATTCGCCGCGCCGGCACGATCGTGGTGATCCAGCGGCCCGGCCTCTACGGCTCGCTTATGCACACGGAGCCTGCCTCAAGCGCTATCGACGGACTTCAGTACAAACTTTTTCGCGGCCATCAGGATTATGAAGTGCCCGCCGGCGAACGCTACTACGTAATAACCGTCGCTGTGGGCTCGGACACGGTCCTGGTCGCTTTGATCTCCGCCCGCAGCATTTCCGCGCAAGCCGGCACTGGCCGCATGTGGACTACCCTTTCTTTCAAATTTCCCGCCAACGTTCTTGCCGCCGCCGACAAAGAAACAGTATTCCGCGAGTTTGACCAGTGGTTCATGCCCGAGGGCCGCGCCACTTCCGCGGCACCACCGGCTCCCACGCCGGCGATGACTGCGTCTCCTGTGGCCGCTCCGGTGGCGGCGGCCGCGCCGCCACCGGTTGCCTCGCCCAAACCTGCCGCACCCAGCGAGTCCGCGTTGACTCTGGGCATGACCCGCGAGCAGATCCTGAAAGTCATGGGCAACCCCGAACGTGAGATTCATTTCGAACTGCGGCAATGGATGATCTATCCGGGATTTGTGGCGGCGTTGAAAGACAACAAACTCGAAACGTTCGAAACTTCGGGGACGGGCACGACGAAAGTCACCGTTCAGTCCGATCCCTCGGGCGCGGAAATTTATCTCGATGAACAACTCGTGGGTTCCACGCCTTCGATCCTCGTGGTCAGTCCGGGAAAACACGCGTTTCGTCTTCACGCCGCCGGACGCGCCGACTGGTCGCGCCAGGTGAATGTGCTCACGGGCAGCGACATCACTCTCGCCGCAACGCTCGACAAAAACTGATCATCGTTCCCAGCCAAACTACTTCTGCTTTCCTTCAGGGCGGTGGAAAGACATACTAGCGGCACCGGTTATGAGCGAACATTTTCGCTTCTCCGATTTGCGCGAGCTGCTGGCGAAAGCGAACGAAGAAAAATCCGGCGATCAACTCGCCGGAATCGCCGCTGCCTCGGAGCGCGAGCGCGTCGCTGCAAAGAGCGCCCTGGCCGACCTGCTGTTGATCGACCTGCTCAAAAATCCGGTGATTCCTCCAGAAACCGACGAGGTCTCCCGCCTCATTATCGAATCTCACGATTCCGCGGCGTTTGCGCCGCTCCGCAGCTTGACTGTTGGCCAGTTTCGGGAATTCATCCTCGATACTCAAACTACCGATGCTGAATTCAAATCCCTTAAATGGGGCATCACCCCTGAAATGGCCGCAGCCGCCGCAAAGCTGATGAGCAATAAAGATCTGGTGCTCGCAGCGGCAAAGATTCGCAACATCACACGCTGCCGGAACACCATCGGAGAGCGCGGCGTCCTTGGCATTCGCCTGCAGCCCAACCACCCATCCGACGACGTGGGCGGGATTTTGCTCGCTGCGTTTGATGGCCTGATGTACGGCTGCGGAGACGCCGTGATCGGTGTGAATCCCGCTACGGATTCCGTCGAGGGCGTCGCGGCCATCCTGAAAGCCCTCGATCGCCTGATTACCGCGTTTGCGATTCCAACGCAGGCATGTTGCCTCGCGCACATCAGCACCCAGTTGGCCTGCCTGGATCGCGGCGCGCCGATCGATTTGTTGTTTCAGTCTGTCGCCGGCACACAGGCAGCGAACACGAGCTTCGGCATTAATCTCTCCATGTTGAAGGAGGGCCGCGAGCGCGTTTTGGAGCATCACCGCGCGCGCAATGTCCGCTGGGCCGGCGACAACGTGATGTATTTCGAAACCGGGCAGGGAAGCGCGCTCTCCGCGGAAGCGCATCACGGCGTCGACCAGCTGACACTGGAAGCGCGCGCCTATGGTGTCGCTCGTGCGTTCGATCCCTTTTTGATTAACACTGTCGTCGGCTTTATCGGCCCGGAATACCTCTATGACGAACGTCAGATTATTCGCGCCGGCTTGGAAGATCACTTCATGGGCAAATTGCTGGGGCTTCCGATGGGCTGCGATGTCTGCTATACCAATCACGCTGTCGCCGATCAGAACTCCGCCGACAACCTCATGATTCTCCTTGCCGCTGCCGGCTGCAATTACTTCATGGGTGTGCCCGGCGCGGACGACGTCATGCTCAACTATCAGTCCACCAGCTTTCACGACGCCCTGGCAGTTCGCAAAATCTTCGGCCTGCGCCCCGCCCCCGAATTCCTGGACTGGCTGCAGCAGAATGGGATTTATAGCAATTGCGAGCCGATGGCGCTCGAGGCCGGCAAACGGCAAAAACTCCTGCGAGGACTCGAAGGAGTGCTATCCACGCACGCCTCACCGGCGTAATCAGAGCGATGAACGACGACCGCAAACTCGCCTCGCCTTTCGCGTGGCCCGAGATTGTCCGGAAAATCCGGGCGCGCACCCCAGCGCGCATTTTTGTCGAGCGTGGCGCCGCCTATTCCACGCAAATGTCGCTCGATCTTCGCAGCGCGCACGCGAGCGCCGTCGACGCGGTCTGGACAGAGTTCGACCTGCAAAAAGACTTCCCGCCCGGGTTGGTCGCGCAATGGAACCTTTTTCAGGTTTCCAGCAAAGCCGAATCAAAATCGCAGTTTTTGTTGCGTCCGGACCTGGGGCGTGCCTTCAGCGAAAACGCAAAGAACTTGATCGTTCAACGCTGCCCCAAATCACCCGACATCCAGATCGTGATCGGAGACGGCCTCTCGAGTGCCGCAGTCCGCGCACAGGTACCTTCACTCTTCCAACTCCTCGAGGAGCAGGTTCGAGCGCGAGGTTGGTCCGCTGGCCAATCGTTCGTCGTGCGCTACTCGCGCGTCGGCATCATGAACGACGTCGGCGATCTTCTCTCGCCTCGCGTGATCGTCCTGTTGATCGGAGAGCGCCCCGGCCTCGCCACCGCGGAAAGTCTCTCCGCCTACATGGCCTATGCTCCCCGCTCTGGCCACACGGACGCGGATCGAAACCTCATCTCCAATATTCATGCGCGTGGTGTTTCAGTTGAACAGGCGGTGGATCGAATCATCAATCTGGTAACCCAAATGGTTGCTTTGAAGCGCAGCGGCATAGCCCTCAAGGAAGAAAATCCGCGATTGCCGTATTAACTCAGTCGCTCGGATTTTGGGCAGACTCGTCGGGACTGCACAGAAGTTTTCTCAAGAACGTCTTCGCCCCAGGAGGGCCGGTCACGGACAGCGTCACCGGTCCCATGTTTGGCTCCGCCGTCAACTCAAACCGCATGAACGGGCAACACTCGCGCTCAGCTACCATCAATTCACCCAAAAGTGCGATCCATGTTTTTTCACCCGGCGCGAGGAACGCGTACCCATCCGGAAGTTCCGCGGTTGTGGACGCCGCGGCCTTAAAACGCGTCAGCAGGAGCGCTTCCCGTTCCCGGAATTCTGCGTCCGTCAAACAGCAAGCAATCGGAAGTTCGTCAGGCATAAGTGACCTCTCTGTTTTCCCAGCGCATTACTGGCTCCGTTTCGATTTTTTTTCCCCGACACCCAAAGCCACTGTCCTATGGACGGCTTGCCGGTGGCACGATGCCGTTCATCCGCAGGTACTCAACCATTTGTCCGTAATGGCTGAACGCGTGGATCATGGCCTCTACTGTCAGTCCGAGGCGAGTCGTGGCCTTCGCCGGCAGCGGAGATATCGGTGAAGATTTGATCATCGCGTTCTTCTCGCCGATTGCATCGATCGCCTTGCCCAGGTGCGCAAACGAGTCGTTCAAATAATTTAGTATCTCCGTTTTGGTTCTCACGGAATCGGGGCCAGCCTCGTCTCCGGCATCGCGAGGAGGCTCTTCTCCCAGCGCGGCCGCGGCCAGAATATGATTGGTCGCCGCCAGATGTTTCACCTGCTGGCCAAAGGTGCGCACGCCTTTGAATTCGCCGTCCTCTGGAGCAAAACCATATTTGACGGCGGGCATCGCGTCAGCGGCAGACACGATCTGTTTCTCCACGGACTTCAGAAATATCATCAACGCGCGTTTTTCGGCTCCTGCATCAAGAGCAGCCGCATCGCCCGCCGTTTTCTCGGGATGCGCCGCAAAACTGGCTTCCGCCGTAGCCGCATTGCTCTCCCGTTTTTCCGATTGGGCCCTCACAATCCCTCCACAAATCAGCCCGACCCAGATGACAGCCAGCAGATAAACTTTTCTCATTGGGGCTCTCCTGAAGCGGCGAGCTTGCTGTTCCGCTCCTATCCATTCGAACCTACAACTTAAAGTCCACTTTAAGAAAAGCGGTATTTTGTAAAGAATTCGTCACTTCCGGGTGGCAATCCGGCCGGCCGGCTCCTAGAATAAGGCCGTGCTGCAATTGACAATCTCCCAGGTGGCGCGTCAGGTTGGACTGCAACCCTCTGCCATTCGTTATTACGAAAAGATTGGCGTGCTGCTTCCCGGCCAGCGCATCAGTGGACGCCGGCGCTACGACGCTACCGTGCTCTACCGGCTCGCCCTCATCCAGCGCGCGCGTCAGTTGGGTTTCACACTCCGGGAAATCCGGCAACTCTTCTTCGGTTTCCGCAGTGAAACGCACGCCTCAAAACGCTGGCAAAACCTGTCTCGCAAAAAGCTCAAAGAGCTGGACGCCCTCATGGCCGGGATCGAGTCGATGCGCAGTTTGCTCAGGAAAATGACGCAAAACTGCCACTGCGCTACGTTGGACCAATGCGGAAAGTGCATCTTTCAGGACGAATACGCAGACGCTCAGCGGGAACCGCCCAAAACTAATCGGCGCCGGCTACGAACTGAAGCGATGGCCTTTCGGCAGTTGCGAGCAAGCAGCTAAAACAAAACGGCAAAAAGAATCTGGTCAATCTCCCCGCTATCCAATTGCACCAGCGACGCCTGATAAACGCCCGATGTTGCGGTGCTTGGCACCGCCCACGATGCCGACACAGCCCAGTTACCGCAATCGGTCAGCCCGGTGGAACTGTCCGTCAGGCTTGCCGGCTGAATCTGGGGCAAAGTGGCGGATGGCGAAATCGCAGCAACCAGCCGCGCGCCCTGTCCCTCGTAATAACCCATCCGGTAAATGTCGACGCGATCTGCAATGGCAGTCGTGGAGATTTTGAAAAAAACAGTCTGTCCTGCGTTCACGCTTCCCGACACATACCCATTGACTTGGAGAATTCCCCGGCAGGCAGTTCTCCGCCTCGATCGCGTTCCTGGGCGCCCTGCACGAGGCAAACGGCGAAACCGCCAGCAGCGCGTGCGCAAGCGTCAGCATCAGCATTCGCTGGAAAGCCAGTCGCTTCCCGGAAAATGTGCCGGAGAGTGGCGTCCCACATCCGAGCCGAATGCGCTCGCAGGAAAATGACAAAAAGAACTTGGAACGTGGCCTTTACACTGCTCGCAAGATTCATGGCACACCCAGCGAAAAACGGGCAGGGATTCAGTTTCCGTTCTCAGAGCCTCGCTGTGGCCGGCGCACTCCACAGACGCGGGAATTGTTGTCGGGGGAGAAACTTACTTTCAATCAGGTGGGTGCTTGCATTCCCAACCCGGCGAATTCCTGAATTCCGCACCGCAGAATCTCCCGAGTCGACCGGATCGCAATTGCAAATTGGTGGAGGCGGGGGGAGTCGGAATTGATTGCTATGCCCGCGGGCTCCCTGGCCGAAAACTGTCCCTTTGGCCGTTGTTTTTTGCGCCCAATTCCGCTATTAAGATGACTAATCGACAGGCCCATTTCTCTTTCGTTTTCGAGCTGGTATAAGCCACGTCTTATCAGGAGTTTTCAGCCGTGGGGAACCGACCGTCGATCTATTCGACTTCGCGCTGCTCTTTTTGGTCTGCTGCCCCTTTCCGCTTTCTGTTGTGTTTGGGACGAGTTTTCCTTAGGTGAGATTGAGATAAGGAGACCCATGGCTCGTAAATTGGGGCTATTCTCCGCAGTCGTTCTTGCCGCACTCATTTCCACGCCTTCCATGTGGGCACAGAGCAATTCCGGCCTACACGCTCGCCCGAGGGTTACCGAAAGCATCGATGAATCAAATCGCGTCGTGCTCGAGGGCAATACCCATCCCGAAGCGCAGCCCGCAAACGATCGTGGCCCGGTGGCAAACAATTTCACGATGGACCACATGCTGCTCCAATTGAAGCGCTCTCCCGAGCAGGAGCAAGCCCTCCAGCAATTCATCGACGAACTGATGAGCAAGGATTCGCCCAATTTCCATCGCTGGTTGACCGCTGAGCAATTCGGCGAACGCTTTGGTTTGGCGAAGCCAGATCTGGACGCTGTCACCAATTGGCTCGAATTGCAGGGATTCCGCGTTAACGTGGTCTATCCCAGCGGTATGGTGATCGATTTTTCCGGCACGGCTGCGCAGGTACGCAAAGCCTTTCAAACGGAAATTCACTATCTCGAAGTGAAAGGCAAGAAGCAAGTTGGCAACATGAGCGATCCGAGTATTCCCGCAGCTCTCGCTCCCGTCGTCGCCGGGGTCGTTTCCTTGCACGATTTCCGCCCTCATCCGATGCACCATTTGCGCAAGGCCAACACGGAATTCACATTCACGGACAGCTCGGGTGGCAACAACTATGCGGTCGTGCCTGCGGACCTGGCAACCATTTACAATCTGAACCCTCTTTTTAGCGCGGGATACTCGGGGCAAGGTCAAACGATTGTAGTCATCGAAGACACAAACGTGTTCCGCGCTTCGGACTGGAATACATTTCGCTCGACATTCGGTCTTTCCAGCTACACGTCGGGCTCTTTTACGACGGTGCACCCTGCGCCTTCGGGCGGCGCCAACAACTGCGCCTCTCCCGGGGTCATCCCTCCCAATGACGCGGAAGCAATTCTGGACGCGGAGTGGGCCAGCGCCGCCGCCCCGAACGCGGCCATAGTGATGGCGACGTGTGCGGATAGTGGCGCGACATTCGGCGGTCTGATTGCCATTCAAAACCTCATTAACACCAGCAGCCAACCACCGGCCATCATGAGCATCAGTTACGGCCAATGCGAAACGGTGAACGGCGCCGCAGCCAACGCGGCGTATAGCTCGGCGTATCAACAAGCGGCAACGGAGGGCGTTTCTGTTTTCGTCGCTGCGGGCGACAGCGGTGCTGCAGGCTGCGACAACAGTGCTGCGGAAGCAACGCACGGCATCGGCGTCAATGCTTTCGCGTCTACCCCATACAACGTGGCCGTGGGCGGAACGGACTTCAGCGACACCTATTCCGGCACCAACGCCACTTATTGGAATTCGAGCAACACGCCGACTTTCGGTTCCGCGCTCTCTTACATTCCGGAAACTCCATGGAACAACTCGTGCGCGGGTGCCCTGCTCTCAAACTACGAGGGACACAGCCTTACGTACGGCTCAACCAGCCTATGCAACGATCCCACCCTCGGCTCATTTCTCCTGAGCACGGTTGCCGGCGGTGGAGGTCCGAGCGCCTGCGCGACGGGAACTCCGTCTCCATCCAATAGTAGTATCGTGAGTGGGACCTGCCAGGGATGGCCCAAGCCTTCATGGCAGTCTGTTTTTGGCAATCCAAACGACGGCGTTCGCGACACTCCAGACGTCTCTCTATTCGCCGCCGACGGCCTCTGGGGCCACTTCTACGTTTTTTGCTGGTCTGACACTGCAAACGGCGGAGCCGCCTGTACAGGCGCTCCCAGTGGCTGGTCCGGAGCGGGTGGAACATCTTTTGCGTCGCCCATCATGGCCGGGATTCAGGCGCTCGTAAACCAGAAGGCGGGCGGTCCCCAGGGCAATCCCAATCCCGTCTACTACCAGCTCGCCGCCAACGAATATGGTTCGAATGGCACCAGTTCTTGTAATTCGTCCAATGGCAACAGCGTTGCCAGCAACTGCATTTTCTACGACGTAACCCTGGGCGACATGGACGTGGACTGCGTTGGGGGAGCCAATTGCTACTTGGCCGACGGCTCAGTTGGCGTACTCTCGACATCCAACAGCTTATTCAACCCGGCATACGGCACCACGACTGGCTGGGACTTCGCCACGGGAATCGGGAGCGTCAACGCCGCCAACCTGGTGAACAACTGGCCGGTCACGGGGCCGAATTTCTCCCTCTCCGCGTCGCCGAGCAGTGTGAGCATCACTCAAGGAACCAGCGGCACCAGCACAATCACCATCACTCCCGAGAATAGCTTCACCGGGAACGTCACCTTGTCGGCATCCGGTTTGCCGAGCGGCGTGACGGCCTCTTTCAACCCCGGCAAGACAACGACTACGAGTGCGTTGACGCTGACTGCAAGCCGCACAGCCGCCATCGGCACGGTCACGGTAACTGTTACGGGTTCGTCCGGCAGTTTAACGAATCAGAGCAGGATTACGCTCAACGTGAATCCGACAGGTAACTACGCTCTCTCCGCATCGCCGGGCAGCTTGAGCATCGTGCAGGGGACCAAAGGCACGAGCACAATTACGGTTTCTCCCCAGAGCGGCTTCAATGGCAGCGTTAGCTTGTCGGCCACAGGATTACCAAGTGGCGTGACCGCATCCTTCAACCCTGCCAGCACGACGAGCACGAGCTCGTTGACGTTGACAGCCAGCAGCACCGCGCCGACTGGAACAGTCACGGTAACTATCACTGGTAATTCAGGCAACTTGTCGAATACCACTACCGTTTCACTTACCGTGATCGCTGCGCCGAACTACACTCTTTCCGCATCACCAAACAGCCTAACGATGATGCAGGGAGGAAGCGGCACGAGCACCATCACAGTCACGCCGCAGAACGGTTTCACTGGCAACGTCAGCTTGTCGGCAACTGGGTTACCCACTGGCGTAACCGCATCCTTCAATCCCGCCAGCACCGCGAGCACGACCACGTTGACGCTAACGGCCAACAGCACCGCGACCACAGGAACGGCCACGGTGACTGTCACCGGCACCTCGGGCAACTTGTCGAAAACTACCACAATTTCCCTTACCGTCCGGCTGTTTTCTACGCTTCCCTCAGTTTGGACCGACGGAGATATCGGCTCAACAGGTGTGACTGGGAGTGCGAGCTACGCGAATGGCGTGTTTACGGTGGCGGGTGGTGGTACGCAGATTTATGGCACCGCCGACGAATTTCATTTCGTGTATCAGTCGCTGTCGGGAGACGGGACGGTGGTCGCGCGGGTGGTGAGCTTGCAGGGAGGGTCGGGCTATGTGTCAGCGGGAGTGATGATTCGAAACACGCTGGACACAGGCTCGGCGAACGCGAAAACAGCGGATTGGGCGGCCTTCGGTGGAATTTATTTTGATGTGCGGACAACGGCAGGAGGGAGCACGTCGGAGCCGGGGGGAGTGAGTGCGACGCTGCCGTACTGGGTGAAAGTAAGCAGGAGCGGGAACACTTTTAGCAGCTTTGCGTCGACGGATGGAGTGAACTGGGTGCAAGTGGGGACGAGCCAGACGATCACGATGGGACAGAGTGTGTATGTGGGCTTGGCGGTGAACAGCGGGAGCGCTGCAGCTCTAGCCACCGCCACCTTCGATAACGTCTCCGTCAGTACGACCGTAGCCCCACCACCGAGTTTTTCACTCTCGACTTCGCCGAGCAGCGTGACGATCACACAGGGAGGCAACGGCACGAGCACCATCACAGTCACGCCGCAGAACGGTTTCACTGGCAACGTCAGCTTGTCGGCAACTGGGCTACCCAGTGGCGTAACCGCATCCTTCAATCCCGTCAGCACGGCGACCACGACCACGTTGACGCTAACGGCCAACAGCACCGCGACTACAGGAACGATCACTATCACCGTCACGGGTACCTCCGGGAACTTAACGAACACCGCCCCGGTTTCCCTCACCGTCCGGCTGGCACCTACGCTTCCCCCGTTTTGGACCGACGGCGATATCGGCTCAACAGGTGTGACTGGGAGTGCGAGCTACGCGAATGGCGTGTTTACGGTGGCGGGTGGTGGTACGCAGATTTATGGCACCGCCGACGAATTTCATTTCGTGTATCAGTCGCTGTCGGGAGACGGGACGGTGGTCGCGCGGGTGGTGAGCTTGCAGGGAGGGTCGGGCTATGTGTCAGCGGGAGTGATGATTCGAAACACGCTGGACACAGGCTCGGCGAACGCGAAAACAGCGGATTGGGCGGCCTTCGGTGGAATTTATTTTGATGTGCGGACAACGGCAGGAGGGAGCACGTCGGAGCCGGGGGGAGTGAGTGCGACGCTGCCGTACTGGGTGAAAGTAAGCAGGAGCGGGAACACTTTTAGCAGCTTTGCGTCGACGGATGGAGTGAACTGGGTGCAAGTGGGGACGAGCCAGACGATCACGATGGGACAGAGTGTGTATGTGGGCTTGGCGGTGAACAGCGGGAGCGCTGCAGCTCTAGCCACCGCCACCTTCGATAACGTCTCAGTAACCTCGCCTTAGCCGTGTACGAGAGGTGCATTTCGGTTTGAAGGTTGCTGCCTCTGTCAGTCTTCTCGCGGAATCAGCCAATCTACCAGTTGACCTAATCTACTCGCTACCGTAAGCTCTCGCCCACAGCAACCCAGCTTAATCTAACAGTGGCCCCGAGCATGTTGATGTCCCCCACGCACGGCTGGGGTGCAAATGTCTAGGTTGATATCAACCATTGCCTGGATTGAATCGACCTGAAGAGAAACAAGGAGCTTGCCGTGGGCGAAAAACACCTCCGTAGCATCGATAGAAATGCCCCCCTACGAACTAAAGTGGCCAATCCAAAGAGTTTGCCCGATCGTTCGGGCACCCCACCTTCAGGCAGCCGTCGGAAGTTCCTCGGAAACGTAAGCGGTGTTGCCGTCGCTGCCGTGACGGCCGGCGCGATCGGCTTGGAACCCTTGCTCGGCGGAAAAGAGTCGGTCGCCGACGCGTCGGTCGTACCCTATAGTTCTGAGAGCCGCGAGGATAAATGCTTCAACTACCGCGTAAGGACGGCCAATGCCGAGAAGATCGACGTCGGGCAGCAACCAGACAATGGCGACGCGACAAGATTCACAGACTTCAGCGGCAGCTACAGCAAAGCCTCGTTGCACGACGCCCTTGGCGTTCCGAATGCTGCATCCTGGCTTAGCCTAAAACATGCCCTCAAGAGCGGCGAGTTCGAAGACTTCGAAAACATCATCGTTGGGACGCCGGGCGGGGGAGCCAACTCGAAGCACAATGGACCGCAGGCTGCCCTTGCATTGGACTTGGAGGGCCTCGACTCACATGCCACTGTCGTCCCGCCAGCGCCGAGCGTCACCAGCAACATTACGGCGGCCGAGGAGGTCGAGCACTACTGGGGTGCTTTGCTAGCCGACGTGCCGTTTACCGAATATCCGACGAATTCGCTGGTCGCTCAGGCTGTTGCCGACATGAATAGGTTGTCCTTCCTCAACAGCAGTCAAAATTTTGAGTACCCGTCCCCGGTCACACCGGGGAATCTGTTCCGCGGGCAGTTCGTCCCGGGCGACGGCAACGTCCAGGGGCCGTACATCTCGCAGTTCATGGTCCAGCCGACGTTCTTTGGCGCGCAGCCCCTCAGCCAGCAGTACCAGACGTTCCTACCCTTGGGCGGCGGCGGGAGCGACTTCATGACCTTGGTCAGCGAGTACCAACAGATCCAAAACGGCGGAGCCTCGGTTGGCCAGTTGGCTTTTGACCCAACGTTTCGGTTCATCCGAAACGGTCGAGACCTCGCCGCGTATACTCACGTGGACGTTCTCTATCAAGCATACTTTATCGCCTTCCTCGTGCTGGCGGGGATAGGCACGCCGCCGAACCCGGGTAACCCCTACATCGGCTCGAGGACCGAAAAAGCTTTCTGCACCTTTGGCGGGCCGGACGGCGCGGGGACAATCGCTGAAATGGCCACGCGAGCGCTCAAAGGCGCCTGGTTTCACAAGTGGATCAAGGATCTGCGAATGCGGCCGGAGGAATATGGGGCCCTGGTTCAAGCGAATCTTACCAAGTCTACACCAGCTCCCCAGGCGGCGGGGGCGCTGCACAAAGACATCCTGAACTCAGCGGTGCTTCCCATCATCCACCAGACCTTCGGCAGCTTCTTGCTGCCACAGGCATTCCCGGAGGGTTCGCCGACCCACCCATGCTATCCGACGGGCCACGGAACGGTCGGAGGTGCGTGCACAACTGTGCTCAAATTCTTCTTTGATGGCAGCCAGAAGATCCGGCCACTGCTCACCCACGCCGGACGGGACGTGGTCATAGCAAGCACGGATGGCCTCTCGCTCAATTCCTACACAGGTGCGGACCGAGACAATCTGGACATCAATGGAGAGCTGAACAAATTGGCGCACAACATCTCATTTGGTCACGGGATTCACGCCGGCATCCACTTCCGCAGTTCAACCTACTGGTCGATCCTGCTGGGCGAGCAGATAGCGCTCAGCATGCTACGGGACCGGGCCAGGTCCAACAACGAGCCGTTCACGATCAGCATCACGAAATTCGACGGAACGACCGCAACCATCACCAATCAATAACGCGCTTGCTAGTGTGTGAGTCCGGTCACTGCCGAGGTTTGTCCGGGCGTTTTCACCCAGAACTACTGCAGCTTCGCGTACTCAGACTTGGCCGCGATGAGGATAGGAATGTCAGGGTTAGCGTGTTTCCAGAGTGTTAGGAAATCCTGATACCCGGCGCGGGCTTTCATCGTGTCGCCCTGCAAGACATAGGCGCGAGCAAGGCCGAGATGAGCCAGCGCGCCCGTTGCACTATTCCACAATAGCCCGCCATGGTCGAGTATTTTCTGAAATTCCGCGACAGCGGCCGGGCCCTGTTGCGCTGTCAGGTAAATCTCGGCGCGGACGTACACGGGATACAAACAGGAGTTAGGAGCGCTCCCACTTAACATCCCCAGCTCATAGGGCGCCGTCGTCTGAAGAAGCTCGATGCTCCGGGCAGGATTCTTGTGGCTCGTTTCTATCTGCGCGTGGATAGTAGGAAGCCAGACCGACTGCACCACGGTATCCTGCGGGAATCGCTTGGCGAGGTCATCCGCAAGTGTCTGGGCGTGAGCCGCATCGCCCGCCAAGGCATAGGCCAGCGTCGCCTGCGCCTCCGCATCGCGGCTCCCTGGCGCGAGCGCTACTGCCGCGGCAGCATTCTGGCGCGCCGCGTCCGCGTTGCCGAACAGCGCTTCGCGTATCGCCGCGTTCGCTTGCCACAGCGCGGCAGGCTCTTTTTCATCGCTGCGGCGAGCGCTCTCCACAGCATGCCGGGATAGCTCACGGGCTTTCCCGAGTCTCCCAAACCAGGCTTCGGTATCGGATTCGACGGAAAGCATCCAGTGTTCCGCACCCGGTTTTCCGACAGCCCAATCCTCCTGCTGCTTCATGGCTGCCGTGTTGCCCTCGAAGAAGGCCAGAGCATACAGATTCAGATGCAGCGCAATATGCTCAAGCTTACGCCCCAGCGCCTCCTCGGTGGTGGTCCTTGCTTCGTCGAAACGGTTCAGGGCTAGGTAAATCTGGCCCAGATTCCCGTATCCGACCGAATCGTTCGGTTCCAGGCGAAGGTCTTCACGGGTTTCTGTGGCGGCCTTCTCATATTGCCCCAGAATCATATAGTTACTGCCTAGGTCTTTGTAGGACGCCTCATCCCGCGGATAAACTTGTTCCGATAGTTCGTCCGTCTGATTCCCCTTTTCCAATTCGCCTGTAGCTATGTCGTAGTAGAGTGCGGTGATGTGGAACTTCTCGCTTTCGGTGACGCGGTCGCGCAGGTCGAAGGCTTTCTTCAGGTAATCGGCGCCCAGCCTGGGCTGGTTCAGATTGGAGTAAATAATTCCCAGGTTGTCGTACGCCAGCGCAAAGTTGGGGTCGAGTTCGATGGCGCGCTTTTGGAATGCAATGGCTTCGACGTCTCCCTTTTCGCGCTGGGCTTTTGCACCCAGGGTGTAAGCCTTGAGGGCTTCCAGGGAATTCGTCGTGGCCTCAGACAGCGGGACATCGAACTTCTGCACCGAGCTGAGCGATTCCCCTACCTCGCTGCGAAGCTTTGAAGCTGCTTGCCCCAGCGCCGGGAGAATTTGTTCCTTTCCCGCAGCCGTCACCTGCTCGCGTGCCAGTACATCTCCGCTTGCGCAGTTCAGGGCCTCCAGGCCAATAACGTACTGCGTTCCCAGTGCCGCAATCGAGCCTGCCAGATACGCTTTGCTTCCCGCACGCTGGCACACTTCCCGCGCCAGGTCTCGCGTCAATCGCTCGCTAGGCGAGCGTGTCATCTCCCGCAGCGTCTGGCGAACCTTGTCCTCGGAAAGAATCTTCAGGAAAGGCGACTGACCCAGGTCCACGGCCAGGGCTTGCTTGAGCGTGTCGTCAAAGACTTCATCGCCCGTCGTGTTGGTGAAGTCAGCGAGGACGATGGTGTCTTTGTCCGTGAGCTTCGACGTGCGGTGGAAAATAAAGTAACTGCCAACAGCAAGCGCCACAACTGCCAATGCGGCGGGGACAATCGCTTTCCACCGGATTCCTCGCCGCTCTCCCACACCAACTGCTGCGCTCGTCGCTGCTGGCACTCTTGCCGAATCTGTATCGCGCTTCAATCGTTGCAAGTCGGTCCGAATCTCGGCAGCACTTTGGCAACGGAGCTTGCGGTCTTTTTCCAGCGCCTTGTTGACCATGTGCTGTAGTTCCGGTGGCAAGTCAGGATTCACTCGAGCTAGCGGAGTCGGCGCTCGATTCAGAATCGCGTCATGGATGACCGCAGGATTCTTACCCGGAAAAGCCATCCGTCCTGTCGCCATCTCATAGAGCACAGCCCCGAACGAAAACAAATCCGTCCGTGCATCAAGTTCTTCCCCTCGCGCCTGCTCCGGCGACATGTACCCTGCCGTCCCCATGGCCATACCTGTCAAGCTGATGGAAAGGTCCAACGCGGCCGACGGAATTGGCTCCCCTGCCGCTCCTTGCTTACCGTCTTCGTGTTCGAGGCCATATTGAAGAGACGAGTCTTCCGGTGTGTCCGGCGGGGAAACTAGTTTTGCCAAACCGAAATCCAGAATCTTGCCTTGCCCTTGACTGGTGACAAAAAGGTTCGCCGGCTTGATATCGCGGTGAATGATGCCTTGGTTGTGCGCTGCTTCCAACCCTGCCGTGAATTGAGTGGCGAGATCAAGTAGTCTTTCGAGCGATAGCGGCGGTGTTCCGGGTGGCGCCGCAGAAATCAACTCGCGAATAGTCTGCCCTTCCAGCAATTGCATGACGAGAAATGGTTGGCCCTGATGTTCTCCAAATTCGTAGATCGGGCAGATATTAGGATGCTCGAGCGCCGAGGCCGATCGTGCTTCCCGCTCGAATCGCCTCAGTGCCACAGGATCCTTGACGGACTCTTCCGGTAGGAACTTGAGCGCCACTTTGCGACCCAACTTGATATCTTCCGCCCGGTACACCAGGCCCATCCCGCCGCCGCCAAGCCCATCGAGAATCCGGTAATGAGAAATGGTTTCACCCGCTAAGGGGAACCCAACGGTTTCCAGTTGCTCGCGCAGAGCGGCGTGCAAGTGGTCGCTGGCGTCTTCCTCACCCGCCAGCAACGCCTTCACTTCTCGAACCAGCTCGGGGTCAGTGCGAGATGCTTGGTCGAGCAGAGTGTCACGGTCATTGGGGGCACACTCACAAGCGTGGTGAAACAATTCCTCGATCTGTGCCCACCGCTCAGGAGTCACGCGGCACCGTTCCACCTTGCATCTCGTTGTTCAACCAGGCTTCCGCCATCTGCAAGTCGCGTCGAACGGTCACTGCCGAAACATCCAGTGCCTGAGCAATCTCTTCTAGGGAGAGCCCGCCGAAATAGTGCAGCTCAACAGCCATGCATTTTCGCGGATCAATCTTCTCAAGAGCATTGAGGCCACCATCGAGGGCCACGAGGTCTGGGCTATGCTCTCGTTGGAAGCTCACCGCTTCTTCCAGTGACACTTTGAGACCCCTGCGTTTGCCCGTTGTTTGCGCCGCGCGTGGTCTACCAATACTTGGCGCATCAGTCGCGCAGCCACTCCGTAGAAGTGCGACCGATTCTGGCAGCTCGGGTTGGTTTGATCCACAAGTCTGAGGTAGGCCTCATGGACGAGCGCGGTTGGTTGTAGCGTGTGACCCTCGCGCTCTTTAGGCAAGTAGCTGGCAGCAAGTTTGCGCAGCTCCCGGTACACGAGAGGCGTGAGGTCATCCAGGGCCCGCTCGTTGCCATTGGCCCACTGTGCCAGCAAAAGCGTCACTTCGTGCGTGTCAGACATAGTCTGAAGCTGATAATGCTGAACTTCTGTCGTGGGCGGATTATACACCCCCATTCCTTGTACGCCACAAGTTCGCTTGGCCAGCAACCCTCTCAACAAGCCGATGAGCATGATCGATTTCCGCCCTGATTGGCGCATGTGTAAGTAGGGAAGCCGACAGTAGGCGCTCTCACCCCGAAGAGCGCCTCCGATCCAGTCCGGCTCCGGAGGCCGGCCGAATTTCAACTCAGGCGATCGGCGAGAGCAGCGTGGAGACTGCGCAAAGCGCAATCGCCGTTGGGAGCACGTCTGAATCGTGGCCGTGGAGACAAACGGAATCTTGGGGAGGCATTATGAAAAAATCTCTATTGCTGCTCATTTCAATCTGCTGCCTGCGGCTACTCAATGGATGCAGTGGCGGTTCGTCAGCCTCACCTCCTCCTGTCGCCACGCACTTTTCCGTCATCGCGTCCACCTCAACTCCAACGACCGGAAACCCTTTCAATATTACCGTCACTGCGCTCGACGCATCGGGCCGGATGGTCGCCACCTATTCCGGAACCGTTCAATTCACGAGTTCGAGTGGCCAGGCGGTGCAGCCGGCCAGCGGTACGCTGACTAACGGGACGGGGACATTTTCGGTTTCACTAAGCTCCTCGGGCAGTCAGACCATTACAGTCATCGACACGGCTTCGCTCTCCGGCATCTCGAGCACCCTTGTGGTCAGCTCTAAGGTGGCCACGCAGTTTTCGGTCTCGGCTCCGGCGACGGCCACAGCGGGCACCGCCTTCTCCTTCACCGTAAACGCGCTGGACTCCACAAACAATGTGGTGCCCAGTTACTCCGGCACCCTGCACATCACGAGTAGCGATCCTCAAGCCGCGCTCCCGGCCAACGCGACCCTGACCAATGGGACGGGAACTTTCCAGATCACGCTGAAGACCGCCAACAACGAAACCGTCACGGCGACCGACACGGCCATGGCCTCGATTACAGGGAGCTCCTCCGGTACCAACGTCGGCCCTGGCCCCGCTACGCACCTATCCATAACCGCACCAACCGCCGCGTCCACCGGGATACAATTCGGCATCACTGTGATTGCATACGACGCCTATGGCAACGTTGCCACCGGCTACACCGGAATGGTTCACTTCGCGACTACCGACACCCAAGTCGTTCCACCCGCAAACGCGGTGTTACCGGGTGGTTCAGCATCCTTTCCCATCACCTTGAAGGCGATTCAGAACACAACCATCACGGCGTCGGACACCACGACGGCGTCCATCAGCGGCAGCACCAGCCCAATTTCTGTCGTCAGCAACGCGGCCACGCACTTAGCCATTTCGTGCCCGGGCAACGCCACCGCCAGAGCGACCATTTCTATACAGGTCAACGCGCTCGATGCCGCGAACAATCTGTCTGCTGGGTACTCCGGTACTGTGCGCATTGCAAGCAGCGATACAAAGGCGGTGTTCCCGACCAATCCGGTGACGCTGCCGGGCGGGACCATAACCTTTCAAGCCACGCTAGAGACCACTGGCCCCCAAACCATCACAGTCGCGGACACGATTACGGGTTCCTTGACGATTACTTCGGGTTCGATCACTGTCATCGCTCCTGCCACGCTCGCGATCACTTCGAGCACCCCACCAAGCGGGACATTTGGCGTGAATTACGGCCCGACCACCATCAAATACTACAAATGTTATTACAGGGTTCCTTACGGCTATTCCTGCACCCCTTGCACTGGGACGACGGGATGTTCATCGCTTCCCGCCTGCGGCCGCCAAGGTACCGTTTCTCCCTGTGTCGAAATGCGTGGGACATTTGTTGGTTTCACTTTAACGGCCACCGGAGGTGTCCCGCCGTATAAATGGAGCGCCTCGGGATTGCCTCCAGGGCTGAGCGTGAACGCGAGTAATGGCGAGCTTACTGGTACTCCCACCTCATCAGGAAGCTACAGTGTTTCCGTGACGGCCGGGGATTCGGGTATCCCACAAGTGACGACGCCCCCCAGTGCCTACACCATCCTTATCAACGATCCGCCAGCCCCGGTCATCAATGCAGCGCCTGCGCCTCCTTCCGGCGCGGTGAATCTCCCCTATAGCTTCACCTTCACGGCAAACAGTCCCGCGAGCCCGTTTATATGGAGGGTAAGCGTTGGCACACTTCCTGTCGGACTGACTCTCAATCCGGACGGAGTGCTCTCGGGGACTCCGACCGTGACCGGAACATCTTCTATCACGCTCATCGCAACGGATGAGTTCAAACAAGACTCCGCGCCGCAAGCGTTCAACATCCAGATTTTTGCGAATGGCTTCGTGGCCACAGGAAGCATGGCCATCGCGCGTGTCACGGCCACAGCGACGTTGCTCAACACAGGAAAGGTGCTTGTCGCTGGAGGAATAGACCCGACTGGTAAGGCCCTCGCATCCTCCGAACTCTTTGATCCAGCGACCGGAAGTTTTTCCGAGACCGGCGGCATGGCCACCGCGCGCGACAACTTTGCCGCGGCATTGCTCCCCAACGGAAAAGTGCTCGTCACCGGAGGCCTAGACAGTTCTGGAAACCCGCTCGCGTCCGCCGAAATCTACGATCCAGCCGCCGGGACCTTCCTTCCAACAACCGGCAACATGGTCATCGCGAGAGCCAGCCATACCGTGACCTTGCTCAAAACCGGAAAGGTGCTCATAGCCGGCTGGGGCAACGCGATTGCGGAACTCTTCGATCCTTCCACTGGAACATTTACACAGACGGGCAGTATGGTGTTAGCCCGCACCGCACACACGGCGACACTGCTCAGCGATGGAAGAGTCCTGATCCTCGCAGGCCTGGGAGGCACTGCACAGCCCCTTGCCGAAGCCGAGCTTTATGATCCTGCCTCGGGGAGTTTCTCTCAAACACTCGGCAAGTTGGCGACCGCCCGTCAAGTGCACACCGCCACTTTGCTGAAAGACGGAACCGTTTTGGTGACGGGCGGCTTGGACAGCACCGGGAAGGCCACAGCGACCGCGGAATTGTTCAATCTGGCCAACCAATCGTTCACTCCAGCGAAGGGCAACATGGAAACCCCACGCACCTTCCACACAGCCACATCGCTCAACGACGGAACCGTCCTGATCGCCGGTGGAACTGACAGCACGTCTTCGCTGGTCACCGCCGAAGTCTATGATCCAACCGCCGGAACCTTTTCGCCCACCGGCAGTATGGTATCGGCACGGCAATTGCACACCGCAACCTGGCTCAGCAACGGAACTGTTCTTGTCACCGGAGGAGCCAACGGCACACCCCTGGCCACGGCGGAGCTGTACAAATAGCGCGCCCATCTGCAATTCCGCGTGGATCGAAGAACACGCCGGGAAAAAGTGCAAATGGTTTCAGACGCCTTACGGGGAGATCAGCTTTAAATGAGTTGGGAATGAATATCGTTGATCCAGATCGATTCGCTGGAGGTGGACACCAACGGCGCTACTCTAGAACAAGAGCGGCACGAGACGCCACGTCCGCCTCATGAATCGGGCCTTCAAATCTCGAGATTGGCTTCAATTGGGAAGGTAGCTGGGCCGCACAAGACTGGTTCCAATTACGGGTGATTGGCCGGGAGCACCCGGAACTGCCGCTTTCCTTCAATGCGGTACGTTGCAAAGGTTTTTCCTGGAGATTCGTCACCCTAGCAAAGCTTGAACAATTGCAGTGAAGCGCCGCCCGACGCCAATTCGGTGACCGCTTTAAAAACGATTGGCTACCATCAATCAACAGGCTTTGGGCGTGGCTACGCATGTCAAGAACGAGTGAAGTTTCTTAGGTGCGCGTCCGACTGCTGCCCCGGGGATTCGCCCCTGGGAGTGCAATAGCGCTCTTCCTCTGGTCGGGTACGTCACGGCTCCAGCCTAGGTTGAGGGATTGAGAGTTGAACGACAGCTACTTGTGAGCGGGGGAAATTTGAACCTGGTGATTGTCGAGGAGTTTGCCCGTGGCGTGGTCCACGGAAGCAACGGCAGTCTGATAGCTGGTCTGCGCCTGCGCGAGGGAGAATTCAGCGTTGGCGAGTTGGGTTTGCGCATCGAGGACGAAGAAAATCGTGGTGTCTCCGAGCTGATACTTCCGTTCTTCGGCGTGCAGATTTTTCTGAGCCAGGTCTTTGGAGATTTTACCAGCTTGCAACGTGAGCTTCGCCTGCTCTAGTAGATGCACCGCGTTAGTGACCTCGAGAGTGATGGTTTGGGTGGTGCGGGCCTGGCTGTATTGGTCGGTACGCTGTGAAACGACAGCATCAGCAAGATCGGCTTCGCCACCGTGATTCTTGATCGGGAGATTAAGCGTGAGGGATGCACCGTAGGTTGGGTATTTAAGCCCGAAGAGCTGGCCGAGGCTGTCCCCCAAACCTCCTCTGGAGAGGAGCGTCGGGGGAACCGTGTTGAGGTCGTAGGCGTTGCCACCGAGACCCGAAGGGGAATAGAAGCCACCGAGTTCGAGATCGGGGCGGAGATTATTGTGAGCAAGGCGGATTCTGAGGGCGTCACTTGCCAGTTGTTGGGTGGAGGCGTCCAGTTCCGGGCGATTGACGAGAGCGAGAGAGAGGGCGCTGGCAATGTCGATCTCAAGAAGCGTCTCGGGCGGCTCGGGCCGTTCCGTGAGGTTTAGATCGAGAGCGTTGATAATGGGGTCGCGGTCGGCGGCAATAATTTGACGGAACCGATCTTCGGCTAGCTTTAGGGAGTACTCCGCTTGAATGAGCGTGACGCGGCGAGCAGCTACCTCGGCCTCCGACCGGTAGATATTAAGCGGGGGCAAAGCCCCAAGACTAAGGGCCTTTTTGTCGTGCTCGTAACTCTTCTGGGCTTCTTCGTAGGATTTCTTTTGCACTTCGAGATTTGCACGGTCGAGGACTACATTCCAATACTCCACGATGACCGTGAGGAGTATGTCGTTTACTTCGGCACGGAAGGTGGCCTGTGACTGACGAAGATTGCGCTGCGCAATATAGATAGGGGCACGGTTGGCGAAGATGCCGAAGTTTCTGAGCAGAGGCTGGGTGACTTGAAAGCCCCAAGAGGTGGAGAGGTAGGGGTTGAGATTGATGAAGTTACTGTTGCTGGACGATTTGAGGGCGCTGAAAGAGGTTTGGAAGTTGGTGCCCGTGGGGAAAGTTTGCTTGTAGCCGAATTGCGTGGTCTGGGAAAGCGTGTTCAGGATGGTGGCGCCCTGAAGCTGACTGAAGGTTTGCGTTTTGACTCGCTGGTCGTTGAAGCTGGCACTCGCCACCGGATCGAATAGTTGGAACTGGCGATGCAGATTATTCTTGGCGAAGTCGATGCCGGATTGGTCGACACGAATGTCCGTATTGTTGGCCATAGCGAGACGGATGGCGACATCAAGGGAGAGGACAAGTTTACCGTCGACGATGTGCTCCTCGAAGCCCTGCGGACCGAGAAGCGGTGGTAGTGGAGGAATACGCACTGGGATGCCGACGAAGCGCTCGCGTATGGAAGAGTCCTGGGCGAGGGATGGTGTGACCCCCAGGAGAAAGAGGAGAACGGAAAGCGCGAGCGCGCGGAAGTATTTCATGCGTGGCCTCCAAGAGAGCGTATTGAGAAAAGTTGAGTGACCATAGGCAGCCTATTCGTAGCGGATGGCTTCGACGGGATCGAGACGTGCGGCTTTCACAGCCGGATAGATGCCGAAGACTAGCCCGACAGTAATCGAAACGACGAATGCGAGCAGGATGGAGCTCACAGTGACGACCGTGGACCACCCGGCGAACCAGGCGATCAGCTCGGACATGGTGAAACCCAGAACTATGCCGACCAGGCCGCCTGCGAAGGAAATCATAACGGCCTCGACGACAAACTGGCGGACGATATCCCGCTGGCGCGCGCCGACCGCGCGCCGGACGCCTATTTCACGGGTGCGCTCGAGGATGGCAGCGAGCATGATGTTCATGATGCCGATGCCGCCGACGAGGAGAGAGATGGAAGCAATCGCAACCATGACCGTGTTGAAGAGTTGCTCGGTGCGCTTTTGTTGGGCGAGAAGTTCGGCAGGAACAACGACGGAGAAGTCGCCGGCGTTGCGGTGGGACGAGTTGAGGATACTGCGCACAATTTCGGCATCGGTGACGCTGGTCTCGGTAGAGACAAGTCGGAGATAAAGTGCGTCGATTTCGTCCTTCCGCCAACTCTGGGAATCTTCCATGCGAAGGCGGACGGAGTTCAGCGGCGCATAGATGATGTTGTTAAGGTCCTCGGTCTGCATGTTACCGGTGTCGCCCAGGGCCGCGAGTTGCGGCGCCACGACACCCACGACGTGAAACCACTGTTCGTTCAGCTTGACGTATTCCCCGACCACTGCGGCGGTACCAAACAGACTGTCCTTGGCGGCGGCGCCCAGCACGCAAACCGGTGCAGCGGAATCCTCGTCGGAAGCGTCGAAAAACCGGCCCTCGGTGACGCGAAGCCCGGCAATGGCAAGGTAGGACGGTTGCACTCCATAGAGAATCGGCGCGTCCTGCTGCGGCTTAGGGAGAACCTTGGTGGGCTCGAAGCGCTTGCGCGGCGTTCCCTGCTCGATGTCGGAAAGGTTATTGCGGATTACCTCGTAATCGGAGAGTGTAAGCCCGGGAGAGATGCGCCGCACCTTTTGATAGACCTGCTCGTTGGGCGCTTCTTTCGCAAGCACGATGAGATTGCGAATCCCAAGTTGTTCGATGAAGGCCATGACTTTCTGCTGCGCGCCCGCGCCGATGGAGAGCATGGCAACGACAGCAGCAACGCCGAAGATCATCCCGAGCATGGTGAGTAGAGAACGTAGTTTGTGGTCACGCAAGTTGACCAGCCCGAGCAGAAGGTCAGGCAGCCACTGCCGCGAAGGGGAGACGCGGAGCATGGCGTGGTCTGAGGGTGAGGTCGGCATACCGCACTAACCGGGAACGGCGGTCAGGACGGGCCCGCCGCCGGAAGAATCCTTTCTCCGATTGCCTCTCTTTTCGGGATTGACCAGCGCCACCTGGTTTCCCACCGACAAGCCTTCGACGACAGCGCGGCCCTCGGTGTAGGCGCGGACCTTTACTTCCTGGCGTTCGAATGAACTTCCTTTCTTGAGATAAACAACGCTCTTGCCGCCTTCCTCAAAGACTGCCTCTCGAGGCACGGAAAGAACACCGGACATGGAGCTCCCCAAGATGATGGCGCGCGTGGCGTAGCCGGGACGCAGACGTGGATCGGGGTGCTCAAGGCGCAGGGACACCTCAAATGTTCGCTGCGGGCTATCATCCCAAAACTCATGCGCCGAAGCACCGGCGATCCTTTGAATAGCGGCGGGAAAGACCTCGCCGGGCAAGGCGCTCACCTGGACTTGTGCAGGCAGGCCAGAGCTCAGAAGCGAGCGATCCGTTTCTTTTGCATGAACCGAGACTTCCAGTTGAGCGATGTCAATGACTTCGGCGACGGAACTTCCCGGGCGTGCCTGATCACCCACCTGATATTCGGGAAGCGTCATGCCGCCGAAAAAGACACCGCCCGAAGAATCGCGATTCGGGTGAATGACAACTAGCCCGTCAATGGGAGAGCGCACGGTCATCTTCTGAATATTCTGTCCGGCTTGCTCCATGGCCAGCCGGGCCTTGTTCTTTTTTTCCTCGCTGAGGGAGATGGAAGCCTCGTTGGCGACAGCGTGGGACTTGATGTCTTGTTCGAGTTGAGCCAGCGCGCGCCTGGCTTCGTCGAGGGCCAGGAGGTTTTTCTTAGCATCGATTTCACTGACCAATTCGTTCTTGCTGACGTCCAGCTCGGCGCGGCGAACTGCAAATTTGTCCTTGAGAAGCGCCAGTTGATCCTGGGAACTTAGCACCGCGGCGTCGGCGCGAGCCTTGGTGATCTCCTCCTCAGCTTGCGCCACATTACTGCGATTCTGGGCCAGGATATATTCCTGCTCACTCGGATCAAAGCGCAGCACGACGTCGCCAGTGTGGACGTGCGTGCCGGTGTGGGTCAGTTCCACGATCTGCAGGGTACCACCGCCAACCGGCGGAGCAGGGAGGATCCGGGACTCCGTGCTCTGAAGCTGCCCGATGGTCATGACTTTGACTTGCAGGTTCCTCTTTTCTACCGCGGCAGTGGGAACACCGGGATCGCCAAGCAATGAAGACGTGCGGCAACCACAGAGAGCGAAACTCATCAGGAGCAAGAGCGCGGTTTTGTCGTGGCGGATAGTCATAGGTCAGTCAGAAGCAGGCGGCTCGTGCAGCGCGACGCGATCGCCGGGAGTAAGTCCGCTGGCGAGCATGGCATCTTCCGCATTGCGACGTGCGACTTCGATGGGTGTTTCAACAAAACGTTTCCCGCGTAGAACGTATACAACGCTGCGGCCTGACTTGCGAAAAACCGCGCCCACCGGAATGATCAAGGCATCAGCGATCCGATCGACGGCAATGCGCGAGGTGGCGCTCATGCCAGGGGTAAGGCGGGGATCGGAATCGGTCAGCGATGCGCCGATTGAGAAATTCCGTGGGAAAGGCCAGCCAGCATCAAAATCGAGCGACGCGGTGGTGCTGATTTCGTCCACCTTACCCTGCAAGGTCCGATCGGGTAAGGCGTCTAGGCGCACAGTCACAGATTGGCCAACCTGCACCTGGCCGCGTTCGGCCTCCTCCACACGGCCTGTAACCCGCAGCGTCGAAGCGTCGGGAAGCTCCGCGAGACCCGCGCCCGGCCAGACCCGGTCGCCGGGCTTGAATGCGACGGTACCAGTGGGTTCCCAGTGCGTAAGCACGGTGAAAGAGCCGTCCAGGGGCGCACGCAGAGTGAGGGCGGAGATACTGCTTTCGTCTTGCTTGACCTGAAAGGCGGCACGATCCCGGAGTATTAACTTACTGGCGAGATCGGATTTGGCGGAGGAGCGGTCGGCCTGCAGCTTGGTTTCGTTTTCCTTAACTTTTTGTTCCGAATCGGAAACCTTCAACAGCGCCTTTTGGCCATCGATCACCGAAAGAATTTCCTGTTTGCTGGCCTCCATGCGCGCGCTTTGCAGGTCAAACCGGGAAGTCATGACATCGGTGAGGTCCTGTTCCTCTTTGATCTTGGCCGCCGCCTTCGATTGTTGAATGGCAGCTTCAGCGGATTTTAGCGCCGAGCGATCCTGGGCGAGCTTTTGCTCTAGCGTTGAGGTATCGAACTCGACGAGGGTTTCACCCTTTTTGACCTTGGTTCCCGTCGGAGTGATTTTGAGGATCAGGAGATCACCAGCGCCCGCCGGGGCGGTGATGGTCACCGAATGCAAGGCCTTGATTTCTCCGCGAACCTCGACGAAGTCGACGAATTCCTTGCGAGAAACGGAGGCGGTAGGAAGGCTGGGAGCAGAGCGGCCTTTGTGGACAACGAGGAAACCGACGGCAATCAGCAGGAAAGCCGATGCCACGATGGCCGTCTTGCGGCGCGCACCCAACGCGCGGAACATTACCGTCATTGCGCCACCCGCGACACTTCCGTCGAGGCTTGGCGCCGCACGATGTCTCCTTCGGCGAGGCCGGACTCCACGGCGACCTCATCATCGCCCCATAGCGTGACCTGGACCGGTTGCTTGCTGAAACCAGTGGCGGTTTGGCGATAGACGAAGGTCCCGCCTGATTCGGAAACCACGGCGTCGCGCGGAATCACGATGGCCTTTTCACGAACCCCGAGATCCAGATCGATGGCGGCGGAAAGATCCGGCAGCAGACGCGGGTCCTCGCCGAGGATCACAAAGCGCGCTGAAAACGAGCGAACCGTTTCAACCCATTGGCCGGCGTGACCCAGTGGAGAGAGTTCCTGCAGAACGCTGGGGAGCACAAGGCCGGGATACGCATCCAAATGAACCTGCGCGTGCTGGCCGATGGAAAGGCTGGAGAGGTCAACCTGATTCACCTGCGCCCGGACTTCCATTTTTGACGGGTCGACGACCTGGAGGATGGGAACTCCCGGCCGAACGGAGTCGCCCAACTGGACGATGCGCATGCGGTTGCCCATCCAAAGGGTATTGAAGACCGCTACACCTTCCATGGGAGAGCGCAAGGTCATACGGGAGGAATTGGCTTGCGCGTAGTGCATGGCCTCTTGAGCCAGATCGCGCTGAAGTTCGAGAATGTGGATGGCGGCAGTCGCGGACCTGCGCTTGTGCGCATAGGTTTCGCGAAGCTGCTTAAGCGTGGCTCTAGCTTCCTCGAGCGCTTGCTGATTTTTTTCCGCGTCGATGTGCGACACGATTTCGTTCTTTTGCACATCCAGACTGGCCCGGCTCAGATCGCCTTCCGCCTGCTTGAGGGCAGTGTCATCCTTGGCGCGCGCAACTTCTTCTTCTGCTTGTTTTTGGGCAACTTGTCCGGCCAGCGAGACGAACGTGTTCTGCTTCTCCATATAGTCTTTTTGTTGCGCTTGCGGATCGAATTCCACCAGGATGTCGTCTTTCTTCACGTGAGCGCCGGAAGCAATGAGGTTGGTAATCACCAGCGTGTTGATTTGCGCCCCGGCAAGAATAGGCGTCAGCGCGACATAAGAGCGGGTGGCGTGCGTCGTACCGTCGAGGCGCAGGGACGGGGCGAGGTTCTTACGCACCACACGGAACGTGGTGTCAGCCTGCAGCGAAGAAGGAGACGCGGCGCGCGTCCGGAAGCGCGGGACCAGAAACGAAAAGAGAACGAACAGCAAACCCGCGAAGAGAATCCAGAAGAGCCTGCGCGAGCGTTTGGAGTCGGCGGGGGTGTTGACTTCCATTTTCATAGAGTCGATGCAGAGCCCGTAGGCCAAGTTGCTTCCGACCAAGCACCAGAACGTTGTCAGTATAGCGCGTCGTTACTTGAATAAGTGCCGGAGTTATACCTAAAGAAATGGACGGAGGAAGGGGCAAAGGGTTTGCAGAGGAGATACCCAAGATAAAACTACTGGGTGCGCGATAACCAACTATGCTCGGCTGTGAATTTTGCGAGACGAGCCGCAAGCCCGTTCTGGGATGTCGCGGCGGGCCTAGGTAATTCCACCTGGACGTATAGGCGGTTTATCAAGTGGGCGACTTTGAGTCCAAGGAAAACTAGGCCGGGGTTCGATGGCCTTTCCCCATCCGCAAGGCCGGGGTGCAAGCCAGAGGCGGTGGTCTTTCTGTGCTCGGAAAGAACCTCGCATATTACTGGACACGTCATGCCAGTCAACGGAGGCTGGACGGCGCGCTGACAATCTCCTTACACCCTCAGAAGTCCTGTAGGGAAAGCGCAGCGCCTAGATAATGGCGGGGCACGGTCGGTAACGAGAGAAATCCCTTCGCGTGACGTTCGCTCCTGGATGTGACGGGCTCTCGAAAGTAATATTTATATAGAATAAAATTCTGTTGAAATTATGCTTCGATTTAATTTCATTTATTTCACGCGTCGAACTGCGGTTTCCAGCAGGAAGCCCGCGTACTCTACTCCAACCGAATTCGCGGAAATCAGCAGGGATGCGCTGTGAAAAAATAGTGGAGGTCATTCCAGTTCCCCCGCCTGCAGTCTGGGACGCAATTGGAACTTATTGGGAACGTAGCCGCACCAGAACTAGCTGTAATCTTGTGATTACAGAGACTTTGAAATGGTGGAGGCGGGGGGAGTCGGAATATTCAGGGGTATTGAAAACACGCAACTTATTTATTTTTCTAGACGCCCAAAACGTAGAAAACGGCGAAATTGCGTCCAACTGGACCGTATCTGGAACGTGAGTTTTTTGATTTTGCCAAACAAAAATTAAAATTATCGCGTCACGTTTATTTCCGAGCCGATCATCCGCCCAAAACCTCCTTCTTTGCTTCCCACATCCCCGTTTCGGGCCAACTTCCGGGTTTGCCGACCATCCGGGAGTTATCGCCCCGTGGCTCGAACCGGAGTTCGTCTTACAGGTTGTCTCTCGTGAAGTCTTGCCCTTAATTCCTTTGAATTTATGGTGAACTCAATTCGAAATCAACCGGCTGGACGCTTGACTGGACAAACGCTTCTTTGCGAGCAAACATCCGGCAATCCCGACCGCCACCAGCAGCAAACTCCCCGGCTCCGGCGTCGAGCTGGTTGCCACGGTGACGGAGGCCGCGGAAGTAAGGGAGTTGCCCAATGAGACGGTGTCTGACAGCGGGTTGAAATTCAAGGCGTTGGGATCGACGTTATACAAGTCGTAGGTCAGGACGATTTCGCCGCTGACACTTCCTGTAGCGGCGGAATTGATGAGGAAGCTACCGATGCCCGTCATCAAACCATTGTTGAAGGCTTGCGTGATGCTGCTGCTTTCGGGGGAAGGGCCGAACACCAGGAATTGCGGGCCGGCGAAGTCCGTGTAGGTGCCGAGAGAATTGGAGCACGGCGAGGTAATCACGCCGACGCAAAAGTCTGAACCGGTGACCACGGCAAAATCGACTCCCAAGTTGGTCAGCGTGAAGCCCCAGCCGACTGTTGAGCCAGCAGCGCCGCTGATCGCGCCGCCGAGCGGGTTCAACGTCAAGGAAATGCCGGTGGCGTTGGCATGAGCACCGAGTGCGAGAAGAAGCAGGGTTGCGATCAAGAAAGCTCGAAATGGTTTCATGGTTTTCTCCTTATTCCGTAAATTGGCGATCACTGAAACTGATTGGTACGCGTCACGGAGCCGGACACAGTTCCGAAATTGGCCGAATACGTGAACCTGGCAGTGAACCGCGCCCCGGCCGCACAGCTCGTGAAGTCGATGGTCACGTCCGCTGTCCCCGTCTGCCCAGGCCCCAGATCGCCCACCGCCAGCGGAAATGCTGTGCCAATGACCGGCGCGCAGGCCGTTCCGAACGTTTGCGTGAGCGTGAAGGAATTGATCGCCGTACCAAACGCGCCGCCCGGGCCGTTGTCCAGAAGCGACACCGTCCACGCGCGCGCATTCTGCGGTCCTGACTTCGCAAAGATGTTTCCCAGCATCGTCGTTGGCTGGGCGATGAAGTTCGCGGTTACCGTCTGCGATTGGTTCATGGTGACGGTCGTGGAGGGATTGCTGGGATCGGCCACGGCGCCTGTCCAATTGATGAACGAGTAGCCAGGATTCGGGATGGCCATCAGCGGGATCACCGAGTTCACGGGCTCGGCATAGCTGCCGGCTGCTGGAATCGTGGTCCCCCCTCCGGGCGGTGAAACCTGAATTGTTAACGGCAAAGTTTGCTGGATGCCGGCAGAGATGATGCAGGGCATCTGAACTCTGGGCGGACCCGTCAGGCACAGCTCAAACGCGCCGATATCGGGCAAGCCGTTCAGCGCCGGGCGCGGCTGGCCGCGCTGGTCGGCTGGGAGCGAAGTGCCGGGGTCAGCCGTGTTGAAGGCCGGGCTGGTCTTGGGAATCGCCATCGTGGGCGTGTTGCCCTGGTTGTACTGTAGCGGTCCCAATTGGGGATCGGCGGTCGACACCACACCGAGGCAATTGTCGTTGTTTTGAATCAGATTGCCCGCGAAGTTGCCGGCGATGACGAACCCTACGATGGAGCATTCGTTTAGCGCGCCAGTGAGGTTCCCGCTTGTGTCCATTGCGCCGTTATTGAAGATGATGGTGTTTTCGAGAGTGAATGACGTTGGGATGTCTTGAGAGGTCTGAACCACGACAATACCGCCGCCCGATCCGGTGCTCTGGTTGCCGCTGATGGTGGCGTCGATCACGGTCAGGTTACCATTCACCGAAAAGATCGCCCCGCCTGCATCGGCGCCGTTATGTGCGGACCCGCCTCCTGCAACGCCCCTGGCCACGGAATTGTTAAAGAAGGTGCTGTTTCGTACGACGACGTTGCCACTGTCGTTGAAGATGGCACCGCCGAGGCCTGCACCACCGCCACCAAAGACGGAATCAGCGTTGCCGCCGTATCTGCCGCCAGCGCCTGGGTTGCCGTCTCCAAAGGTGTATCCATCGGCCGCGGACCCACCACCGCCGCCAAAGCCGCCGCTGCCGCCATTGGTGCCGCCGAAAGCGCCTGCCCAGCCTGCTCCGCCACCACCGCCGAAGCCGCCATTGCCGCCGTTGCCTCCACCTTGAGCACCACCACCACCACCGCCACCGTAATTACCGCTCCCGCCATCTCCACTTCCCAAAGAGCCCCAACCGCCACCACCACCCCCCCCGCCGGGACACGAAGCATCGGACCCGGCACTGCCGGTGAACGAGTCGGCTCCTTCCGCGAGTCCCCCGGCTCCGCCACAAGCGAAGCCCGCGAAGTTAAAGACTGCGTCGAATACCGTCCCGCCCCCGCCGCCGCCAAAGCCGGAACCTCCCACTCCGATTCCAATGTCGCCGTGACCACGCGAGCCACCGCCGCCGCCGCCGTTATCCGGGAACCCCCCAAAAGCGCCCAACTCCGATCCCGCATCGGCCCCGTCCCCACCAAGACCTCCGCCCCCGCCACCTCCGCCGGTGTTCCCACGGCCCTTCCCGCCACCGTTTCCCCCGACCGCTGCGTTGCCGTCGAAGGTAGTGTTCTCGACGACGAGCCCTCCAGCGTGGACGTAAATGGCACCTCCGGCTCCCATGCCTCCTCCACCGCCAAACGCGCCGTCACCGCCCTTGGTGTTAAATCCTTTGATATAAGCACTGTGGAGCGTCAGGTGCCCCGTGCTACCCACAGCGAAGGCGCGAAGCTTCGAAGAGCCTGTATGCTGCAACGTGGCCCCAAAGGCCTCAATCGTGATGTTCGAGGTAATAAGCGGCGTGGCTGTGGGACCAAATGGGTTCTGCGCATCATCCACAATTGCGTTCATCAGGAAGACTCCGCCGGAGGGGAGGACGATGGTGTCATCGCCGGTGCCGGGGACACACTGCGTGGTGATAAAGTGCACCGACCCGGCGGGATTTACGAAGTTAATAGCAACGTTGTTGTGGAAGTTGGCTGAATAGATGGCCTCCTGCAGCGAACAGCCTCCGCTAGTAGTGATTTTCTGCTCAGAAGTGGTAACAAAGATGATGTTCCCTGTGGCGCGATCCGCCGCGCCGAGTGTCACCAGCAGGGCCGTGGCAAGGGCGACCCACCAGCCGCAGCGGGATTGGGATCGTTGAGCGAGTCGAACGTCTCGGACTTCCTTCATGGACGCCTCCGTAGGACACTAAATCCTCATCATTCATATTGGTTGTAGCGCACAACGGAGCCAGACACCGTGCCGCCGGTGGCCGAATAGGTGAAACTGGCGGTGAAGTGGTCGGACGCCACGCAGCCGGTGAAGTCTATCGTCACGTTCGCGGTCCCCGTTTGCGCCGGTGCCAGATCGCTCACCGCCAGCGGAAAGGCAGTACCAATGACCGGAGTGCAGGCCGCTCGGGACATTTGCGTGAGCGTGAACGAATTAATCGCCGGCCCACTCGTAACTCCCGGACCGTTGTTGAGTAGCGACAGGGTCCACAGGCGCGCATTCTGAGGACCGGACTTGGCAATGAGGTTCCCCGCCATCGTCGTTGGCTGCGCGATGAAGTTCGCGGTCACCGTCTGCGCTTGGTTCATGGTTACGGTCGTGGATGGATTATTCGGATCTGCGACCGCTCCGGTCCAATTGATGAACGAATAGCCGAGTTTGGGCGTTGCCGTGAGGACAACGACCGAGTTGAGCGGATAATTCCCAGAGGGGAGATTGACCGTTCCGCCAGCCACCGACGAGGCCTGTATTGTCAACGGCTCCGTGTCAGGCGGTGTTCCGACGCCGGCCGAAATGATACATGGCATCAGGAAACGATCCAGGCACAGCTCAAACGCACCTATATCGGGCTTGCCGCCCATCCCCGGCCGAGGTTGCCCGCGTTGGTCCGCTGCCAGGGAAGTGCTAGGATCGGCCGTCTGCCAGGCCGGGCTGGTCTTGGGAATCGCCATGGTGGGCGTGAAGCCGCCAAAGTTAAATTGTAGCGGCCCGAGAAGTGGATCATCGCTCGTCACTACTCCTTCGCAGTTATCGTTGTGCTGGATCAGATTGCCCGCACCGCTTGCCGCGATTGTGCCAGACCCCTGTATTGAGCACTGTGTTGCACTGGGGGCGCCTGTGCCGTTGTTAGCAATAATCGTGTTGTCGAGCGTGAAAAGTGGTGCGAGCGACGGGGAGCCCATCAAGAACATGACGATGCCAGCACCGGATCCAGTGCTCGCGTTGCCGCTGATAGTGGAGTCCACCACCGTGAGGTGACCATTAAGCGAAAAGATCGCCCCGCCCGCGTCGGCGCCATTACCTGCCGACCCGCCTCCTGAGTTACCTCGATAAACGAAATTGCCGGTGAAGGTGCTATTCAGGATTCTGACGCCGCCGCTGTCGTTGAAGATGGCACCGCCCAGGCCTGCACCACCGCCGCCGTACAGGGAATCGGGATTGCCGCCGAAGGCGCCGCCTGCTCCTGGTTTGTCTTGGCCGGAGCCGCCGCCGCCACCGAAGCCTCCGTTGCCACCTTTTTGCGTAGGACCGCCTGCGCCACCACCCCCACCGAAACCGCCATCACCACCGCCACCCCCGTTGCCGCTAACGGAATCGAATGTGCCGCCTCCCCCGCCACCACCATATGCGCCCTTGCCGCCGTGACCCGCGCTGTTAGAAAAATCCTTGGCGCCGCCGCCGCCCCCTCCACCAGAGCAAGAAGCGTCCGCGCCATCGAGGTGAGTGCCTTTAGGATCGCCGCCATCGCCGCCGCATTGAAAACCGCCCAAATCTAAGCGGCCGTCGAATAAAGTTCCGCCGCCACCGCCACCGCTGTAAGGGACAAAGTTGCCGTCAAAGCCGTTCCCTCGCGCGCCACCGCCACCACCACCGTTGCCACCAGCCGTGCTCCGAAGGCCGCCATTACCCGCCAGCCCGCCGCCTCCGCCGCCGGCCTCTTCGGGGCAAGTATTACAGGTAAAGGCGCTGCCGTTGCCACCGACTGCTCCATTGCCTTCGAAGGTGCTGTTCTCAACCACCAGCCCTCCAGCGTGGACGTAAATGGCGCCTCCGGCCCCCATGCCGCCGCCACCGCCACTTGCGCCGTCACCACCCTTCACATGGAAGCCCTTGATGTAGGCACTCCGGAGTGTGAGGTGGCCAGTAGTGCCCACGGCGAAGACGCGGGGGTACTTGTATGCGCTGGTGACCCCACCGGGCGCGAACACCAGCGTCGAACCGTTCGCCTCAATCGTAATATTTGAGGTGATGATCGGAGTCGCCGCCGGCCCGAATGGATTGTGGGCGTCATTCATGGTCGCCAAATGAAACACCGCACTAGTGGGCAGAACGATGGTGTCATTGCCGGTGCCGGGGACACAGTCGGTGGTGATGAAATGGTCGCTGAAGTTCGGGTATGAATCGATGGCAACATTGTCGGCGAAGTTCGCCGAGTAGATGGCCTCCTGTAACGAGCAGCCTCCGGTACTGCTGATTTTCTGGTGAGTAGTGGTAACAAAGATGATGTTCGCTGTGGCGCGATCTGCCGCGCCGAGTGTCACCAGCAGGGCCGTGGCAAGGGCGACCCAGCGGGCAGAGTCGAATAGAAATCGAGCTATGCGCCGCAACGGGTTGGAGAACTTGGTTGACTTGGTTGAATTGATGGATGGAAACGGGCAGCAGATGTCGCTCAAGCTGGGCCTCCTAGGAAAGGCAACTGCTGTATTCGACATGGTTTTTCTTCCTTTCCACAATTCGCCCGGGAAACCGCCGACAGCTTAAGGCGTGCTGACCTTATTGGTCTCAAGCGCGATTCTGGCGTCAACTCTCACTGGTAGTTGCGAATGCGTCAATCCTCGCTGCCCCCATCCATCCCCAAAGTTTTCTCCATTCCTAAGCCACTAAAGACAAAGACGTTCTGGAACGAGATGATGAGCCCCCATGAACTGAGAATTGTGATAGGCTTGCCGAACTTGTAGGCCTCGCTATGGCTATTTCTGTACAACAGACTCGCCGACTTTGCTTCGACGTCTTCGAATTGGACATTCGTGCGGGCGAACTGAGGAAACGCGGCGTAAAGCTCCACCTGCAGGGCCAACCTCTCCAAGTACTCACCACTTTGCTGAACCACGCCGGGGATGTCGTGACTCGCGACGAACTTCGGGCCGAGATCTGGACGGCCGATACCTTCGTCGATTTCGACCATAGCCTTCACAACGCCATTGCGCGCGTGCGCGAGGTATTGGGCGATTCGGTCGACACGCCGCGATATATCGAAACTCTGCCGCGCCGCGGATACAGGTTTATAGCGCAGGTGACAGGAGTGGAGCTTCAGCCGCCGCGCCCCACTACACAAAAGGGACAATCCAGCGAACCACCTGTTGGCATGAAGCCAGGCAAATCTCGCGCAGCGCTAGCGTTCACGCTGCTGGCATTTCTTGCTGTCGGTTCGGTTCTGTGGCTGGCGCGGACTGCTTCCCATGGGACCGCTGCGGCTCCCCGCTTACGCTTCATCGCTGTGCTGCCACTCGATAACTTATCCGGTGATCCGTCCCAGGATTATTTCGTTGATGGAATGACGGATGAGTTGATCACCGACCTTGCTAAGGTTGGCTCGCTGCGCGTGACCTCACGCACTTCGGTGATGCGTTACAAAGGCACAAAGAAGGGTTTGCCAGAGATTGCGCGAGAATTGAACGTTGACGGGATAGTTGAAGGATCGGTGATGCGCTCGGGTCAACGCGTGCGAATTACCGCGCAACTGCTGGATGCACCCACAGACCGCCACCTTTGGGCAGAGACGTACGAGCGTGATCTTGGGGACGTCATGGGCTTGCAGAGTGAAGTGGCGGCAGCCATAGCGCAGCAAGTCCGGGCACAGTTAACTCCACAGCAGCAGGTTCAGTTTCGCTCGGCCCACCCGGTGAAGCCGGAGGCATACGATGCCTATCTCAGGGGCCGTCTTTATTTCACCACCGAATACACTAAACCCGAGTCACTCCGGAAGGCGCAGCAGTATTTCGAAGAATCGATCCAAAATGATCCAAACTTCGCTCTTGCTTACGCGGGGCTCGCAGACACTTACGTCTATTTAGCCTTTGCAGGAGCGTTGCCGAGGGATAAGGCCTACCTGTCTGCTAAGGGGGCGTTAGCCAAGGCCCTGGCACTGGACGACAGCATCGGCGAAGCCCACGACACGCTCGGCCTGCTGAGTTCGAAATTTGACTGGGATTGGGACACTGCCGATCGCGAGTTCAGCCGTGCCATCGCCTTGGCACCGAGCTACAGTTGCGCGCATGAGGATCGCGCGACTTTTCTCGCCCTTACTGGCCGACGTGCCGAGGCTCTGGCGGAGATCACAAAGATCGACCAATTGGACTACGGCTTCAGCGCCGCGTGGACCGTGTCCGGAACCTATTATGAGCTGCGGGATTACCCCGCCCTGATCGAGGCCAGCAAGAGAGGGCTGCTGCTTGACCCCAAGGATTGGATGCAGCACTACTTTCTCGGCGTCGGTTACGAAGGTATGGGGAAGCTGCAGGAAGCGATCTCTGAATATCAGAAGGCGATTGAGATGTCGGACGGCGATCAGGGTCCCACTGTCTCGCTGGCGCACGCGTATTTAGCCGTCGGCAAGAAAGCCGAAGGGGAGAAAATCCTTCGCGACTTGGAGCGAGAATCGAAAAGTGTGCATCTCTCACCATATATGATCGCAACCATATATGCTGGACTTGGCCAGAAGGACAGAGCCTTCGAGTTTCTGGAGAAAGCCTATTTGGAGAGAGCGTTGGACCTTTCCTGGTTCCTCAAAGCGGACCCACGGATTGATAGCCTGCGCTCAGACCCTCGTTTCCAAAACCTGCTTCGCCGTGTCGGCTTGAGCGCCTAGACTTCCCACGAAGAGCAAGATTCTTGTATTTTTGCGTGCATTCGGCACGCTTAAACCTGAACGCAATGCTCGGGAAATCAGCCATTCCTAGCATCCCTACTTTAGTTGACGAGTGACAAGCCCATAGTAAATAGTCCTTCGCCATTGGAGGCTGTTCGTGCAAGCTGCTTCGGATACGATGACCCAATTTCACATGCCTGGTATGTCGGGTGGTCTGACCAACGTCACGACCCAAGAACGGAGTACTCTGAAACTACCGGTCCAAGAGTCCGGTTCTGGGAAGTTGGAAACCCAGTCGCCCTTGTTTACGATTGCGAGCGCATGACGACGCACGCGGAATTAATGCGCTTGTTTGAGCTGTGTGTTTGCGCCCTTTTAAGAAATTCAATTTCCTCACAAGGACCTGGTTACTCTCACCAAACTGCATTCGGGTAGCAGCAGGGAAGCGCTGTGAAAAAATAGTGGAGGTCATTCCAGTTCCCCCGCCTGCAGTCTGGGACGCAATTGGAACTTATTGGGAACGTAGCCGCACCAGAACTAGCTGTAATCTTGTGATTACAGAGACTTTGAAATGGTGGAGGCGGGGGGAGTCGAACCCCCGTCCGAAAAGCGCTACGCCACGGAGCCTACATGCTTATCTCAGTTCCGTTTGTTTCGCCCTCCGCGCTTAGAACGAGCAAGAAACGCAGCTGGCTAG